>Ga0172378_10000108_pt1 | contig 60409 bp, 57 predicted proteins | sample GrowelOW332metaG_FD_119755 | JGI IMG/M metagenome (GOLD analysis project Ga0172378, IMG submission 119755) | Groundwater microbial communities from an aquifer near a municipal landfill in Southern Ontario, Canada - Pumphouse #3_1 metaG | ecosystem: Environmental > Aquatic > Deep subsurface >... | reverse complement strand
CTTTAGTTTGTATTATGGCGGCTCGTTACGGTGAGGTGGCCGAGTGGCTGAAGGTACTCCCCTGCTAAGGGAGCGTGGGTCTTAAAGCCCACCGAGGGTTCGAATCCCTCCCTCACCGCCACGAATAACTTGAAATGCGCTCATAGCTCAGCTGGATAGAGCACTTGGCTACGAACTAAGGGGTCGGGAGTTCGAATCTCTCTGAGCGCACCAACTTGAACATTAAACCGCTTTTAAAGCGGTTTTTTTGTGCTTGAAATTTATGTTTTTTGACTGTGAAATTGCCTATTAGGACGATTGTCGTATAGGCATACCAGATGCATACGATCTATGCTGATAAAAAAAAGCAGGGGGCAAGGAATGTTTCCGAAACAAAATTTAAGCGTGGCGTGTTACAGCGATGGTCAGCATGTCTATCAACATGTTGATCTGGTGATTTATTTATCTGACAAAGCCTGTTTTAGCTGCCAACAAAATTTAGAAGGTGTCGTGGATGATTTTATTCACTTAAGTTTGGGTGAAAAGGTTAGTTTGTGCGCTGGTTGCAAGCAACAGTTACAACTGATTGCTTAAAATTTAGCTTAAAAACCTCAATTTGAATGTTATCTGTGCAGTTAAACCTAGTTTTGTGCAAAAGGGCTTAACAAAGCTAAAAACTTATATATAATGCAACTCATCAAGACGTCGCGCTCATAGCTCAGCTGGATAGAGCACTTGGCTACGAACTAAGGGGTCGGGAGTTCGAATCTCTCTGAGCGCACCAATCTTGATAAGAATTCTTAAAAAACCGCACTTAGATGCGGTTTTTTTACGTCTGTATGTTCTATACACGACAAGCATCAACAAGCCATGCAATATGGTGTAAGATTTGTGCTATTTCATTATGTGTTCATGCGCTTATGTCTGACAGCAAATCGAGTCTCTCACTTCGTTATTATTTAACTTTAGAAGAATCCCAAGATGGATTTGCTTTGGCAACCTTTGGTAAAAAGCAAATTACCCGTTTTATTACCCCATTGGTTTGTGTGGCAATTTTGGTTTGGGGTTTATATTTAGGCATCGATGGCGTAGGGCGTTATTATGTGGCGCTTGGTGCATTTTTCTTGGTGTTACAACTGTTAATGCGTTATTGGTTTTTACCGATGATGTTTAAGCGTCAATTTGTCAAATATCAATTTGGTAAAAGCGAGCAAGGTTTAGATCTGTATCAAGATTATGCAGAAATTTTTGCCAATGGTGGGACTAAAACTCTACATTATCATGAAGTGGCAAATTTTGCCGAAGGTAAACTCACCTATATGCTAGAGCTAAAAAGCCGTATGGTGGTGATTGTGCCAAAACGTGCCTTACGTGATGCTCATGAGCATGCATTATTTAGCAATAGCTTTAATAAAAAATAAATAAGGGGTTGTATATGTCTTTATCACCATCAAAGATTGTTTGTGTAGGGCGCAGTTATGCGGCGCATGCAGCCGAACTTGGTAATGCGATTCCTGATCAGCCTGTACTGTTTTTAAAGCCTCCCAGCAGCTTAACGCCTTTGGCTGATGGTATTGCTTGGAATCAAGCTTTAGGCAGTTGTCATTATGAATGTGAGTTATGTTTGCGTATTGATCAGCCTTTAAGTCAAGTGAGCAATGCAGCACAAGCGTTAGCTGCCATTGGAGCAGTCACTTTGGGTTTAGATTTAACTTTACGTGATTTACAAGATCAGCTCAAAGCCAAGGGGCAGCCTTGGGAGCGTGCTAAAGCCTTTGATGGTGCTTGCTTACTGGGTGATTGGGTAGATGCAACAGAAATTAAGGCGTGGGATCATGTACAGTATCAGCTTGAAATTAACGAACAAGTGCGTCAAGTGGGTGATACAAGCTTATTAATTTTTAGTATTGCAGAGCTGTTGCTTGATATTAGCCAAAGCTTTAGTTTGCAGCCCGGTGATGTGGTCATGACAGGTACACCGGCAGGTGTAGGGGCATTACAAGCCAATGATCAGCTAAAAATGACGCTTGAAGGTCAAAGCCAAGACTTTGTCTGGAGCACTTACGTTAAAGCTTAAACTTGTCAATAAAAAAGGACTGCTCGGCAGTCCTTTTTTGGTTAGTCACGCATTAAATGCGCAAACTTACTATGCAGTTTTAACAGTTTAGGTGGAATGGCAAAGTTACAATAGCCTTGGGTTGGGTTTTTGGCAAAGTAGTTTTGGTGGTATTCTTCGGCAGGGTAGAAGGTGGGTACAGGGCTGAGCTCTGTCACAATATCTAAGCCTTCAGTGCGGAGTTCAGCAATCATTGTTTCGGATAATTGCTTTTGTTGATCATTAAAATAATAAATCACCGAGCGGTATTGCGTACCGATATCACCACCTTGACGGTTTAATGTGGTTGGATCATGAGTTGCAAAAAATACATCAAGTAATTGTGCATAGCTGATTTGCGTTTCATCAAAGTCTACCAACAATACTTCGGCATGATTAGTTTCACCTGTGCAAACTTGTTCATAGCTTGGGTTTGCTACATCACCACCAGCATAACCACTAGTGACTTTGGTAACACCCTTTAAGCGTAAAAACACCGCTTCTACACACCAAAAACAACCACCGCCAAATAAAGCCTGTTGCATATTGTATTCCCTAAATTTTTTGCATTTATAAACTTTAATATAAAGGGAAAGCTAAAAACTACAATCTCGCTTGGGTTTAAATGCATAAAAAGCCTGCTATTGCAGGCTCTTTTTAACAATTCTTAACGCTTAGCGTGGTTGCACTGCACTGCTAAATTGCAATAACACATTGCCGCTCTTGTCGGTGAGTTTTAAAGTTTTGTTATACACCACATAATGGGTCACTTTACCCAACGCTTCTACATACTTTTGTGGCACATAGTTTTTGTCCATACATGCCATTTGAGTACTGGCCAATTGAGATAAGCTTAATGTTTCACGTCCTGCGGTATAACCACCCATAAGACGATTACAGCCATCTGCACCTGATACACGACCATCTTTAGCAAATTGCAAACTTGGAATGTTGTTTGTACTTGGCTTAGTAGTGACTTGCATTGTACCAATATGGGTTAAAATCCATGTGCCATGCTGCAATTGCATTAAATTGCTTTGGGTGATGGTTTCAGATGGACCGGGTTGTACAGGTGTGGTTGAACATGCAGCAAGCACAAGGCTTGTGCCTAATAGGGCAACGGTACATAATTTTTTTAGCATGAGTGATACTCTTATTGTCATTAAATTCATCTTATCTTATGCAAAAAATGGCTGACTGTAAGCATAATTTACAAAAATTAAGGGGTTGTGACCTTTTGGCGCAACAAAGCTGAATATTCTTGGCTGCTGAGTATTTGGCCACGGCTTTTAGGATTCACGTGCGCTAATCTGTACCACGTTGCCATGTCAATTTGGGGATCTATTACCCCTAAATCATGTAAATAATTGGGCAAATAGCCCGAAGCAATTAAACGATAATCGCGAGGTAAGCTTTGATTGGTCGCTGCTTGCACCATATCAAACACCAACGTGGTGCAGTTGCTGGTTAACGTGTTATACCACTTTGGGGTGTTTTGTAATTGCTTGGCTTTACTTAGATACTGTTCAAACAATGCGCGTCGTTGCTGAGCTTGCATGTTAATAAGGAAAAAATACACCTGTTCGCCACGTACATTACTACGTGTGTAGATAATGTCGTTTTCATCGGCTGCTACAAGGCTGAGTTCAAATTTACGAAAAAAACCACCTAAGGCAGAAAAATCTTCATGTTGTTCTTTGCGAATTTCAATGGAAAACGTAATGGGGGCGCTGTTATAAAAATCAAAACTCACCAAAGTATGGGCAATTTTGGGTCCCATCCAATAAGAGGTAATCATATTTACCGCTGAAATTTGGCTTAAATCAAGAGTGCGGCTTTCCCAACGCGCAACGTAGCTGCCATCGGCTTGCCAAGCAAAATTTCGCACATTGTGTAAGGTGACCAAATTGCCGTGTTGTTCATAGTAAAGTAAACGTGCAACTTCAGGATTCCATTGGCGATTTTGCTCAGGTGACAATGAAAAATACCAAACTACACCTAGCAATAAGCCCAGCATATACAGCAATACATCTTTTTTACGGCCTAACCAATGCGTGGCATACATGCCAAGCACACTTAAGGCAAAGGCAATCCATACGATAATGAAGACATAAGACGCAACACGACCTAAAGGTTGCTGTATCCAGATGGCCAGACATAACCACAATGATGACAGCACGACGCTTAAGCTAAAGCTTATATGCAACAAAACAGCTAAGATGCGTTTTAAAGATGCTGTCATCATGATCTAAGCCAAAAGTTTATTTTTGATAGGTTGCAAATTCAAATGCAATCCCTGTTGTGTCATCAACATGCTGCTCAGAAGCAACCTTTTTAAATTCAGCAGGAATGGCAGGGTAATGCGCGTCACCTTGTACATCTAATTCAATATGAGTGAGCTCTAAACGATCGGCAATTGCTAAGGTCTGTGTAAAGATTTCACCGCCGCCAATAATAAAAATGCTGTTTGGTTTCTCTGACGCTTTGACATCAGCGACAGCTTGGCTTAAGGCATCTTCAATAGAATACGCAACTTTAGTGCCTGTAAATTGCCATTCACGGTCACGAGTAATCACCCAATTGATACGTTTGGGTAGGGTGCGCCCCATCGATTCTAAGGTTTTGCGTCCCATCACCACCACACCACCTTGGGTGATTTCTTTAAAATGCTTGAGGTCGGCAGAAATATGCCATGGCAAGTCATTTCCTTGACCAATACAGCGCTGCTGATCCATTGCCACCACGTGTACCACTTCTAAATCTTGAAATGCCATGCCCAAAATATCCCAATAGAAGAATCAAAATTTATGCCTATTAAAATGCAAAATCCCCCTATAAGAAAGGGGGATGTTGTAGATAGAGTAAATATTTAACTTAAACGGCCACCGGTGCCTTAATAGCAGGGTGTGACGCATAGCCAACAATTTCAATATCTTCAAACTTAAAATCAAATAGATCTTTAATTTCAGGATTAAGCTTTAATTGACATAAAGCTAAAGGTTCACGGCTGAGTTGTAATTGTGCTTGTTCAAAATGGTTGGCATATAAATGTGTATCGCCACCTGTCCATACAAAATCCCCGACGTCTAAATCGCAGACTTGTGCAATCATATGCGTCAATAGTGCATAGCTGGCAATATTAAACGGCACGCCTAAAAACACATCCGCGCTACGTTGGTACAACTGACATGACAATTTGCCGTTATGCACAAAGAATTGGAACAAGGTATGACAAGGCGGTAGCGCCACTTGACCGGCTTCGTTTGGATTCCAACCCGACACGATTAAACGACGTGAATTAGGGTTGGTTTTAATTTCGTTAATCAGCCATTGAATTTGGTCAAAGCCATCAGCATTATAGCTATTGTCTGTATTTTTGGTCGCGCCAAAATTACGCCATTGGTGACCATAAACCGGACCTAACTCACCTTCAGGACGGCCAAAACGTGCAGTTTGCTCAGCAGTTGACCATTCATCCCAAATGCTGACCTTATGGTCTTTTAAATATTGAACGTTGGTATCGCCTTTTAAAAACCACAACAGTTCAATCACAATCGAGCGAAAATGAACTTTTTTGGTGGTTAATAAGGGGAAACCTTTGGAAAGATCAAAGCGCATTTGATGACCAAATACAGAACGTGTTCCTGTGCCTGTACGGTCGCCTTTGTCGCCACCATTGTCGAGGATGTGTTGTAAAAGGTCTAAATATTGACGCATAGAACTCTCAAATCATTTTAGTCGCTTTGACTGAAGTTAAATTAAAATGGGGAATGTACCAATGATACAGATTTTTTGTTAAAAAGCCTATGCGCTCAGATTTAAGCTAAACTTGAGGACATATACTTAACTTAAATTCTTTAAATCTAAACATCTATAGTCAAAAATAAGTGGATTTTTAAGTGTTAAAGGTAATAATTTAAGTCTTAAAAACGATTAATTGTAGAGTTTTCTGAGCAATAATTTTGCTCAAGCAGCTGTGAGTTATATTTCTATAGCTTATTGATATTTAAATTAATATAAAAAGTAATATTATTTTAAGGATTGAGTTTAGTCTAATTATTAACCTTTTCTTACATTTTAAACAGTGAAAAAAAACGATTAATATGTTTAGTATGCCGTCTTCTTAAAATATGCAGTTGGGTCTGCTGAGGATGGTGTAAAAATTATGCTTGATGTTCAAAGCGTGAATGTGAGTGCTGTGACTGCCCCCGTTCAAGCCAATGTGTTAGGTCGTGCGCAAGCGACGCAAAAGCCGCCTAAACCTGAAAAAAACAGCATGAAATTTAATGCACAGCGCATTGATGTCAATAAAATGACCCAATATTTGCAAGGTATTACCCGTCAAACCACCATGCGTAAGTGTGCGCGTAGCGTCCGTTTAGCACTGCAAGCGGCTGGGGCTCGTTTTCAAAGTCATCCTGTTGCAGCGGCAGATTGGGGTTCAACCTTAACCCAAATTGGTTATCGCAAAATTAATTTAGCCTTTGATCGACCACAGAAAGGCGATATTTATATTATTGATCGGACTGCAAGCAATCGTTATGGGCATATTGCGGCATATTCAGGTCAAGCATGGGTATCGGATTTTAAACAGCGTAGTCATGCAGTATATAAAAATCAAAATGTTAAATATGAATACTATCGCTTGGCGTTTTAATTAAAACGTGGTGCGCGGTTACTGTAAATTGACACAATAAATAAACCGAGCACACTAAAGCCAATCGCTTGTAACATCAAAGCCCATACATGCTGCGCAGGTAGTAACAACATTAAGCCCAACCAATAGATGATGGGCAGCAGAAAAAACAGCACATCAAAGATGCTGTTATAATGCTGTTGGCTTTGTAATTTGAGCTTAATGACGCGTAATACATGCACAAGTGCACCTAAGCCTAAACTCAGCAGACTCAATGCCAAACTCAGCTCTGCCACTTTGGCACACGCATAAATCATTAAACAAACCGCTACACATAGGGCGAGTTTAACTTGTCGATTACAGCGTGCTGAATACCAAAAATCTAACATTATTGATCCTGAGCTTTGAGCAAAGAAAAAGGTGAAAATAAGCAAATGGCCAATGCCATAAAACCAATGCCTTGAGCGCCTAAGATTAAGATATCGCCATGTTTAAGCTGCATAAAAATAATCGCGATGATTAAAGCAATAGGAATCCAATGTAACACGCGCGTAAATATACTTTGAGTTGGAGCAAAATGTAGTTTGCAGTAACGACATATTAAAAAAATAATGCCTGTCCCTAAACACATCAAAATGGCCATTAAACTTAAAGGATTCAGCCAATACAAAACCGCTGTCACGAATACCAATATTCCAAACAAGCTAAATTTACGAGAAACAGGCACATTCGGGTCAAACCAAAACTCAAGCATCGGCACAAAGCTAAATAAAACAGGAGGCTTAATGTAGCAAATTGGCATAAAAAAAGGTGAAGCGATTGCTCCACCTTGCAGGCTTTAATTGAGTTTTTTAGGACCCCAATCATAAACACTTTTCTTGTAGGCGTACCACAGCATCCATGCGCCCACCAAAATCATTGGTAGACTTAAGAACTGTCCTTTACTCATCCATGCAATGAACAATTGGCTGTTGTCGGGTTCACGGAAGAATTCCATCACAAAGCGCGCCACACCATAACCCATTAAGAACACCGCCGACACCGCCATGCGTGGACGAGGCTTAGCGCTAAACCACCACAGCAGAATAAATAACAATAAACCTTCAGCAAATGCTTGATACAGTTGCGATGGATGGCGCACCAATTGTAAAGGATCGGTTGGGAAAACCATCCCTAGCGCAAAATCAGGATTGGTGACGGCACGACCATATAATTCGCCACCAATAAAGTTACCTATACGCCCAAACATCAGACCTGTGGGTACGCAAGGGGCAATAAAATCTAAAGTTTGGAACCATGACATGTGGTATTTCCTACACCACAGCAGCATGGCCAATACAACACCTAAGAAACCACCGTGGAAGCTCATACCACCGGTCCACACTTGGAATAACCATAATGGATCTGCCAAGAATTGTTCAAAGCCGTAAAAGAACACGTATCCAACACGACCGCCAATCACCACACCTAAAGCGCCATAGAAAATCAGGTCAGAAACCATATCTGCCGTCCAACCTTGACGTTGTTTAGCACGATAGGTGGCCAAACCCCACGCAAATAAAAACGCCAATAAATACATTAGTCCATACCAATGCACTTGCAGTGGCCCAATTGCAATCGCAACGGGGTCAATATTTGGATAGGTCAGCATGCAAATTCCTTGATCTTGTTTTGCATAGATTCTAGCTGAAAGTCATGAAAAATGTTGTACATTCAATGTGTAAAGATCGGGGAGTACAACATGTGTATTGTGGCTTTGGCATGGCAGGTGATTGATGGCATGCCCTTATGCTTAATTTCCAATCGGGATGAATATTATCAGCGCCCAACTCAAGCACTCAAAGCTTGGGAAAATAGCAATATCATTGCTGGACAAGATCTTGAACAGGGTGGCACATGGATGGGTGTGACCAAAACCGGACGTTGGGCGGTGATTACCAATTATCGTGATGGACAAGATCAACAAATCTATCCAACTTCACGCGGGCATTTGGTCAGTGATTTTTTACAGTCAGATTTAACCCCAATTCGCTTTGCAAAATTCTTAGAAACCAAGCAACGTAATTATGCTGGTTTTAATATCTTTATGGGTGATCAAACGCAAGCAGTCTATATGAGTAATCGCGGTGAAGCTCCACAAGTACTGGCACATGGGGTATATGTAGTGTCCAATGCTTTAATGCATGAGCCTTGGGAAAAAACTCGGCATTTACGCAAACGCTTCACCCAAGAACTATTGCCTTTATTGCAGCAAGACCTGCAAGTTGATATTGAAGATGCGGTATGGAATATTTTGCAAGATCAACGTCAAGTAGCTGTGGATTTACTGCCCAATACCGGAATTTCTCAAGAAATGGAACAACTACTGTCTTCAACTTTTATTGAAAGTGCACACTATGGCACGCGTTGTTGTAATTTTTTAAGCTTAAAGAAGCACACTTGGCATTGGCTTGAGAAAGATCAAACTGGAAAAATTGTACGTATACAGCAAGCGTTGGCATAAAAAAATCCCTCAAGTTGAGGGATTTTTTTAGGTGTATTTAAGCAGTTTACTTGGTGGTTTGCTCAAGTCCTTCACCTGCAATGACACCGCCATCTTTACGGGTAATCACTACAGTGGCTGAGCGTGGACGTGTACCACGACCGCCACTTAAATTAAGCGCTGCTGGGTGGTTGCTTGGCCACGTACCACCTGGGTGTTGTACGTTAACAAAAATTGCTTTGTAATCTGGAGTCATGGTTACACCAGTAATCTCGCAACCGCTTGGACCCGTTAAGAAACGGCGCAATTTTGAGTCATCCAGACTTGCGCCAGTAGGGGTAAGCTGTGAGCGATCACCTGATTTTGCTTGTTTAGTTTGACCATCACCCACCTGACCAGGCAGTGCGGCTAACATCATACAATTGGTTTCGTTGGTATAAGCGCCGTCATCGGTTTGAATCCAAAGCACACCACGTGGATCAAACCACATACCATCTGGGCTTGAGAAGTCATTTGCATCGGTTAAACCTGATAAGTTTACGTTCTCAAGCGAGTCGGCTTCAGCACCAAATAAGAAAATGTCCCAGACAAAGTTTAATGCGGTGGTGGTGTCACCATTTTCACGTAAACGAATAATATGACCGTTGATATTGCCGCTGAGTGAGGTTGAACTACTGTCATTGTCGAAGTAGTTACGTGGATTAGCTGCGTCAGTGTCATAGCTACGACCACGGCTACCATTGTTGGTTAAGGTTACATACACTTCACCATTTTTTGGATTGACTGCGACCCATTCAGGGCGATCCATTTTGGTTGCACCAACAGCATCACCTGCTAAACGTGTATTAACCAGTACATCTGCTTGATCAGCAAAGCGATATTTATCGTAATTGGCAATTAATGGGTTGTTGATTGAAAGTTCAATCCATTCACCAGTTGCACTTTGTGTTGCTTCATTGAAATCAAATTTTGCCACATACAACTTACCGTTGTTCATGTATTTGTCGCCAGCCGCATAGCCGCCGTTGACATCTTTAGGATTCCATTTGCTGTCTGAAACAAATTTGTAGATGTATTCGCCTGTTGAGTCATCACCCATATAGAACGCAAGGTTTTGACCGCTAATAGCACGGCTTGCACGGCAGTCTTCATGGGCAAAACGACCAAGCGCGGTACGTTTTACAGGACGTTCAGAGCTTGCAAATGGATCAATTTCAACGATCCAACCAAAAGTATTGGTTGAGTTACGGAAATCTTCTTCTGCAGTTAAATCAATTTCTTTACGGGTTAACCAACGGTCATATTGGTATTCTGAGTCTGCAACGCGATTTTCCACTGTATGCCATGCATAGCCGCTCTTAGCAGGAATTTTATAACGACTTAAAGACAGCAATTCTTGTTCATTACGTCCCGTGTCTTCACGTGAGAAGTATTGGTTAAAGTTTTCTTCTGTGGTGAGGTAAGTGCCCCAAGGAGTATAACCATTACCGCAGTTATTAATAGTTCCTAAAGAGAAGCTGCCATCTGGACTTGTGGCTGTTTTAACTAAATCGCTACCCTTAACTGGACCGGCAAAATTAATAGGGGTTGCAGCAGTAATACGGCGGTTAAATGGTGAATTGCGATTAATTTCTACCACTTGGGTGGTTGGATTTTTCACAATATGTACAATCGATACGCCGTGTGCATTGATCTCACGGATAACATCGTCTTCGCCACGGATTGCCTGACCGACGGTGTTATTTTGTGGGTGTATTAAACGTGCGTTATTAATATATTCATGGTTCATGACCAATAAACCTTCAGTCGATTCATTGGCATCATAACGGCTATTTTTCATGCCAAAGAAGGTCATGCCATCATGACATTCACCTGAACGTTTGGTAAATGATGCACCCGATGGAACATTGTTGTCATCCCATTCTGATAAGTTAGGTGCAATTGGGTCGCCCATGGCATACAGTACCCGTGCTTCATAACCTTCAGGTACGCTAAATGCATTTAAAGTATTCTTATCGACAGCTTTAAACTGTAATGATGATGGCAGTTTGCTTTCATCAAACACAGAATCATCAACAATTGATGCTGAATCATTGTCATCACTACAGCCTGTTAATGTGGTTGCTAAAGTAATGGCAACAGCACCGCCTGCAGTTTTGGTAATGAGTTCGCGGCGACTGATGGTTTTATTAAACAGATCTAAAAATTCAGCATTTCCTGAAGTGTTGCTGTCATAATCATCATTAAAAGGCATTTGTTCAGACATATTATTTTCCTAGCGATTTAGTGCGTCGGTATTTGAATGGTTGAGCAACACCTTAAAGCGACAATATGACAAAATCTTGAAGGCTTTGTTGCAATCTGATGAAATAAAAAAAGAGCAGATGAAACTGCTCTTGATTTTGATAAAATTTTGTTTTAATTATGTTTTTCTAGTAATTTTCCTGCGAATAATCCCAGCTCAAATAACATCCACATGGGGATCGCAAGCATAATCATTGAAAGCGCATCAGGTGGGGTAACAAACATGGCCACAAAGAAACAGCCCACGATAATAAAACGTCGTTTTTCCACCAATTGTTCGGTGGTCACGACACCAATTAAAATAAGTACCAACGTAATAATAGGAATTTCAAAGGTTAAACCAAACACTAAAAACAGCTTTAAACAGAAACTCAAATAGCTATTGATATCGGTCATGGGTGCAACTGTTTCAGGCGCTACACTCATAAAAAAATGCAATATTGATGGCAGTGCTACAAAGTAGGCAAAGGCAATACCGCTATAAAACAGCACAATACTGCCAATCAGTAAAGGCAGCGCTAAGCGTTTCTCTTTGGCATAGAGTGCTGGGCGCACAAAATCCCATAGCTGGTAAATGATAAATGGCATAGCAAGCATCAGTGCTACAAAGAAATTGAGCTTAAATGGCGCCATAAAAGTCGCCGTCACATCGGTGGCAATCATGGATGATGTGGTGGGCATTTGCGCACGTAATGGCTCAGACATGAGCTGATAGGTTTCATTGGCAAAGGGCAATAAGCAAAAAAACAATACCAACAACAGACCCACAATTTTAAATAAATGCCGGCGTAGCACAATTAAGTGCTTGGTAATCGGCATCTCTTGCAGTTGTTCGGCATCATCAAGCGGCTGTGAGTGTGTGTTCATATGGCCACCTTATAGACACGATGATCTGGCTTTTTACTTTTTAGCGGTGCACTAAGCATAGGTTTTTCACAAGGTACATAAGCTGTAGCCTGTGACTGTTGTGCTAGCATGGGTACTTCAGGCTCAATCAGAGTGATCTTTTGTTGTTCAAGCGTTTGCATTTGGAGCTGCATTTTCGCTTCAAGTTCCTGAATTTTTTTCATCTCTTGTTGCATTTGTTCACGCAACTCAGATAAACGTAACTCACGATCAATATCGTTTTGTACATTACTGATTAAACGTTTAACTTTGGCGTAACTCTTAGCGGCAAAGCGAGCTGCTTGAGGTAACTTTTCTGGCCCAAGCACCAATAATGCAATGATGCCGAATAGCAGCAACTCCGCCATTCCAATATTGAGCATGACAAGACATCCAAATTAATTTTTATGAGTAGAATTTAAATTTTGGGCGCTATGTTCTAAGGTGCGTGGTTCGCTGAGTTGAGCTTGGGTGCTCTCATCGTCACGAATTGATTTTTTAAAATCTTTGACTGCACCACCAACATCTTTACCTAAGTTTTTAAGTTTTGATGTGCCAAACAATAACAACACCACAATCGCAAAAATGAGGACATGCCAAATTGATAAACCAGCCATCTTTTTTCTCTTCGTTTGTAATGCTGCTTATATCAACAGTTCTATATGACAAGGCAGTGACGTTTATATTGCAATTTTAAGACAGGTTATGGGTAGGTAACTTTTTATCTATGCCAAATGCTGAAAAAAAACAAGCTTAAAAAAAATTAGGCCACACCTAATAGCGCAGCCTAAAGGATTAGCCTAGTGAAGCACGTAATAGTTGCATGGCTTGACCACGATGGCTGATCTTATTTTTGTCTATTTTAGACAATTCAGCACTTGAGCAGCCAAGCTCAGGCAACCAAAAGAGCGGATCATAACCAAAGCCATTTTCACCACGAGCCTGTTCTAAAATTTCGCCGTGCCAAATGCCTTGGAAAATTTTAGGCAATGGATCATCAGCATGTTCAACCAAAGCCAAGACACACACAAACATGCCTTTAATGGGCTGATGGTGTTGGCGCAGGGGTACAAGATCGGCTAAAAGCTTAGCATTATTAGCTGCATCATCGCCGTGTTCGCCGGCATAACGTGCTGAGTAAATCCCCGGTGCACCGCCTAAGATTGGCACACATAGTCCTGAGTCATCAGCAATAGCTGGTTTGCCTGAAATACGTGCGGCATGACGTGCTTTAATAATGGCATTTTCAACAAAACTTAAACCATCTTCAATGGCATCTTCAATATTAAGCTGACCTTGTGGTAGTACCTCTACAGGCAAGTTGAGTTCATTGAACATATTTTTAAACTCAGCAATTTTGCCTTTATTGTTACTGGCTAAAACTAAACTGCCTTGTGACAGCCATGCATTGTTAGACATAAAGTTACTCGTAGAATTTAGATTTTCTCCTAGTGTAACTGATTTTATCTCAGCAATAAAAAAGCACCCGAAGGTGCTTGTGTTTTATAAACCCTGAATCCATTGATCAGCACGATCACGTGCTTGACGAATTTGCTCTTGGGTTAAATTGGCAGCAAGTGCTGTCTTTTTACCTTCAGAGAGGCTAATCACTTTGTTATCAAGCATGCCATCACGGGTAGAGAGTTCATACCACTGATAAGCCCCAACAAAGTTACGTTTTTTCTCATCTAACAAGGCCAAATTAAAACTGGCGCGGTTATCGCCACGACTTGCTGCTTTTTCTAAATATTGACGACCTAAAGCTTCATTTTTTGAAGTGCCTTGACCATCAATCAACATACGTCCAACATTGAGCTGTGCTGATGCCAAACCTTGATCAGCAGCAAGTTTATACCAGCTAAAAGCTTGTTTAACGTCCTGCTTTACATCTTTGCCATATTCGTACTTCGTGCCCAAATAAAACTGTGCACCGGCTTGGCCTGCTTTAGCAGCTTGGCTTAAGCTTTGAATATCCATGACAGAATAACGTGCAGCTTGATTGGAAATTGAGTTGCTTGGTGATACATAATCGGCATGCGTATGCAGACTAAATAATCCGAAAAACAAACCACTAATTAATATTTTTTTCATAGAGCGCTCACCCGATAAATTGCGACTTCACCAAACAAGTTCGGGATATGTTTACTCAGTAAACTGCCTTGTTGATCCCCATTTACGGCGAGTCGATTGATAATTCGAATATTATTTTCTTCACATAATGCTTCAAAGTCACGGAAGGTGCATAAGTGAATGTTAGGTGTGTTATACCACATGTATGGCAGTGCATCAGAAACCGGCATTTTCCCTTTTAACGCCAAGAAAGAACGGGTCTTCCAATGGGCAAAGTTAGGAAAGGTAATAATTGCCTGTTTACCTACACGTACCATGTCACGTAATAAAACATCTGGTGCATCAACTGCTTGCAAAGCCTGTGCCATGACCACGTAATCAAAAGATTGATCTGCAAAACGACTTAAACCAAGGTTTAAATCCTGCTGAATAATATTTAACCCACGACTAATGGCAATTGCAATCTTTTCTTGATCAATTTCGAGACCATAAGCGCGAATATTATGTTTTTTGCTCATATGTTCGAGCAATTCACCTTCACCACAGCCTAAATCTAAAACGCGTGAGCCTGGTTTAATCCACTTTTCGGCAAGTTGTTGATCAATACGCATTACACGCTCTCCTTGGTTGCTTGAAGATGTTCTTTGCCACCTAAAAACGCCCGTAATGATTTAACGTACAAAGGAATTGGGAACAAGAATGAATCATGACCTTGTTCGGCATCAATATCTAAATAGCTCACCGGTTTGTTGTTACAAATTAACGCATCAACAATTTCTTGCGAACGGGCAGGGGTAAAACGCCAATCGGTGGTAAACGAGACCAACAAAAACTGACATTTTGGTTCAGCCATGGCTTTGACTAAAGATTGCTCATATTCACGCGCAGGATCAAAGTAATCTAAGGCTTTGGTCATAATTAAATAGGTGTTGGCATCAAAATTACGGCTAAATTGCTCGCCTTGATAGCGTAAATAACTTTCGACTTGAAATTCCACATCAAAACCATACATAAATTTGCCCGACTTTAAGTCACGACCAAATTTTTGTTTCATGGCTTCTTCAGACAAATAGGTAATATGACCGACCATACGTGCTAAAATTAAGCCGCGTTTTGGGTAACTATCATTTTCTAAATAGCGCCCATCATAAAAGTCAGGGTCAGACAAAATCGACTGACGTGCCACTTCGTTAAAGGCAATATTTTGTGCCGATAGTTTTGGCGCACTGGCAATAATCACGCATTTTTGCAGACGATCTGGGTAATCCACGCTCCATTGTAGCGCCTGCATGCCACCTAAAGAGCCGCCAATAATCGCGTACCACTGAGCAATACCTAAGCGGTCAGAAAGCATGGCTTGAGTTTTCACCCAATCACGTACTGTGACCAATGGAAAATCAGGGCCATAAGGGCGATTGTCATTTTCAGGGTTAGGTGAAATAGGCCCAGTTGAGCCATGACAGCCACCAATATTATTAAGCGCCACCACAAAGAATTTATTGGTATCAATGGCTTTATTGGGCCCAATACAAGCATCCCACCAGCCCGGCTTTTTGTCATCTTCGTGATGATAACCCGCTGCATGGTGATGCCCAGATAAGGCATGACAGATCAAAATAGCATTCGATTGATCGGCATTGAGTGTGCCATAGGTTTCGACCATTAAATCAAAACGCGGCAATACTCGACCACATTCAAGCTCTAACGGCTCGTCAAAAGAGAACTTTTGTGGAATCACAAGACCCACGGAGTCAGCTGGGAAAGACACGGGAATAATTCGCCTTAAATCTTTGGAGTAAACATAGAAAAGGATACCACTGAGGGTATCCTTATACAAAGTGCTTTGTTGTTGCGCTTTTAAACAGCAGCTGCAATCACTTGGTCAGTGCTTAACACACCTTGTTCAATCAAGCGATTGGTACAAGCAATGATCGCTTCAATTGAAGAGGTTACAATGTTGTCATGTACACCTGCACCAAAGGCAGATTTACCTGTACCTTGTACTTGTAATTCCACCAATGCTAAAGCTTTGGCATCTGCACCAGCACTAATACTGCGCTCTTCGTAGTTTAAAACATCAATTGGCAATTGAAGAGCATTTAAAATCGCAGAGATTGGACCATTGCCTTCGCCGCGAATTTGCTGGGCTTGACCATTGACCTCAATATCAAGCTCAATCACTTGTTTGCCATTTTCATCATGCAAACGGTAGTTTTTAGCTGAATAATGCGCATCTTTAGTCGCCACATACGTCTTTTGAAACAAGTTCCAAATCTGCTGCGCGCTGACTTCAATGCCTTCGTCATCAGCAACTTGTTGCACCACTTGTGAAAATTCAATTTGCAAACGACGTGGCAAGGTTACGTTGTAATTGGCTTCTAACAAGTATGCAATACCGCCTTTACCAGATTGAGAGTTGACACGAATCACCGCATCATAGTCACGCCCTAAATCTTTTGGGTCGATTGGCAAATAAGGCATATCCCAAATTTCTTCATTCTTTTGTAACTCAAAGCCTTTTTTAATAGCATCTTGGTGTGAGCCAGAAAATGCAGTAAAGACCAAATCACCGGCATACGGATGACGAGGGTGTACAGGTAAACCAGTACATTCCTCAACGGTGGCAATAATTTCATTGATGTTTGAGAAATCAAGATTTGGTGCAACACCTTGGGTGTACATGTTCAAGGCAATCGCAGCAACATCCACGTTACCGGTACGCTCACCATTACCAAACACACAACCTTCAACACGGTCAGCACCTGCCATAATGGCAAGTTCAGACGCTGCAATACCACAGCCACGGTCATTATGACAATGGACCGAAATAATCACGCCGTCACGACGTTGTAAATTACGGTGCATCCATTCAACTTGGTCGGCATATACGTTTGGTGTTGAAACTTCAACTGTTGCAGGTAAGTTCAAAATTACTTTATTGGTTGGAGAAGCTTCCCAAATTTCAGTCACCGCATCACACACGTCTTTCGCCACTTCTAATTCAGTTGCAGAGAAACATTCAGGTGAATATTGGAATACAAACTCAGTTTCAGGTTGTTTTGCTGCATATTCTTTGACTTTGGTGGCAGCATTAATGGCTAAATTTTTTGCACCAGCAATATCTACATTCAATACTTTTTGACGGAAGGTCGGTGAGTTTGAGTTATAAATATGCACAATGGCACGTTTAGCACCTTGTAATGCTTCAAAAGTGCGTTGGATCAAATGATCACGCGCTTGTACCAACACTTCAATATACACATCATCTGGAATATGACCTTCTTCAATTAATTTACGGGTGAAGTCAAAGTCAATTTGTGAAGCAGATGGAAAACCAATCTCAATATGTTTAAAGCCGATTTTCACCAACATTTGGAACATTTTAAATTTCTTTTCAATGTCCATTGGCTCAAAGATCGCTTGGTTACCGTCGCGTAGGTCGGTGCTCATCCAAATTGGCGCTTTTGTAATTTCGTTATTTGGCCATTGACGGTCAGGTAGATCAACACGTTGATACATGCGACGGTATTTTTTACTTGGATCAGCCAACATCATGAGATAACTCCTCGTACAAGTGCCATTACGTTGCTTAAAATGTAATGAGCTTTAGTATATAGATTGTGTCTATTGGTGTTTTTACAAGCGCAAGGCTTAAAGTGCAAAATAAAATACTGAGTTGATTTTACTGGGTCACTTGCCTCTTTTATGCCTTATAAATCTATAACTTAAAGTTTAATCGAGTTAAACCGAAAAGTTTTTGCTTTTTCTATGGATTTTAGTCTTATCTTAAAAAAGATTTTCTTATATAGCATTTAAAATGGAAAATATTTTCAATATTGGGTTTAAATGATCATATATTTTCTTAAAAATCACTAAGTTTTATCTATATTTTTTACTACGATGTTTGTATAGCGAAAATTAAAACTCATAGTCTAACAGCAACACTTAAGCTTGATATCTGCAAACAGTAGGGCAAATCAATAAAACCTTGCAGAAATTCATCTGCAAGGTTTTAACTAAAAGACGTCTTTGTCCGGTTAAGTCAAACGTTTATTTAAAAATTAAACGTGGTACTTAATTGAACACGACGACCTTCTTGTGTGTTGCTATAGTTGTTAAAGTATTTGTTACGTGCAGATACTGGTAGGTAGTTGTACTTATTAAAGTCTTTATCAAAGACATTATATAAAGCTAGACCAAACTCCCATTGATCATTTAGTGAATAATTAGAGCCGATATGGAATAAACCATAGGCTTTGTAATCACCTAAAGCATCTTGAATGATTTTTTTGTCGCCTGTTAATGGGGATTCACCTAAATAACGGCTTTTTTCAGAACGATATTCACCACGTGCCCATAAGCTTGCATTGTCTGCAACTTTCCAGTTGATCGATGCATTGGCCATATGTTCAGGCGTATCATTGAGTTGTAAACCGCGACTGGTGCCTTTGGTAATTTCAGATTGAGTCCATGTATAGTTGGCAGCAAGTTTAACAGCATCTGTGACTTGCCATTGGGTGCCAAATTCAACGCCATACAATTCCACTTCTTCAGCATTGATATTGCGGCTGACTGTCCAAGCATCACCAGATTGAATCGCCCAGTTGGTGCCACGATCAATAATGTAATTATTACACTGGGTATCGCTTAAACTTGGTGCATTACTGGTTGAAGCGCCACAAGAAAATTCATCTGGACCACCAATAATTTTGTCATCAATTGTGCTGTAGAAGCCAGTTAAGTTGGCTTTAAAACCATTAAGAGCATCAAAATAAAATCCAAGCTCTAGGTTTTCGCTGGTTTCAGGTTTTAAGTTTGGATTACCAAAACTTGGGCTTGCACCTTGACCACCCACGTTATACAAGCCATCTACAAGCTGTTCTAGACGCGGTGCTTTATAACCTTCTGCATAACCACCTTTTACAGTCCATTGGTCATTGGCATTCCAAACAAGGTAGGCACGTGGTGTGAAGAAATCACCAAAAGTACTATGGTCGTCATAACGCGCACCTAAAGTCAGGGCTAAATTTGGCAAGATCGACCAAGTGTCTTCCACAAAAAGACCATATTGTTCAAACGAAACATCTTTGTTGGTGCGTAGACCATCTGTAATGGTTGCATCCCAATATTGACCACCGACTACCAGTTTATGGTCATCAATGGCTTGAGTGGTAAATTTGCTGTCTACAACCAGATCTTCGCTCTCTAATAGACGAGGTACATAATCTTTTGTGAGGCTACCATTTTCCAAAGGAAGCATACGTGCTGGCAGTAAACGGCCTATGGTTTCGGTGGTATTGTGGGTGACACTTGAATCGACTTGACCATAAGTATTTTTCCACTCATGTACTAAAGCCCATTTTTCACGTGTGTATTCTTGTGACTCATCATAGCCACCTGCGGCGCCTAAAGTACCAAGTTGACTTTTACTGTTGTCATACCATTGTTCTGTTTGTTCATATTCTACCGAAAGTGCATGTGCATCTGTTGGGGTATAGGTTAAGCGTGCACCCACTGTATTTAAATCTGATTTAGTTGGATTATTACCTTGTGTTAGTTCAACTTCCGCACCAGCGTTATTTTGGTAGCTGATACTGGATTGATCACGCTCGTTATAACGACCACGTAATTGAATGCCTAAGGTATCTTGAATCAAAGGTCCTGAAACATACGCATCTACTGTGCGTTGATTGCCAAAGTCTGATGACTTAGGAAGAATGCTGGCATCTAATGTGACAGAGCCAGTCCATTCATTTGAGACTTTTTTGGTAATAATGTTGACCACACCACCCATGGCATCTGAACCATATAAGGTAGAAGCAGGTCCTTTAATCACTTCAATACGCTCAATGGCAGAAATAGGCGGAATAAAGTTATTGTTCGATTCGCCAAAGCCATTTGGGGTGATACTACCCACAGAATTTTGGCGACGTCCGTCAATTAGCACCAAGGTATAGTCTGAATCCATACCGCGCATACGAATATTTAAGCCACCTGTTTTACCTGCTGTAGGACTGATATCAATCCCTTCAACATCAACTAAGGCATCCGCCACTGAGTTAATGCGTTTATTTTTTAAATCTTCTTGTGTAATGACTGTGATTGAAGCAGGGGCATTTTTAATATCTTGTTCAAAACCTGCCGCCGAGACCACAATCGTAGACAGTTGATGTGGGGTGTCTGTGGTATTGGCAAAAGCAGTACCTGAAGCAATTGCTAACACGGCAAAACTAAGTGGTTTTAATGTAAATTGACGCATAGTGAAATTCCAAATATGGACAGCCTAACAGCAGTGCTTGGAATAATAATGATTAAAGTTCTCAATTACAATCTGTGCATGCAGCTAAAAAGAAATACGTCTAGGTAAATGGAGTTTATTTAATTGATTTACATATTTTTTTCGAGTAAGAAAACCTTGCTATGATTGCCAAGCGTTGAGCTTAATACACAAGTATAGTGACTGGAATGTGCTTGTTGAGTACGTATCTTGCACTGGCATAAACAGCACAAGCTGTGTACAGCTTACTGAACTGACCTACATAGCATCATGGTATGCGTGTGAATTAGTAAAAATATAAATAGCAGTTGTAAGCTTAACTAGGTGTTCAATGCACTTGATAAAAATCTCAAGATTAAGTAACAGTCTTGACTTGAAGATAGATAAATCACCCCAATTAAAAAGAAAAATTGCCCCTGAACAATGCGGTTTTGTATATATTGAATTGTTGTCATATAATATGGCACTTTTTTAAAACCTTTCACTAAAATATCGAGGAAGCCATGCAAGTAACTTCTGAAGCGGTTTCGGGCGTTGCCCGTCGTTTAAATGTATCTGTACCGACGAGCCGTATTAACGAGCAATTTGAAGCTCGCTTGAAACGCACTGCCAAAACTGTAAAGATCAACGGCTTCCGTCAAGGTAAAGTGCCTGTAAACGTTGTACGTCGTGAATATGGCGCGGGTATCTACCAAGAAGTCGTAAATGACATTATCCGTGACACCGTGTTTGAAGCAATTCAGCAAGAAAAAATCAATGCTGTAGGTATGCCAAACATTGAAAAAACTGAAATGAAAGACGACGCGCTTGTATACGAAGCAACAGTTGAAGTTTACCCAGAAGTTGAGGTGAAGTTCGAAGGTTTAGCAGTTGAGCGTAAAGCTGCGACTGTAAACGACAAAGACGTTGATCAAATGATCGAAAACCTACAAAAGCAACGCGCAGGTTGGGCAGACACTAAAGGCATGGCGAAAAAAGACATGCAAGTGACGTTTGACTTTGAAGGTTCAATCGACGGCGAAAAATTTGAAGGCGGTTCTGCCGAAGACTTCAAACTTGTTTTAGGTTCAGGTCGTATGATCCCTGGCTTCGAAGACGGCATCGTTGGTATGAAGAAAGGCGAAGAGAAAGTGATTGACGTTACTTTCCCTGAAGACTACCAAGCTGCAAACCTTGCAGGCAAAACTGCACAGTTTAAAATTACTGTGAAACAAGTTGAAAAACAAAAGCTTCCAGAAATTGATGCAGAATTCTTAAAAGTATTTGGCGTATCTGAAGAAGAAGGCGTTGAAAAACTTAAAGCTGACGTGCGTAAAAACATGGAGCGCGAAGTAACAAACGGTCTTCGTAACCAAGTGAAAGGTGCAACTTTTGATGCACTTGTTGCGGCTAACGAAATCGAAGTTCCAGAAGCAATGTTAACGCAAGAAATTGAGCGTCAACGTCAACAAATGATCCAACAGTTCACACAACAGTTTGGTGCTCAAGGCGCGAAAGCATTTGATTCAAGCATGCTTCCTGATGACCTTTTCAAAGAGCAAGCTGAAAAATCAGTGAAACTTGGCGTATTAGTCAGCAAAGTATTGGCTGATGCGAAAATTGAAGTTGATCCTGCTCGTGTAGAAGCTTACATCGCTGACATGGCATCTTCTTACGAAGATCCAACTGAAGTGATTGAATACTTCAACAACGACAAACAACAACGCGCGCAAATCGAAGCTGTTGTTTTAGAAGATCAAGTTGTAGATTACATTTTAGCTGCGGCTCAAGTGACTGAAACAACTGTAAGCTATGAAGACTTGTTAAAAGAGCAGCAAGCTCGTCAACAAGGCTAATAGCCAGATCAAGAAAAAAGGCGCTGATAGCGCCTTTTTTTTTATATTTCGAGGCTTTGTGTTCTTCACAAAACTTATGCAAAAAACCGCAATGATTTATTTGTGAATCTTTTGCAATTTAATGAATTATCCCTCATATTGTGACTATGAGTGCAGTCACAAAAAATTTTAGGAATAATTAAACTTATGTACGTTCCAACTATTGATAACGCCTTAGTCCCAATGGTGGTAGAACAGTCATCGCGTGGTGAACGTTCTTGATATTTATTCACGTTTATTGCGTGAGCGTGTCATTTTTATGACCGGTGAAGTTGAAGACAATATGGCGAACTTAATTGTGGCGCAAATGTTGTTTTTAGAAGCTGAAAACCCAGACAAAGATATTCATTTATATATCAACTCTCCGGGCGGTTCAGTGACCGCAGGTATGGCGATTTACGATACCATGCAATTTATCAAGCCTGATGTGGTGACCTATTGTATGGGTCAAGCTGCATCTATGGGTGCATTTTTACTCAATGCTGGTGCCAAGGGTAAGCGTTATTGCTTAGAAAATGCCCGTGTCATGATCCATCAACCATTGGGTGGTTTCCGTGGTCAGGCATCTGATATTGAAATTCATGCCCGTGAAATTTTATTTATTAAAGAACGCTTAAACCGTCTAATGGCGGAACACAGCGGTCAAGATTATGAAAAAGTTGCACGCGACACCGATCGTGATAACTTTATGACAGCTGAGCAAGCCAAAGAATACGGCTTAGTGGACGCAGTATTATCTAAACGTCCTTAAGTTTTTCCCTTTTAGATATTGGAGTGAATATGTCCGAACATCCTCAAGGACAAAAGCATTGTTCATTTTGCGGTAAAACGCAGTCTGAAGTCGGGAAACTGATTGCAGGCGAGGACGCATACATCTGTAATGAATGTGTCGACGTATGCCTAGACCTCGTACAAACCAGCCAACAAGTGGATGCTGGGGATTGGGCGGCAAAACCGTTACCAAAACCACATGAAATTCGTGCGGCGCTTGATCAATATGTGATTGGGCAAGATGTAGCCAAGAAAACTTTATCTGTTGCGGTATACAACCATTACAAGCGTTTAAAAGTGACCCATAATGGTCAAAAACGTCAAGATGGGGTAGAAATTGCCAAAAGTAATATCTTGCTTGTGGGACCTACCGGTTCAGGTAAAACCTTACTTGCACAAACTTTAGCACGTTTGCTTGATGTACCCTTTGCCATGGCAGATGCGACCACTTTAACCGAAGCCGGTTATGTGGGTGAAGATGTTGAAAACATTGTACAAAAGCTGTTGCAAAAAGCCGATTATGATGTAGAAAAAGCTGAAAAAGGCATTATCTACATTGATGAAATCGACAAAATTACCCGTAAATCAGAAAATCCATCGATTACTCGCGATGTCTCTGGTGAGGGCGTACAGCAAGCCTTGTTAAAAATGATTGAAGGCACAGTGGCTTCAATTCCACCACAAGGTGGGCGTAAACATCCACAACAAGAGTTTATTCAGGTGGATACCTCAAACATCTTGTTTATTTGTGGTGGTGCGTTCTCAGGTCTTGAGAAAATTGTACAGCAGCGTCAAGAAAAAGGTGGCATTGGCTTTACTGCAGAAGTGCGTAAAAAAGATGAAACCAAAAAGCTATCTGATTTGTTCCGTCAAGTTGAAGCAACTGACTTGGTGAAATTTGGTCTTATTCCAGAGTTCATTGGTCGTTTGCCAGTCATTGCAACCTTAGATGAATTAGATTTAGATGCTTTATTGCAAATTTTGACTGAGCCTAAAAATGCGTTGACCCGTCAATACGAATATTTATTCGAGATGGAAGATGTTGATTTAGTCTTTGATGAAGATGCGTTACGTGCAGTGGCGAAAAAAGCCTTAGAGCGTAATACAGGTGCTCGTGGTTTACGTTCTATTTTAGAAAACGTACTGCTTGAAACCATGTATGACTTACCAAGCCAAGAAGGTGTAGGTACAGTGGTGGTGACGGCGGCTGTCATTAATGAAGGTGCGAAACCTGAGTTTAAAGCAGAGCGTCAAGCCAAAGCAGATGTTGTTGAAGAAGCAAAAACTGATCTTAAATTGGTCAATAAAACAGCTTAATTCAACAATTAAAAAAACGTGCCATTTGGCACGTTTTTTTTGGGCTATTTTTTCTCAAGTTGCTTTAGCTGTTGTTCAATTGGTGCAAAGTCTTGTCCAGCTTGCTTGAGTAATTCAGCTAAACGCTGATTAGTGATTTGACTCATACGTAGTGCCAATGCAGGACTTTTCTTTAAAATAGATTGTCCAACTTCACTTTCATAAAACTTAATTTGGGCTTGAATTTCTTGAGCGCTAAAGGTGTCTTGATAAGCTTGAATATACAATGGTTTTAAAGTTGACCATGACATACTGTGAAGACTGGTTTGATACATTTGTTCGGCAAGTTGGCGAGCTACAGCTTGTTCTTGTGAGTTAAGCTGTGATTTTTGCAAACGATATTGAATGGCAATCTCTGCTTGTTGTTGTAACTGAGGTTTAAGCTGTAGCAAGGTTTGTGCCGCTAATGATTCTACTTGTGTCACGGTAAATAGTTTTTCAACTTGTTGTGGCGTTGCAGATGCAGCAAAAGTGACATGGCTGCTCAACAGCAGGGCAAAGGTTAGAATAATTTTCTTCATATGCATCATATTTAAATAAAAAAGCACCCTCACTATAGGGTACTTTTTATTATTTTGGCAAATTATTGCGCAGCAGCATCAACTACCGGAATTTTCCCAATTTTAGCTTGCCAAATTTTTGGTGCAGTTGCGTGTACAGAGGTACCGTTTACATCAACTGCAACCGATACAGGCATGTCTTTTACAACAAACTTGTAGATTGCTTCCATACCTAAGTCTTCAAATGCAACCACTTCAGCTTCACGGATGGCTTTAGAAACAAGGTAAGCAGCACCACCAACAGCCATTAAATAGGTTGTTTTGGTGTCTTTGATTGCTTCGATTGCAGTAGGACCACGTTCAGCTTTACCAATCATGCCGTAAAGACCAGTCGCTTCTAATACTTGACGAGTGAATTTGTCCATACGTGTTGCAGTGGTAGGACCAGCAGGACCTACAACTTCATCACCAACTGGATCAACAGGGCCTACGTAGTAGATGAACTTACCTTTAAGATCTACAGGAAGCTCTTCACCGTTATTTAACATGTCAACCATACGTTTGTGAGCCGCGTCACGACCTGTATAGATGGTACCGTTAAGTAGTAATGTGTCGCCTGGTTGCCAAGAGTTCATTTCTTCTTGCGTGATGTTGTCTAAGTCAACACGTTTAGAAGATGATGAATCCCAAGTCACTTCAGGATAGTCTTCAAGTTTAGGTGCCATGATGTTAGCAACACCTGAACCATCAAGCGTGAAATGTGCATGACGCGTTGCCGCACAGTTTGGAATCATACCCACTGGTTTGCCCGCAGCGTGACATGGATAGTCTTTGATTTTAATATCAAGAACTGTGGTTAAACCGCCAAGACCTTGAGCACCAATCCCTAAAGCATTTACTTTTTCGAAGATTTCGATACGAAGCTCTTCCATTTTGCTTTGTGGACCACGACGAAGTAACTCGTCCATGTTGATCTCTTCCATCAATGCTTCTTTGGCAAGCATCATGGCTTTTTCAGCAGTACCACCAATACCAATACCCAACATACCCGGTGGACACCAGCCTGCACCCATAGTAGGAACAGTTTTTAATACCCAATCCACGATTGAGTCAGATGGGTTAAGCATTGCAAGTTTAGATTTGTTTTCTGAACCGCCACCTTTGGCTGCTACAGTGATATCTACTTTGTTACCCGGAACAAGTTTGTGGTAGATCACAGCAGGGGTGTTATCTTTGGTGTTTTTACGACCAAATGCAGGGTCAGCAAGTACAGAGGCACGTAATACGTTTGAGTTCTCTAAGTAACCTTGACGTACACCTTCGTTAATCGCATCGTCTAGGCTCATGGTTAAATCAAATTTAACATCCATACCCACTTCAACGAATACGTTGACGATACCAGTATCTTGGCAGATTGGGCGGTGGCCTTCTGCACACATACGAGAGTTAATTAAGATTTGTGCGATTGCATCTTTAGCAGCTTTGTTTTCTTCGCGGTCATACGCACGGCTCATCGCTTGGATGAAGTCTTGTGGATGGTAGTAAGAAATAAACTGAAGCGCATCTTTAACCGATGTGATCAAGTCATCTTGCTTGATAATAGTTGTCATATCAAATATCTCTTGAGCGGGCTGTTAGCTAGCGGACTAAATTATAAGACAAAAACTTCAAGCTGTGGGTATTTTGGCAAGGCTTTGGGCGAAAGTTTAATGACAGGATTAAAAAACTTAAAATTGATGAAAATTTAAACCAAAAAGCACGCTCTTTTGTCATATTTAAGTCATTTTTTTGTCATAAAACTTCAAAAAAATAATCATATTTTTAATAAGTTTTTGTTTTTAATGGTGAATTATTTTTAAGCCCTAATTGTTGATTGTCATATAACTGTCATAAAACTTTCAGATAATAGCGCCATCAAATCAATGGTTGAATTCTCGATGATTACTAGTGCGCTTATGGTTGTTGGTTTTAGTGTTTATATCGCTGCAACTTGGATGTACGGTCAAAAAGAAGATTAAGCCCCCGCTTTATCTTCTTTTTTTATAATAAAAATTATTTTGTTTTATCGCCTTTCTTTTTTATATTGCCTACATTTTACGCTATGCTGATCTTAAGCAAACTCGCTTGATTGGGTGATGTGATGCGTAAATATCTCGCTTTGACCTTAGTGCTTTTTGCATGGGCTGTGCATGCTCAACAAAAACCACCACCTCATGAATCTGAACCACAAATTCCTGTTGAAACGATACGACAACCGCAGCCACCTGTGCCTTGTGCGCCTTTAGAACACTGTATGCCGCCGAGCCATTAAAAAAAACCACCCTATACGTATATAGGATGGTTGCGCGGAGAACAGGGGGAAGGTGTTGATTAAACCGCAGCGACTGCTTCTATCGGTGCTGCTTGTTGCTCAGCTTGAATCGCAGTTAAGGCAATGGTAAACACAATGTCATCGACCAAAGCACCACGTGATAGGTCATTCACAGGTTTATTTAAACCTTGTAGCATTGGACCCACACTCACTACATTCGCTGAGCGCTGTACTGCTTTATAAGTGGTGTTACCGGTATTTAAATCTGGGAAGATAAATACATTGGCACGACCTGCAACGTCTGAATTTGGTGCTTTAGAACGACCGACGCTTTCAACCGATGCTGCATCATATTGCAATGGACCATCAATGAGTAAATCAGGACGACGTTCTTGGGCAATACGTGTTGCTTCTGCTACTTTTTCCACATCTGCACCTGCACCTGAAGTACCGGTTGAATAAGAAATCATGGCAATACGTGGCTCAATACCAAAGGCTTTCGCAGAGTCCGCCGATTGAATGGCAATTTCAGCCAATTGTTCAGCATTGGGTGCAGGGTTAATCGCACAGTCACCATACACATACACTTCATCAGGCAACAGCATAAAGAACACTGACGACACAAGTGAATACTCAGGCGCAGTTTTAATCAGTTGGAACGCAGGGCGTACGGTATTGGCCGTGGTATGCACTGCACCTGAGACCAAACCATCGACATGATCAAGTGCAAGCATCATGGTGCCTAACACCACAGTATCTTGTAACTGTTCATTGGCTTGAATGGCATCTAATTTGCCTCTACGTAATGCCACCATTGGCTCAACGTAATCTGCACGAATGCTGTCTGGGTCAATGATTTCTAAACCTGCAGGTAATTCGACCCCACGCGCTTTGGCCACTTCAGCAACATGTTCGGGTTTTGCCAATAACACACATTGGGCAATGCCGCGTGATTGACAAATAGCAGCCGCTTCAATGGTACGTGGCTCATCACCTTCAGGCAGTACAATACGTTTTTTGGCATGAATTGATTTTTGTACCAATTCGTGACGGAACGCAGAAGGGGACAAACGTGGCTTATGCGTATTGCTGACCAATTGATTGATCCACTCTGGATCTAAATGGCTGCCGACAAAATGCGTGACTTGTTCAGCGCGCGTGGTGTCATCTTGTGGAATTTCGTTGCAGAAATTCTGAATCTTTTGCAGCGTGTCATAGGCCGTTAAGCCAGTGTGCAAAATAGGTAAACCTGATTTATGGCTTTGACAGAAGTTTAAGACATCATTGCTTGGTGCTTGTTGTTCTGTTAACACAATACCTGCAAGCGCTGTACCATTTTGATTGCTCAATTGGCTTGCCAGTAACACATCGACACGGTCAGCAGCAGTGATGATCAATTCACCTGCCACGAATTTATTAAGTTCATTGCCAACGTTGCCAGCCACTAAACTGCTATGTAAAACGCGACGTTGGTTTTCACCTGAGTTAAGCCAAGTGGCTTGAATATGTTGAGCAAGGTCAGATAAACGTGGCACGCTTAGGGTGCTGCTAAATGGCACTAAGCCAATAATCGGTAGATTTTTGCCACCCAAGTGCGCATGGCTCTTTTGTAAAGCTTGAGTAAATTGCGCAGTTTCATTGACCAAACGTAGGCTTGCATCTAAGGTCACAGGAATTTGTGCATCACTTAACCCTTTAGTACGCATAAACAACACGCCTGCAGCACGCTCTAGCGCGTAGTGACGTAATTGACTTTGTACTTGCTCAGCTGCCGTTTTAGCATGATTGAGGTCAGCATTAGACACAATCACCACTTTAGCATCTAAGGCTTGTGCCAGTTGCGCATTAAGCTGTGCGGCAAAAGCATCACGGCCATTAGGGACTAAACCTTCAGCAATAATGATGTCGTGTTTTTTAGAAATTTCACGATGCAGGCTCACCGCATCTTCAAGCAATTCATCGGTTTGACCTAAAGCCAAACGTGAAGTGAGCGTCGAATAAGCAATTGGCTCTACCGTTTGGCTTTGGCTAATATGGCGATAAAGCGCTGTGCTACTGTCATTTTGCGCAGTTGCATCTTGAGAAAAGGCTTTTAAAAAACCTGCTTTAATGCCTTGGCATTCTAAAGCATAAACTAAACCTAAGCAGGCTGAGGTGAGACCTACACCTTCGGCAGTTGGAACAAGAAGAATTGTTTTCATGGTTATATCATCAATCTTTGCAGTTGTGATGAGATACAGTAGGGCTTAAGCCACTACTGCATCTTGTTCAGTCTTTTTTGTTGTGTAGATTCCATTCACAACATTTTCAGTTTCTTGGGCAATGCGACCTTCTTCATCGGTTGGAACGACCCAAATTTGTGGGCCTGTACCTGCATCAATGCGACCTTCGGTACCGCGTTTTAAGTTGTTGTTGGCATCAACGCTTAAGTTAAAGCCAAAGTGTGGTAAGTAACCTAAAGTTTTTTCACGGATGTACGCCGAGTTTTCGCCAATACCACCTGTGAAGAATAAACCGTCTAAACGTGGTAAACCACAGCTTAAAGCAGCTAAAGATTTTGCTAAACGGTAACAGAATACTTCAATGGCGAGTGTTGCATCTTCATTGCCTTGTTCTGAAGCTTCAATCAAGGTACGCATGTCGTTGGATAAGTTTGACAAACCAAGTAAACCTGATTGGCTGTTGAGCATTTTGTCAATTTTGTAGATGTCCCAACCTAAGTTAGCTTCTAAGAAACGGTGTAAGCTAGGATCTACATCACCACTACGGGTACCCATCACTAAACCTTCAAGCGGGGTTAAGCCCATTGAAGTATCTACAGATTCACCATTCCAAATGGCACAGGTTGAGCTACCGTTACCTAAATGCGCTGTTAACCAACCACCTTGCTTAAAGCTGCCTGCAAGCTCTGAACCACGCTCAGAAACATACGCATGGCTGGTACCGTGGAAACCATAACGACGTACGTTATGTTCGGTGTATAAGAATTTTGGCACAGCATAGCGATAGGCATGGGCAGGCATGGTTTGGTGGAATGCGGTATCAAATACAGCCACTTGTGGTAAATCTGGGAACAAACGTTTCGTTGCTTCAATCCCCACTAAGTGCGCAGGGTTATGTAAAGGTGCAAGCGGTGTTGCTTGACGGATTACATCAACGATTTCATCAGTAATGAGTTCTGCTTGAGTGAGAGTGCCACCGTGTACAATACGGTGACCGATCGCATCTGGCTTGTGATTAGCAAGACGCGATAAACCCACTTCTAATGCTTCTTTGTGATCTGCATTTGGGATTTTAATGTCAACAGGTTGGTTGCCTAAGGTCACGCCTTTAATACGTGCTTCAGGTGTACCTAAATTTTCAGCAAGGCCATGGATTCGGAAATTTTGCTCTTTTAATAATAAAGCAAATTTAATTGAAGAAGATCCGCAATTGATAATAAGAACGTTGGACATGGCGTATTCCTTGACTGGCGATTTTAGTATTAGCTTGTTGTCATCCCAATGATCAAAAAATGCTGATTTCTTGATCGTGTGAGTATTTGTATCACGGCTGTTTTTATACTCATAGATAGACTTTAGGTGATTAGACTTAAGGATGATCGACGCATGGCTCAATCATAATTATTATTTATTGGTTAAAAGTTTTCATTTTTTGAAAAAATGTAAAGCGATGCTATTCATATTAATTGGTTTTGTTTTTAAGCAAAATTATAAAAAATAAGCTTAGTATTTAATGTTTAGACGCTTCATTGCGTTTAATCAGTACATAAGCCAACAGTGCCACCATAAAAAATACCAACATCATCCATGCTAAACCTTGCAAGGTTTCTACCATGGTACGATAAATTTCCAGTACCCAGCGCTGTTGAGTCAGTTGAATAATTATGGGTTGATCGCTTTGGCTATCGTAATGAATTGGGCTGATGTACTTTTCTATATCATAAATCCGAATGCCTGAAGATGTCCCCACCACTAAGCCTGCAAAAAAGGTGTATTTGCCCCAAGCGGTATGAATGGGCTCTTGAATAATGCGTGCCAAAATCGCGTAAATGGATGATGAAAACAAATGCATCACCACATAAGAGATGCCCAGCGCCAAAGCAAAAGTGACCAAGATTAAACTGTAAAACATAAGCATCTCCTACATATAAGTCATAAAAAAAGCCTGCATAGCGCAGGCTTTTTTAAAGTCTTATTGGCGAATTTGACCGTCACCAAAGACTACCCACTTTTGTGAGGTTAATCCCTCTAAACCGACAGGACCACGGGCATGGATTTTATCGGTTGAAATGCCAATTTCAGCACCTAAGCCATATTCAAAACCATCGGCAAAGCGCGTTGAAGCATTAATCATCACCGAGCTTGAATCAACACGGGCTAAGAATTGACGTGCAATGCTAAAGTTTTCCGTGATAATTGAGTCGGTGTGATGTGAGCCATATTTGTTGATGTGATCAATCGCTTCATCAACACCTGAAACCACTTTAACGGCCAAAATTGGACCAAGGTATTCTTCGTACCAATCTTCTTCTGTCGCAGCAACAATGCTGTCACCTAAGATGCCACGTGTTTCGGCACAGCCACGGAGTTCTACTTGCTTTTGGGTATATAGTTCAGCCACGCTTGGTAAAAAAACCTCAGCCACTTTGGCATCGACCAACAAAGTTTCCATGGCATTACATACGCCATAACGATGCGTTTTGGCATTTAAGGCAATAGGTAGCGCTTTTTGTAGATCGGCTTGTGCTTCAACAAAAACATGGCAGTTGCCATCTAAATGTTTAATGACTGGAATACGTGCATCGTTGGTAATACGTTCAATTAGGCCTTTACCACCACGCGGTACAATCACGTCCACATATTCGCTCATGGTGATTAATTGACCCACCGCAGCACGGTCGGTGGTGTTAATCACTTGCACAGCATGTTCAGGTAAACCGGCAGCTTTTAAACCATGTTGCACGGCTTTGGCAATCGCTTGATTGGATTCAAGTGCTTCTGAACCACCACGTAAAATAATGGCATTACTTGATTTTAACGCCAATGAAGCTGCTTCTAAAGTCACGTTAGGACGTGATTCATAAATCATGCCCACCACGCCTAAAGGTACACGCATTTTACCCAGCTGAATGCCTGATGGACGATAGGCTAAATCGGTGATTTCACCAATGGGGTCTTTTAAACCAATGACATCTTTTAAACCCTGCAACATCCCGTCAAAGCGTGCGGGGGTAAGTTCTAAACGATCAAGTAAAGCACTATCTAAGTTATTGCTATGCGCTTTGGTCATGTCAATTTGGTTGGCTGCTAAAATGGCAGCTTGGTCATTTTGAAGCGCCGTGTAAATTGCGGATAACGCAGCGTTTTTGCTTTGGGTAGACGCACTCGCTAACATGCGTGATGCTTGGCGTGCTTGTTGTCCTACCGTTTGCATATAATGTTCAATAGAATCTTGCATAGCGGTTTGATCAGTTAAAAAATACGCTTTGATAGTAGCAGGTCTAGGGATTGAGATTGAAGTATTTGTTAAAAAATTATTGCAACACTTGGATTTTTAGGCGACCAAGATAGCACCATGGACTGTCTTGGTCTTCATGTTATTGAGCTGCTTTAAATGCGTTTATTCGATCACGTACTTCACGCCACGTTTCACCTAAATCAAGTTCGTTGCCAATTTCAAGCTGTGGAATTTGGCCACGCATGCCTTCTAAACGCGCTTGATTCGGCAGCGGTAAATCTTGAATCGCCGCTAAAGCCAGCAATTGCGCTGCACGATCATTACAGACCAAGCCTATATCACAGCCGGCTTTTAAAGCCGCTAAAATACGGGCATCGGCACCACCTGCCACGCATGCCGCTTGCATGCTTAAATCATCTGAGAACAATACACCATCAAACTTCAGTTGTTCACGTAATATGCGTTGTAACCAAAACTCAGAAAAACCCGCCGGATTTGGATCAACTTGTGGGTAAATCACATGCGCTGGCATTAAAGCATCAAGTTGGTCTTTTAATTGCACAAAGGTCTGCATATCGTGTGCTTCAATCTCGGCTAAACTACGCAGATCAATCGCTGCTGCCACATGCGAGTCGGCTTTAACTGAGCCATGACCGGGAAAATGTTTGCCTGTGCTTGCCATGCCGGCACGCTGCATGCCACTTAAAAATGCTTGAGCAAGGGCAATAATGTCTTGTGGATTTTTGGCAAAACCACGATCCCCAATCACATCACTGATGTCGTTAATATCCAAAACTGGGGCAAAACTAAAATCAATCCCAACGGCTAAAACTTCAGTGGCCATGAGCCATCCACATTCTTCGCACAGGCTCAAGGCACGTTCAGGCTCAGTTTGGTACAGTTCACCAAAACGTCCCATAGCAGGCAACAAAGTAAAGCCTTGTCTTAGACGTTGGACACGACCGCCTTCTTGATCGACCGCAATTAAAATATCGGCACGAATTTGACGCATATGATCGGTTAAGGCACGAACTTGGGCGGGCGATTGAATATTACGACCAAACAAAATCACGCCACCCACCTGTGGATGTTGTAACAGTTGAATATCTTCTGGATTTAAAGTGGTGCCTGCAATATCAAGCATCAAAGCGCCGATCATAGCGATGTCCGTGTTAGAATTTTCAAGGAAAGAGAGCTGCATTGTGCAATGATTTGCTACAGTTTGTCAGCAGACATTATGATAAAACTACACGATAAACTCAGATTGAACAAAGTAGCATGAGTTGCAGCCAACTGCGATCTTGCCGGATTCAAAAGAAGGAAAAATTTAGACATTATGAAACTTCAAACCATCGCGTGTGCCGTTGCTGTTGCAACGGGTGGATTCTTCTTTACTCATGTGGTGAGTGAAGCAATTGCAGCCAATGATGCAACCACGGTCGCTCAGGCTGCAGGTCAACTTCAGCCGACTCAAGAACAAGCCTTAGTGACGCGTCAATTGGCAACCTTGGTGGATCGTCAACATTATTTAAATCAGCGTTTAGACAGCCAAATGTCAAAACGTATCTTAGATTTTTATATTGATAGTTTAGATGCTGACCATTCTTTATTCTTAAGTTCAGAAGTTGAAAAATACCAAAAACAATATGGCGCAACTTTAGGTATGGCGTTAAAAGCAGGTGATTTAAGCGCAGCTTATGCTATTCATGCGCTGTATCGTGAGCGCTTAACTGAGTTTTATCAGTTTATGCTCGCTGAGCTGAAAAAACCGCAAAACTTAAAGCAGAAAAACGTCTTTATTGATACCGACCGTGAAAAAGCACCGTTCTTTGAAACCAAAGCACAGCAACAAGATTACTGGCGCAAAATGTTGGTGTCACAGTTAATTAATCTCACCTTAAGTCGTGAAGAAGAACAGGCCAAACAAAAAGCCTTAAAAGAAAATCCAAGTTTAGCCAATGGGCAAGATTTATCAGGCCCTGAAGATTTAACGCCTGAGCAGACCTTAACCAAGCGTTATACCCGTCAGTTAGAGCGGATGAGCCGTCTAAAAAGCGATGATGTGCTAGACAAAGCCTTAAATGCCATGACTTTGAGCTATGATCCCCATAGTAGCTATTTCCCACCACTGGATGCGATTGAACTCAATCGTCAAAGCTCATTGCAATTAGAGGGCATTGGTGTATCCATTCGCCCGGATCGTAGCAACGAAGATTACACCAAGATTGAAACCATTGTTGAGGGTGGCCCTGCCAGTAAATCAGGTCAGGTCAAATCGGGTGATCGTATCATTGGTGTTGGTCAAGATGGCGAGAAAATCGTGGATGTGATTGGCTGGCCAAGTAAAGAAGTGGTGGGTTTAATTCGTGGTAAACGTGGCACCAAAGTCCATTTACGCTTACTTGGGCCCGGCGCATCTTTAAGTCAAGCGCGTGTGGTGACTTTAACCCGTGATGTGATTCAAGAAGAAGATGCCGGTGTACGTAGTCGTACCGTGAACATCAGTCGTGATGGCAAGCAACACACTTTAGGGGTGATTGAGATTCCATCGTTTTATTTAAACTATCGTGCGCGCCGTGCCGGTGATCAATATCGTTCAGTTTCAGAAGACACCAACAATGCCTTAAAAGCCTTAGCTGCACAAAAGGTTGACGGTATTATTGTGGATTTACGTAATAATCCGGGTGGTTCATTGGAAGAAGTGGCACGTATGTTAGGTCAGGTGATTCAATCAGGACCTGTGGTGCAAATTCGTGATGGTAACGGCAATGTCAGTGTGTTTGAGGACAATGACGGTGGTGCCCAAACCTATGCCGGTCCATTGGCAGTGATGATTAACTTAGCATCGGCATCCGCCAGTGAGATTTATTCAGCAGCCATTCAAGATTACGAGCGTGGGATTGTGATTGGTAGCCCAACCACGGGTAAAGGCACAGCACAAGTGCAACTTGATAGCTTAGCTTATGGTCAAGCGACCTTAACCCAACGTAAGTTCTATCGCATTACCGGTGGCAGTACCCAAAATAAAGGTGTGATTCCTGATATTCAATTGGTGGATATTTACAGTGAAGAATTTGGCGAACGTAAAGCTAAAAATGCCCTTGAATGGGACACCATTAGCACAGCACCATTTAAACGTGAAGGTTCGGTTCGTCCTTATGTGGCACAGTTGGCCAAGAGTTCACAAGTACGCGTTAGCCTAGATCCACAATTTAAGTATTTAGAACAACGTAAAGCCTTGGTGAAAAAAGCGGAAGAGAAAAAACGTGTCGTGCTTGATGTGGACCAACGCCGTGTTGAATTACTAGAGCTTGAGCAAAAAACCTTGGCGGCTGAAAATGCCCGCCGTGTAGCCACAGGTCAAACCCCGTATGCCAACTGGGAAACTTATCAAGCGTCAATAGATGCCTTAGCCGAACAGCGTGCCAAAATGAAAGCTGCCCAACGTCCGCCATTGCCTGAAGAAGAAGCTTTTGTGCTTGAAGCAGCACAGGTGTTGTTAGATTACACCAAGTTGCAGAAAAAATAGGCAATCAATTGCTGCTTTGTGTTATTTATGTAGCTTAAAAAAGTCGACTTTGGTCGGCTTTTTTATAAAATATGCTAAAGAGTTTGGATAAATTAAGTAAATATGTCTTTAAAAAGTACAAATAGTTTAAACTAACAAGCTGGTTGCTACTTGACCTCACTGTTGAAGTGTTAGATTCTTGACACACTTATTTGTCTAACAAAAAATTTGTAGTATGGACTACATCTGGGGAAAATTTTTTGTGCAGAATTTCACTGCAGACTAGACGAATCAAGCTTATGGAAGTCAATGATGGTACATCTCCATTATGAGCTAAGTCTGGTTGCAGGATCAGTGGCTGTAGCACTATTTGTGTGCTATCTCGCCATCTCGATCGAACAGCTATTATTTAAAGGCTTACGCAAAGAGTTAGAAAAAATTGTTTTGCTTGGAAGTGGGGCAACATTAGGTGCTGCAATTTGGTGTATGCACTTTATGGGTATGCTTGCCTGCGATTTTCCTGCGCCTTATTCTTTTGATTATCCGCTCACCATCCTGTCTTATTTTATTGCTTTTGTCGCATCGACTTTTGCCATTTGGTTAAATAACCGTCCAAGTTTATCTTTTGTACGTCTAGTCTTGGGTTCATTTCTGATGGGCTTGGCCATTACCGGTATGCACTATACGGGTATGATGGGCTTAATCGTTGAAGGCTATAAGCCGCGTTATAATGTTCTTTTGGTGTTGTGCTCCATTTTTATTGCAGTGAGTGGAACAGGGCTGACCTTTTGGTTGTCATTTAAATATAAAAACAATATTAAGCGTAAATTGCTCTTTAAAGCTGCGATTGCGCTGATGATGGCACTATCCATTATTGGTATGCATTATACCGGTATGGCAGCAGTGCGTTGGGATATAGGGGATCACGCTTTATTTGAAGGATTAATTGCCTCAGAGCAGGGTATCTTGATCTTTAGCGTAATCTTTGTAACCAGTTTAATTTTAATGGCCGCTTTTGTGGTGGCGATTATGGATCAACGTTTAGAAGAGCGTAGCCGCCAACTGTTTAAACTCAACCAAGAGTTAGCCAATCAAGCCTTACAAGATAGTTTGACTAAATTACCAAATCGTTCTTTTTTAACTGAATATGCCGATACGCTGTTTAGTCATCATGAATATCATCACGATAAGTTGGCCTTTATTTACATTGATCTTGATCAGTTTAAGACTGTGAATGATGGTTTTGGCCATCATGTCGGAGATCAGCTTTTAGTTCAGCTCACTGCAAGAATCCACCGTAAACTCTCAAACAATGAAAAGCTACTACGGATTGGTGGCGATGAATTTTTATTGATTATTGAGCGTGCCACCTTAGAACACACAGTGGATTTGGCTGAGCAGATTTTACTCACCATTCAAGAGCGTTTCTTGATTGCTTGGAAAGAGATTCATATTTCTGCCAGTATGGGAATTGCCATGTATCCTGAGCATGGGCAAAACTTACAAGACTTACTGATGAACGCCGATGCTGCCATGCTGACCTCCAAGTTTCAGGGGCGTAATACCTATTCCATTTACAATTACTGTGTGCACCAAGAAGAAATCAAAAGTCAAAGTCGCTTGGTCAATGAATTGTATAAAGCGGTTGAAGAGCAACAATTTGTACTGTTTTATCAGCCTAAGTTCACCTGTAGTGATTATCAAGTGTGTGGGGTTGAAGCTTTAATTCGTTGGCAGCATCCACAATTAGGCTTACTTGGTCCTAACTTATTTATCCGTGGTGCTGAACAAACGGGTTTAATCATTCAAATGGGGTATTGGGTCATTGAAGAAGCACTCAAGCAGATTCAAATATGGGAACAATCAGGACGACACTATTTCCCTATTGCAGTGAATTTATCAGCCATTCAATTTGAGCATAAAAACTTATTTAGTACTTTAGAACAGCTGTTTGAAAAGTATCCAATCAATCCTGCACATTTAATGTTAGAAGTCACTGAATCCACAGCCATGCATCATATTGATACGACCATTGAAACCTTCTGCAGGCTGCGTAGTATGGGCATTCAATTGTCTATTGATGATTTTGGTACAGGTCATTCTAGCTTTTTGTATTTAAAAAACTTGCCTGTGAATGAGCTTAAAATCGATCGTGCTTTTATTTTAGATCTAAAAGCCAATTCTAAAGAAGAAATGATTTTAGAAAGTATTATTCGCTTAGCGGTCCAACTTGGCTTGATTGTGACTGTAGAAGGGGTTGAGCACCAAGAACAAGCTGATATTTTAAGACGTTTAGGTTCACAGCAGTTACAAGGTTATCTGTTGGGTATGCCAATGCCAATTGAAGAATTAGAACAGATGTCATTGCCGAAATTACACGTTTAAAGCAGCGTAGATGATGTTGACAATATTTTTTTAAGGATAAATTGGCAAATTATGCCAGTCTCATTATCACTACGATTAAACATTTTTACTCTAATTGATCAAGATTTATACGCATTGGTTAAAGCTATATCTTTAGGTATTTTTTCTATTAAAGTCGACTAAAATACTTTGAATTATCATAAATAAAAACAAACATTTAAAATAAATCAAACTAGATTTATCGGGTTTTTTCATCTGCCTCCTTATACCATTTATCGGCAAAATAGGGTGATTTTATTTTGTGCAGATAGCAATATCTTTTAAATATGTGAAGCAGTGCGTCAATCTGTTAAAAATGGCGAGTATTGCCACTGTAAGAGTTGTGATAATCTTGCGCTGAAAACTCACTCCCAGCAGCAGTACTTTGAGGTAGGCACCATTGAGCAAAGCGATTTTTACAACACAGAACATGCGTGGTTTTACACTGATTGAATTAATGGTAACGCTAAGTATTTTAGCAATTATTACCTTAATTGCGACACCATCGTTAGCAAGTGCTTTAGAAAATCAAAAACTCAAACAAGCGGCTATTGATGTGAAGGTGGCATTGCAAGATTTACGTAGTCAATCGGTATTAACCAACAGTGAACGTGCTTTATGTATTGCAACACCTGCTGAATCGGTTGCTGAGTGTGGTAAAAGCCTCAAGAATTATGCACAACTCAATGACAATCAAAAACAACAACGAATTGATGCTTTGCACCTTGATAAAAAAGTTTATGTAAAGCAGGGAAGTTCTACCGAATTTGTATTTACTTCACAAGGGTATACCACGCAACAAACCTTGACCTTATGTGCAGGGGAGCGCTCTTATGCAATTACGGTTTATATGCCAGGTCATGTTGATGTAAGCCAAGCCGGAGCATGTACATGAGTTTACATACACAACGTGGGGTTGGTTTAATTGAAGTATTGGTTGCCATGTTGATTTTATCGGTGGCCATTTTGGGTTTTGTTGCGTTACAAGTGCGTGCCACTGTGGCTACAGAAGAAGCCTTAAAGCGCTCTGATGCGTTAATTTTACTCAATGGTTTGGCTGAAAAAATTCGTTTAAATAGTAGCGGTAACTACCGTGTAAGCATTCCTAGCACATTACCAGCTTGTGCCACCACACAAGATTGTAATGTCGATCAACAAGCACAATTAGATTTATATCAACAGCAGCAAGTGGCAAATAGTAAGAGCATTCAAATAGGGGTGGATTTTTGCCCCAATACCTCATCGCAGCAACAGCGTTTATGTTTGATGGCCGCTTGGAATGAAACGAAGCCTGTGATTGCTGGGCGTAGTGTTGAGCATCGTTGCTTAAACGATAATGGTTCAGACAATACGGTGGCAGCAGATGCAGGTCGTTATGCCAATGATCCAGACTGTTTAGTATTGGAGGCATACTAATGATCAAGCAACAAGGTTTCACGCTGATTGAACTCATGGTGTCTTTGACCATTGGTCTAGTGTTGGTTGCAGTTGCGGTGCAATTGTTTATGAGTGGTCAGGTGAATTATCAGATTCAACAGGCTGCTTCTACTGTGCAAGACAGTGGAGTATTTGGTTTAAATAATGTCACCAAAAATATTCGTTTGGCCAATCATGGTAATGGGGGGGCCATGAATGATCAAAGTCTATATGGTGGGATTGTTCTGTCAGATCAATATATTGATGTAGAGAAAACCCTACAAGGCAATTTACATGGCTTAAAGGTACAAGATACCGCTATTGAAGGGCAAAACTACATTTCCGGTAGTGCAATTACGCCAAGTGCCTTTGGATCGCTCAAGAGTGATCAATTGGTGGTGATGTATCAAGCGCCAATGGACATGCGTACCTGCACAGGTCGGCAAGTACGTGGTCCTAATCGTAGCTTAACTGAGCTTAAAAAAGGTTGGTATGTCATTGAAAAATACTATGTAAAGAAAAATGCCGATCAAAGCGCTGATTTGTACTGTTCTGATAGTGTTTTCATTGCTCAAGGTGAAAGCACACCACAACGTTTGCTTGATGACGATGAAGATTCTTTCACCATTGATGATGCTGAAACCTTAATGGGCGATTACGGCTCAAATGAAGGACATTTGATTGCCAGACATGTTGAATATATGCGTGTGCAACTCAGGGTTCGTCATCAAAATCAACGTACAGGTACCTTAGATGTAGCAGCATATAAAGCTTTAGATTTGAATGCTGATCAAACTGCACGACCAGCGATTATTGGGGTGAATTTAGCATGGTTGGTACGCTCATCTGAAAAATTACCAAGTTCTACACAAAGCCATTATCAAGTTTTAGATAAAAACATTGCTGTACCTGATGATAAGTTTATGCGCAAGATTTATAGCACGACCATTGCACTGCGTAATGGTGGTTTGGGGGATGTCATTCAATGAATAAACAACATGGTGCCACCCTTGTTATGGTTCTGATTTTATTGCTATTAATTAGTGTGATTGGGGTCTATGCCATTCAACAAAGTATTTTTAGCTTAAAGCTTGCCACCAATGCGCAGGTACAAACCTTATTAATGCAAACTTCAGATGTCGCTTTGGATCACTTTGAAAAAAACTTTAAATCGAATGAGGCAAATAATTTAGCCAGTACCCCTGTTGGGCAGGTTTTATTGGCTGGTAACCAAGGACGAGAATTACAGTTTTGCTTTAAACCCACACAAGTGGGCAATAATGCAGGTAAAGGCTCATTCTTTGATTTATCTGAATTTCGTATCGTTGAACGTCTAAATATTTCGCAAGCTGAAGGTGTAAGTAGTGCCTTATCAGGCGATATTACTGCAGTCTGTGACCCAGAAACCATGTTCTCGATTAGTCGCAAAGCTGTCGTTACACAGGTGGCTGTGGTCAGTCCAGATGATCCAACCGTTGAAATGGGGCGCTTTGATTTAGCCACCAAAAATAGTGATTTAAAAGACGTGAATGTAGAAACCAAACGTGTACGCGTTATTGTTACGTCGTTTGCACCTGCTTTAGCTTCAGGGGTAAGTATGGATGAGATTAAAACCTGCTTACAAGAGCGGATGATGGATGATACCTTGCTGAAAAATCGTGCTGATCCTGCCATTAATCCCTCACAAGTGAAAGTAGAAACTGTACACGAATGTTTAAATCAATTGGGCGTGCCACTTAATACACAGTTGGCAGAGTATGTTGTGCGTTTGTCCGAGACAAAGCGCTAATCGGGTTGGGGAAGAAAATCATGAAATTAAAACCGCTTGTCAAATTCATGGCCTTGTTGCCCGTAGCAATTGCGCCAACTTATGCCAGTGACTTAACCATTTATAAAGGCAATCAACAGGGTAAGACCTCAATTTTCTTAATGCTTGATACTTCAGGTAGTATGGGAATTAGCTCTTTGGTACTACCACGTAATAACCAATACGGTAGTCCAGGTGATGTTGATAGCCCACTTTGTGATCGCGTTGAGGTACAAGAGTATTATCAAAATCGTGCAACCGCAAAAATATGGGAATGGGCTTACAATCTAAAAGATGCAAAAACGCAAAGAACGGCGATTGCTAAGAGCGTTAAGATTGGTCAAACAACTATTCCCTATTATGTGCGTGGTTGTACCAAAGGTGGTGTAACCCAATATGATCGTTTGTCACGTTTAAAAGAAGCCATTCTGCCTTTACTTGCCAGTGATAAGCTCGATAATAGTGTGGTTATGGGTTTAGGGCATTTTTCTTCTAAAACTGAGCTGAGTATTGGTACGGCCACCAATAAACTGGTGGATGGTCACTCAGGTCGTGTACTGGTACCCGCTGCACCTTTAACTTTGGAGCAAAGACAAAAAATTGCTTTGGAAATTGCTAAATTTAAGTCTTTAGATACCACAACCAATGAAGATGGAAGCAGTAATCCTAACCTAAAATTATCAAGTAATAGTTATCCAGCTGATGTTCTAAAAAGTGCAAGTGGTACGCCAACAGCGCATGCTTATGCCGAAGCGGGTGCTTATATGATGGGTACTGGCACAGGTTATGATGCAACGCAAAATAATTTGACTAAAGTCTCATATATCTATGATGGATATATGGTGAAGCAAAATAATGACAATGATGGTCAGGTTTACTTTATTTGTGCAGAGCTTGGCAGTACAACAACATCGGCTTTAGGTGCCACAGTAAAACAATGTCCAAGTGGTTGGCCAGCCTATAGCTCAAGCAATAAATCTTTTACAGATGGTAATAAGGTCTATCGCCCAAAAGGTAATGGTTGGGAAGCAGTAACGCCAAAGCAATTGCGTGATTTAGTCGGGGATATGACGAAGCTTTGGGATGTGTATGCCAAGTTGCCTGTAGGCTGGCGCTTAGATGGTTGGATGAAAGTAGACCAAGAGCCGATGGATATTGAGCCCATTGTAGGTACAGTATGGGGTTATAAGGATGGCATACGCGGTTTAGTATCTTATCGTACCAATCCATTTGCATTGACTGAAACCGAAAAATCTAGCACTGATAATTTAGTGGGGGGCTTCCGTTATTCGGTGGCCAGCGCAAAAAAAACCGATGGCAGTAATACCTATATTTCAGGTGCGTCTAAAAATAGCTGTGATGGCAATGGCATCTATTTCTTAACCGATGGTGCACCAAACTCTACTAAAGATAATATGGCCAAAGCCATCATGAACCATTCGCTGACCAGTAAATATGCGTTTGCCTTAAAGCCAAGTGGGACTGGTGTTTTAGTGTCACCGTTGCTGAAATCAAATCTATTTGCTGGAGAAACAGGCGGTTGGGAATATATCGGTGAATATGCCAAAAAACTCAATAACAAAGCTGCCAACCCTGCAGGCATTAGCATTAAAACAGCGGTGGTAGGTTTCGGTTCAACCTTTGAAGGTTTAGCCAAAAAGCCAGATGGGAGCTATGATTGCGATTCAACCAGCAACAAAGATGTAGAAAATGCCTGTAAATGGGGCAGTAAAGGTTATGGCTATGGCGAGGGTGGCTTCTATCAAGCGACCAACTCAGATGATATTGCCAATAGTATTGTTGAATTTGTAGAAACACTTAAAGTTGAGTTTACGCCATCTAGCTTAGGTTCAATTTCAGTGCCGCGTGACCCGCTCGATCAAACTCAGTTGATGACCACAGGTTTCTTCCCGATGGTCATGCCACAAGAAGACAGCAGTCTGCGCACGTGGGCGGGTAACCTTAAAAAATACAATATTGTGGATGGTACTTTAAAAGATACCAATAAAAACCCAATCTATAATATTGTGAATAATCAGCAAATCATTAACCCAGCTGCTAAAGATTTATGGTCACAGCAGACTGGTGTTGATCATTCATTGGTCAACAGTGGTGGCGCATGGCAAAAAATCCCTGTGCCATCTATGCAAACCCAAGATACCGATCCAAGTCAACCAAGTGCTGAGCGCCGTGTGTTTATTATGGATGAGGGGAAAATTAAGCAGGTTACAAAAGACAATTTAACCAAAGGAATCTTTACCGAAGAAATTGAAGATTTAAGCATCCGTCAACGTTATGCCTTGCTCAACTATTTGGGTTATCCAGTTGCTTTGCCTGATGGCATTAAATTAACGCTATCAAAGAGCGATATTGAGCAAGTGACCCAAACCAGCCCACAGATTCCTTATCGCTATTTAGGTGGTGTGGTTCATTCAACGCCGTTATTGGTGACCCAAGAAGCCAAACTTGATCCAAATGGCAAAGCTGTGCTGAATGGGCGTAATGAATATGTGGTTTATGGCTCAATGGAAGGTGGCTTGCATATTGTGGATGCAAAAACCGGAGAGGAAAAATCAGTTTTTGTGCCTAAAGAGATTATAGAAAATCAATATGACACATTGGCTCAAGAATACTCGAAAGGGGTGGCTGCTGAAAACAAAATTGGTCTGGCCTACGGGGTAGATGCACCATGGACTGCAGATAATACATTTAAGGTCAAAGTGGCACGCGCCAATAGTCAAACCACCGTACAGTATCAAGCCGACCGTTTAAATATCTATGGCGGTTTGCGTATGGGGGGTGAGGCACTGTATGGTTTGAATATTATGGATCCGAGCAATCCAGAACTTTTATTCCATTTGCATCCGGGCTTATCCGAATTTTCACGTATGGCACAAATTTGGTCTAAACCGACAGTGACCGAATTACGTGTACGTGGTGAACGTCGTAAAGTGCTCATCTTTGGTGGTGGTTATGATGCAAGCATCTACGAAAAAGAACCAGGAAAATTTGTAGAGCCAACCACAACAGCCACCAAAGGTAATGCCTTATATGTGGTAGATGCCGAAACAGGCGAACTGATTTGGATGACCAGTGCCAATACCGATGGTATTCGCGAGGCACATCAAAAAACTCAGCAATCACAAGTGTTGTACAGCGTTGTAGGTCAACCGGTAGTGCGTGATTACGATGCTGATGGTCTAGCAGATATGATTTATTTTGCAGATCTGGGTGGTCAAATTTTCCGTGTTGATTTAAATAATGTTAATCAAATTAGTTTAACCGAGAAAAACAATTTAGCCATTCGTGTGCAACGTATTGCTAACTTGCGTGAAGCAAGTATCGACAGTGAGAACGAGCGTCTTAATAATCCAAGTTTTGTACCACGTTTTTATGATCGTCTGACCACTGCTGTATTTGATGCAGGACAATCACGCTTTGTCTTGCTCACCGCAGGTTCAGGTAACCGTAGCTTCCCACTTGAAACCACTAAAGCGCGTAATAAGTTGTATGGTGTGTTTGATTACGATGCAGCCATGAATGGTCTTGAAAAACCAAGCTTTGCACAAGATGTAGGTTTAAGTGTTGAAGCTACCCAAAATAACATGGCAGCACGTGGTTTATTGGGTCGTGGTGTAACCAGTCTAAAGTGGGGTGGTGGCAACATCAACAATGACCAAATTCGTGCCAATATGGGGCGTGTATCAGGTAAATATCGTGGTTGGGCATTTGAACTCAACTCGGTTGCTGATACAACCCAAGAAAAATTTGCTAAATCTTTTGAAGAATCGCAACTGATTGCAAGTGACTTATATATCAACTTATACGATCCAAAAGCCACTTTAAACAACGTGGCCAATACTTGTGGTGGTGGGGTACAAGGCTTATCGACCATCCACCGCGTCTGTGCGCCATTTGGTGATTGTGCCGCTTATGTGAAGCAAGATTACCAAGGTATTACAGGACCGACTTTAGGTGCAACAGGTGACAGTAACCGTACTTCGAGCTTAATTGGACCGATTAGCGCAATTGAAGAAGCTTGTGTTGGTAAATGTGATGAAGATAATCCTGATTTAACAGAACAACGTTTAAAACAATATTCTCAAGCCCGTGTAATTAAGCCAACCCGTTGGTTTGAATGGTGATTGAATGAAAGCCAAGCAAGGATTTACATTGGTTGAACTGATGGCAGTGGTGGTAATTGTGGCAATCTTTGCTGCAATTGCCATCCCAAGCTATGAACGTTATATCGCACGTAGTTATCAAGCCAAAGCACAAGCTGAGCTGTTAATGCTCTCAGAGCGCTTAGAAAGTTACCGTGGGCGCCAACTTAATTATGCCGGCTTTATGGCAGAACATGAGTCTGAAGCGGGAGTGGTGTATTTGCCTAAAGACGCTACGGCTGAAAAATACCGTTATAAAGTGCAAATTTTAGATAGCAATACCCATAAAGATTTACAGCAATCTGTGATTGGTCAAGGCTATAAACTCATTGCAACACCGTATCAAGCGGGGCAGCGCTATTTGCGTGAATCACCGAGTTATTTACTCACCTCGGGGAGTCAAAAGTGTGCAAGTCCAGATTTACTTGTGGCCACAGCCACACATTGTGGTGAAAACACACAGGAATGGTAAGCATGAAAGTACGTGGTTTTACAGTAGTAGAATTGATGTTGGCTGTTGCAGTGATTGCTATTTTGGCGGCAGTTGCGATTCCTAATTATCAAAAATATGTGCAAAAGTCGAAACGTGTAGAAGTACAAGCGCACCTAATGATGTTATCGCATCAATTGGCCAGTTATAAATTGGTCAATCAAAGCTTTAAAGACGTGAGTATCAATAAATTAGGTGGTGCAGATTTTCCTGCTGCCAATCCTAATTACAGCTTAAGTTTAACCGATGCTTATGGTGTGGCTTTAGATCAAGATAACAGCAGCGTAACAACTTGGCTGTTAGTGGCAACGCCAACTGCCAACTCTACACAAGTGGGTACCGGTAAAATTACCCTCATGCATAACAATGAAAAATGTTGGTATGAAGATCAAGACGATGCTGTAACGCATATTCGTAAAGAAGATTCAGGGAGTTTAGTGCTGCCCGATTGTCCAACGCCTTGGCAAGATTAAATTGATATAGGTGAGTCGGCTGTTATTTTAAGTGCAAGAAAAGACGATAGAACAAGCAGACCGATTCGGCTACAATATCGCTAATTTTTATCTATTTGATCAACTCTGATCTTTGCACTGCACATCTTGCAGTAGGTGTATTTCCATGAGCTTTACAGATGAATTAGCGGCACAAGTCGCTCAGCGTCGTACTTTCGCGATTATTTCCCACCCCGATGCCGGTAAAACCACCATGACAGAAAAACTGTTGTTATGGGGTCAGGCCATTCAGGTGGCAGGGATGGTCAAAAGCCGTAAATCTGACCGTGCAGCAACCTCAGATTGGATGGAAATGGAAAAAGAGCGTGGTATCTCAATCACCACCTCGGTGATGCAATTCCCATTCAAAGACAAAATGATTAACTTACTTGACACCCCGGGGCATGAAGATTTCTCGGAAGATACCTATCGTACTTTAACCGCAGTCGATTCTGCGTTAATGGTGATTGATGGTGCCAAAGGTGTCGAGGACCGTACCATTAAATTGATGGACGTGTGTCGTATGCGTGATACACCCATCATCTCTTTTGTCAACAAAATGGACCGCGAAATCCGTGAGCCATTAGAATTGCTTGATGAAATTGAAAACGTTTTAAAAATTAAGTGTGTACCACTGACTTGGCCTTTAGGTACGGGTCGTGACTTTGCTGGTGTATATAACTTAATTGAAGAAAAATTTTATGTCTATAAAGCCGGCTTTGGTTCAGTGATTACTGATATTGAAGTCCGTGATGGCTATGACCATGCAGATTTACGTGAAAAAGTCGGTGAGTTGGCATGGGCTGCATTTGAAGAATCTTTAGAATTGGTACAAATGGCCAATGAGCCATTAGATCGTGAAGAATTCTTAGCAGGTCGTCAAACCCCTGTGTTATTTGGTACAGCTTTGGGTAACTTTGGTGTCGATCATGTCTTAGATGCATTTAGCCAATATGCACCTGAACCTAAAGCACATCCAACCAAAGACCGCGTTGTAGATGCTAAAGAACAAGGCTTCACCGGCTTTGTATTTAAAATCCAAGCCAATATGGATCCAAAACACCGTGACCGTATTGCCTTTATGCGTATTTGCTCAGGTAAATATGAAAAAGGTTTGAAAATGAAACATGTACGTTTAGGTAAAGACGTGCGTATTTCTGATGCTTTAACCTTCTTAGCCGGTGACCGTCAGCATTTAGAAGAAGCATGGCCGGGCGATATTATTGGTTTACATAACCACGGTACTATTCAAATTGGCGACACTTTTACCTCAGGTGAAGATTTACAATTTACCGGTATTCCGCACTTTGCTCCAGAAATGTTCCGCCGTGTACGTTTAAAAGATCCACTAAAATCAAAACAGCTACAAAAAGGCTTAAAAGAGCTCTCTGAAGAGGGTGCAACGCAAGTCTTTATGCCACAGCACAATAACGATTTAATTGTGGGTGCTGTCGGTGTGTTACAGTTTGAAGTGGTCGCGTATCGTCTAAAAGAAGAGTACAAAGTAGATTGCGTGTACGAGCCGGTGAGCATCAACACAGTACGTTGGGTGACCTGTGACGATGAAAAGAAATTCAACGAATTTAAGAAAAAAGCCCATGACCAATTGTCTGTTGATGGTGGTGGTCATTTAACTTATCTGGCACCAAGTCGTGTTAATTTACAACTGATGCAAGAGCGTTATCCAGACATCGTGTTCCGTAATACGCGCGAACACTAAGTTAAGCCTTTAAAAAAAGCTCAATCATGGATTGGGCTTTTTTTTATGCTGAGTCTTTTAGCTCGCGCCCAGTTGGGATGTGAAATTTTTTGTGTCATGTGCCTTGTGCATGCTTACAGCTAGGTTTTACTCAAAGCTAAATTGCAATAAGATGAGATCAAATAGCTTTGCTTTTGTTTTTGCCACAATAGCCATGAGAGAAAAAACATGAACTATCCTATTGCATTGTTGAGTATCTGCATCATTGCTGTTTGCGCAGCATGTCAGCCTAAACCTGAGCAAACCAGTCAAAGCCAAGCAAGTTCTGAGGCCTTAACTACAGTTGAACAACCTCGCTTAATGGCAGAAAATCAGCGCCTTGATTTAAATCTGCCGGAGTGCCAAGGCAATAACTGTGCTGAGATGAGCATTGAGCGTTTAAGTAGTAATCATCCCAATATTGATGCATGGGTAGATCAACAAATCATAAAACAACTACAACAAATTTTATCCATTGCACCCAAAAATAGTCTTGTAGCACAAGCCTCTAGCAGTGAAGCCACCGCAAGTTCACAGGCCAATGTTTCGCTTAATGCAGCACAAGTTTTGCTTGAGCAGGTGAATCCTTTTATTCAATCATTTTTATTTTTAGATCAAGAGCTGAAACAGTTAAATGCCAATCATCAAATTAACTTAATGATTAAGCCACGCATTTTAAATGATCAAGCACCGCTTGCCACGGTAGTACTCAATAGCAGCAGCTATTTAGGTGGGGCACATGGTTCTTCGGCACAGCAATATGGCAATTTTGATTTAAGTACAGCTCGGCAAATTTTGCTTGATGATATTGTCTTAGCTAAGCAAAAAGCTGCACTTGAAAGAGCTGCCTATGCGGTGTTTAAAGAGTGGGTTATAGAGGCAAAATTGGCAGAGAACGTCAGTGATTATGAACAAGCATGGAAATTTTACTTATCGGATAATTTTTACTTAAGCCAACAGGGGTTAATTTTGCAATATGCCGAGTATGAAATTGGACCTTATGTGGTTGGTTTACCGAAACTGGTCATTGCTTATGAAGATTTAGACGGCATTTTAAAACCTGAGTATTTACCAAAATCTAAGCAAGTTGTGAACTAACATGACGATTCAGTTGTTTGATACGCATACGCATTTTGATGTGCCAGATTTTGAACATGACCGTTTACAATTAGCACGTGTGGCTTATCAAAATGGCGTCGCGCATTTGGTGTTAATTGGTTTTGTAGCCGAACGCTTTCATGATTTAGTTCAATGTCATCATAATTTATTGCAAGAAAAAGACATACCACAAAGCCATTTAGCACCGGGCTTGCATCCATTTTATATTGAACAGCATCAGCCACAAGATTTAAGCCAACTTGAAGATCTACTGCGTAGCCAAGATTGTGTAGCGATCGGAGAAATTGGTTTAGATACTTTTTTAAAGCAGCATAAACAGCCTGAGCTATTTGCAAAGCAACAGCAGTATTTTCAGCTACAGCTCGAACTTGCCAAAGACTACCAAAAACCAGTGTTATTGCATGTTCGTAAAGCCCATGCCGAGGTGCTCAAAATACTCAAACAGCACCAGTTTAAACAAGGTGGTATTGCACATGCCTTTAGTGGTGGTGTTGAAGAAGCCAAAGCTTTAATTGGCTTGGGTTTTAAAATCGGGATTACCGGACAGGTCAGTCAACCCAATGCCAAAAAATTGCATCGGGTGATTCAAGCCATTGGCGCCGAGCATTTGGTGATAGAAACCGATTGCCCCGATATGACACCGTTGTGTTGTCAACGCGAACATCAACATAGCCGAAATACACCGGGAAATTTAATTTATGTACTGGAGGCTTTGGCGCAAACTTTACAATACGATCAAGCCAAGCTTGCCCCGATTTTATGGCAAAACAGTTTTACGGCATTGGCACTGGCTAAACCGCTCTAGCCCCATACTCTGAAACACAGTAAAATAGCGCCTCTTGTAACCATGTTGATTGCACCATGACTGATGTATTAGATGACGAATATGAACGCCGTTTTGCTGGCGTGGCTAAAATCTATGGCGATGATGAATTTACCCATTATGCCAACAGTCATGTGATGGTCATAGGCATTGGTGGGGTCGGCTCATGGGCGGTTGAGGCCTTAGCACGTACAGGTTTGGGTGAATTAACATTGGTAGACATGGATGTGGTGGCTGCTTCCAATATCAATCGTCAATTGCCTGCCATGAGCAGCACTTTAGGACATGAAAAAATTGAAGTGATGGCACAGCGTTGCCGTGCCATTAATCCACGTATCAAGATTAATTTAGTGGATGATTATTTAACGCCTGAAAATGTCAAAGATTTGTTACAAAACCCACCAGATTTAATCTTAGATTGCATTGATGATGTTAAAGCCAAATTGGCGCTCATGTTGTATTGTCGTTTTAATAAGATTCCCTTAATTGTGTCAGGCGGTGCAGGTGGCAAGATTGACCCACTTAAAATTCGCGTTGCTGATTTATCCAAAACCGAACAAGACCCAATGTTAGCCAAACTCCGTGCACAGTTACGCAGTAAAGGCATTTGCAAAAAGCCCAAAGATAAATTTGGTATTACCTGTGTGTATTCTATAGATAATCCATTTTCAAGCACAGATGTTTGCCCAAGTGCAGGTTTGCGTTGTGGTGGCTATGGTTCTGCTGTGGTGGTCACATCCAGTTTTGCAATGGTGGCTGTGGCTGAGGTTTTGAAAAAGCTAGATCAGATTAAATTGCGTGCAGGATAGTTTTTGCCAACACATTGGTTAAAGTTTAGACAAAAAATCCTGAGTTTTATACTTGGGATTTTATTTTGATTGAATGTGATCTTTAAAGATGGCGGATAGGCTATACAACTAAATCTAATTTATATTTAAATAATGTTAAATATATCTAATAAAAAAATAATTTTGCGTCTTGGTTAATTGTTTATTTTCATAAGCTTGTCATATCTAACATTTTTCCTAAAATCCTTAATTTTCGTAAGCATTTTGCAATATTAAGTATAGAATTTGTTATATATGGTCAATTGGTATGCAATGCGAATTGTCTAACATAACGCGTGAAAAATGCCTGTATTTTCAGGTGTTTTTTCGCTGTTGATTTTAAACTCTCTCCAAATCACGCTTTAGTGGGTTACAAATGAAAGACAATTTAGTGGAAAACCGCCTGTTCCGCATAAAAAGTAATTTTGACCAGCTTGTTATTGGTCAAGTGACTCAAATAGATGATCTGTTACAAAGCAGTCAATTGCTCTATACCAACTACCATAAGTGTGGTTATTTAAAACAAGGCACGCCATTTTTATATTTGCCACAATATTGCCATCGTTCTAATTTTCTGTTTACTGCCAAAGAAAACGACAGCATTGTGGGCACAATTGGCATTATTCAAGATGATGAATTACCAGCCTATGCAGCCTATAAAGCCGACATCGATGCGCTTAATATTACTGAAGGCAAGCGTATTGAATTAGGCTCATTGGCGATTCGCGAAGATTATCAGCATCAAAACTTATTTTATGATTTGTATTCAAGTGCTGTGTTATTCGCCATTTTTAAAGTGCGTGCCAAGCATATCTTTATTCAAGTAGACAGTAAAAAAGCCTCATTTTACGAGCGTTTATTCTTTAAAAAAGTCGGTGATAATCGCATTTTAGATGAATATAACGGTGTGACGTCATCTTTATTGTATATGGATGTAGAACGAGCGTGGAAGTTGGTACGTCGTCGTTGCCAAGGGCAGAGCAATACGGCGGTGGTGATGAATATGCTCAAAATGTTTGGCGTGTATGATCGTTATAAAGTACTAAGTCCGGTACAGCTACGCGATATGTCCAAATATTGGAGTGCCAATGACCTCAGCCATTATGAAAAAGCCTGCGGTCATCACTAAAAAAAAGCCCCCATATGGGGGCCTTTTTTATTGCTGTACTTGATGCTCACGCAAATAATCTTCAGTGCGTTTAATGGCATCTTGCATATTTAAGATTGCCGTTTCCACGTCTTTTAAAGTTTTGGCATTGCCACCACTTAAGGCCTGACGCCATTTACGTGCGCCAGGTAAATTTTGGAATAAGCCTAAAATATGACGGGTAATAATAGAAAGCGGTGCACCTTCTGCTAAACGCTTGGCAATATACGGCATCATCTCAGACATTATGTCAAAACGATCGGGTGCTGGTAAGTCCCAAAGTTGGCCTAATTCTGCCAACAGATAAGGATTGTGATAGGCCTCACGACCAATCATCACCCCATCGACATGCTTTAAATGTTCTTGAGTTTCGGCAAAAGTTTTAATGCCGCCGTTAATTTCAATGATTAAATCAGGGCGATCTTGTTTTAAACGATACACATCTTCATAACGTAAAGGCGGAACTTCACGGTTTTCTTTCGGCGATAGACCTTGTAATAAAGCAATACGCGCATGCACAATAAAATTATTACAACCGGTTTTTGCGACAGTATCGACAAAATGTAGCATCTCTTCATACGAGTGCATATCGTCAATGCCAATACGATGCTTCACGCTGACAGGAATATCTACCGCATGACGCATCTCGCTGATGCATTCAGCAACAAGGTCAGGTTCTGCCATGAGGCACGCGCCAATTTTATTATTTTGTACACGGTCACTTGGACAACCCACATTAAGATTGACTTCGTTATAGCCCCAATCTTGTGCCATTTTGCTACAAAGTGCTAAATCTTTAGGATTTGAGCCACCGAGTTGTAACACAATCGGCTGTTCTTCTTGGTTAAAGTCTAAATGGCGTTTGGCATCACCATGAATGATTGCGCCCGTGGTGACCATTTCGGTATATAAAATCACATTGGGATTAAATAAACGCGCAAAATAACGGTAATCTTTGGTGGTCCAATCCATCATGGGTGCGACCGAAATACGAGGCTGTAAAGCTTGCAGATGAGACATAACGACCTAAGACTTCAAACAACGAGAGCGCGGCATTATACGGCTTTTGACTCAAAATCGACAGCCCTATGCCGCTTTGTGTTTTATATAACGCGCATCCATCATGGCAAATACGCCAGCCAAAATAATTAACAGCACGCCTACCAAGCAGCTCATAGACCAACCGCCATACTGCCATGCCACCACACCAAGCGCTGAACCACAGGCGCCGCCAATAAAATAGGTAGTCATATAGATGGAGTTAATCCGTGATTTGGCATCTGGACGTAAGCGAAACACAATCCCTTGATTGGCAGTGTGTACCATTGCCAGTCCTAAATGAATGCATGCATAACCTGCAATATAACTAAGTAAAGAAATTGCGCCGCCATACAGTAAAGCCCAACTCAATAGCAAAGTGATTAAGCCCAAAACCGTTAAGGTTTGGGTATGTCCACGGTCGGCAAAGCGACCCAAATAACTACTCGATAGTGCGCCAAACACCCCAACCAACGTCACTAAACCAATCCATAAGTCAGTCAGTGTAAAGGGTGGGCGGGTCAGTAATAAGGCAATGGTCGAAAATAAAATACTCATTGCCGCAAAGCAACAACCACCGATCAGCGAGCGCAGCACCAAGCGCGGTTCTTGATGTAATAAGCTGCCCATAGAACGAAAAATATCAAAATAACTGATGTTTAAACGCAATACATAAGGCAAACGTGCTTTAAGTAACACAGCAATGATCAGCATCAGTGCACCACTTAAAGCATAAATCGCTTTCCAATGCCAAAGCTCAGACAATACCCCAGCCAAACTGGTCGAGAGTAAAATCCCGACCAATAAACCACTCATTAAAAAGCCAATGACTTGTCCGGTTTTTTCAGGCTTAACTGCCATCGTGGCAAATGGAATCAAGACTTGTGCGGCCACTGAAAATAAACTGGCAAGAATCGTACCTGCCCAGAGCATATAAATATGGCTGGAAAATGCGGAGATAAATAAGCCTACTGCAGCAATCAGCATTAATAAGGGAATAAATTTAGTTTTATTGACAATATCGCCAAGCGGTACAATCAGCAATAAACCCAGTGCATAGGCCACTTGTGCAAAAGTAACCGTGAGAGCCACTTGAGCTTCAGGCACTTGAAAATACTGTTGGATTGAACCAATTAAAGGCTGAGCATAATAATTGGTGCCGGCACATAAGCCACAAGCAATTGCCATAAGCCATAACAAAGCACGATCTTGACTAATATCTAAACTGGCTGTCATGTTGTACTCTTTTTACCCAAGGTAATCATCAACACGCCCATAATATTTAAAGCACAGCCCAACCATTGCATGGCGTTCATATATTCACCTAAAAAAAGTGTTGCTAAAATAATGGTGAGAATTGGACCAATAGAGGCAATCATGGCAGATTGAGCAGGGCCTAAGCGTTGAATACTAAGAGCCATAAAAATAGTGGGCAATACAGTTACAAAAAAACCCAGCATCAAACCATAATAAAAGGTCTGTGTTGGCAATTGAGCAAGCAATTGTAGCGGTTGTGCGGTGGCAACAAAAAAATGTAGCAAGGTCCCTAAGCAAGCAATCGTCAAGGCCAACGCATTAAAATGCCATGAACCAAATTGCCGAATCAGACGTGGCGTCATCAAAAGATAAGCTGCAAAGCAGACTGCACTGGCAAAGACTAAACTCGCGCCCAACCAAAAGTTTTCATTGTGTGGACTGTTGGCTTGCTCTTGTAGCATCACAATCACGGTACCGCCATAGCTTAAAAGTAAAGCGATCAGCATTTTGGGGGTAAGGCGCTGCTTAAACAATACACTGGATGCCAATACCGTTAAGGTCGGATATAAAAATAAAATGATGCGTTCAAGTGAGGCACTAATAAACATTAGCCCCATAAAATCAAGCCAACTGGAAAAATAGTAGCCCAATAAACCCGTTGCCCACAAAATTAACCAATCAAGCGGCTGCAATTGTTTCTTTTGATGCCGACTCAACCATGCAATCACCAAGAAAAATGGCAAGGCACTGGCCATGCGCAGCGCCACCAAAACTGTACCATCGACCAAAGGTGACAAGGCATAAGCTTGCTTAATAAAAATGGCTTTAGTGCTAAATAAAAAGGCTGCACCAATGGCAAACAGCGCACCGATTTGGCTCGAGCTTGGGTAAGTTTTCATAACAAAATTCAGGAGTGAAAAGAAGATTGCAGCATGAAACACATCAGATGATGTGATGCTTGATGCTGTATTTGAGGCTACTTTATCATGGCTTGAGAAAATTTCCGTGTCTGTTTGTCGCCATATCCATGATCGGTTTCATAAAAATATGCGCTGTTTTAGTGCAATATTGCAATTTTTAGGGTTTTAATGGCCTTGTAGATATCATAAGCAGAAATGACTAGAGAATTTTTTGTAATAGATTTAGACATTAACGCTTTGATTTGAGTATCCCTGATCTGTACTTAAAAGCGATTTGCAATTCAACAGGCTTGATTTTTTAAAGCATTTGATCTTTTTATCAATATCCAAGTGTGACAAGCAATCAGTATTCACTGAAATTGATTGCAGAACAGCTAAATACTGCAATAAAAAAGCATCTAAAAATAATGATTTTGCTGAAATTTTAGCCTCTAAAACTTACTAATTTTTATTTCAAAAGTTGCTGTTGCTGTAATGGCTCTAGCTTTAACATGGGCATTATTTTTAGCTTCCAAATCACATAATCTTTAACAAAAACCAGCCAAATTGCTATGAAAATAGACGCATGCGTACACATTATTTAATGAATCATCAGTTCATGTTTTAACTATTTATTAAATAAATACTAGGTAGAAATACAAGAAATTTTAATTAGAATCAAAAAAACTAACAAAGAATAACCACAGGGCATGATCTGAATAGATGTGCTTGCTTGACAAAAACTAGCTTGAGGGACGCTCATGCAAATTGGAATTCCAACCGAAAGCATACACGGTGAACATCGTGTGGCTGCCACGCCAGAAACAGTAAAAAAATTAATTCATGCAGGTCATCAAGTGGTACTTGAACGTGGGGCAGGCACCAAAGCCGCTTACCTAGATGAAAGTTATTTACAGGTTGGGGCAAAGATCACCGAAGATGCCTATCAAGGCAGTGACATCATTTTAAAGGTACGCGCCCCTCAAGGTACAGAAATTCAAAAATTGCCTCAAGGCAGCTGTGTCATTGCCCTGTTTGACCCATACCGTAACACTGAACTTGAGCAATTTGCGACCCAACAAGTCAATGCCTTTGCTCTTGAGTTGTTACCACGTACTTTGTCGCGTGCCCAAAATATGGATGTTTTATCCTCGCAAGCCAATCTTGCCGGTTATAAAGCAGTGTTGTTGGCAGCCAATGCTTATCAACGTATGTTTCCTATGTTGATGACCGCAGCTGGCACGGTTAAACCTGCACGTGTGGTGGTGATGGGCGTTGGTGTGGCGGGGTTACAAGCCATTGCCACGGCCAAGCGTTTAGGTGCAGTGGTGGAAGCCACAGATTTACGCCCCACAGCCAAGGACCAAGTGGAATCTTTAGGCGGTAAATGGTTGGATGTGCCGATGTCTGCTGAAGAACAAGCCCGTGCCAATGAAGCTGCTAAAAATGGTTACGGTTGGATGCCGGGTGAACAATATATTCAAGACCAAGCTTTAATTGTAGATAAAGCCGTGGCCAATGCCGATATTGTGATTACCACAGCGTTGTTACCGGGACGTGATGCACCGCGTTTAATTCAAGCGGACACAGTTGCCAAAATGAAACCGGGTTCTGTGATTGTGGATATGGCTGTTGAAACAGGCGGCAATGTGGCAGGCTCTGAGTGTGGCAAAACGGTCACCACAGCCAATGGCGTGCATATTTTAGGTGTACCCAATATTCCTGCCACTGTGGCGACAGAAGCCTCAGCCTTATATGCACGAAACGTCTATAACTTTTTAGAGACCTTATTTGATGCAGACCAGAAATTCACTTTGAATCAAGATGATGAGATTCAAAAAGCCCTTTTGATCACCCATGCTGGTCAAGTCTTACTAAAACGTGGCTAAGGAGTAGCACACATGGTTGAAACAATTACAATTTTTGTCCTTGCCATTTTTGTTGGCTACTACGTGGTTTGGGGGGTGACCCCAGCATTACATACGCCTCTTATGGCGGTCACCAATGCTTTATCTTCGATCATTATTGTAGGTGCCATGATTCAAACCGTTGGCATGCCTGTATTGGGGCTTGAGGGCAATCTTGATTTTCAAAGTATTAATATCGTCAGCGTATTGGGTGCAATGGCGGTGTTCTTAGCCAGTATTAATATTTTTGGTGGCTTTGCGGTCACGGCACGTATGCTGGACATGTTTAAACCAAAACAAAAAAACAAAGAGGGTTGAAACATGGAATTTATTCGAGCCTATGCAGATTGGTTCTACCTGATTGGGGCAGTTTTATTTATTTTAACCTTACGTGGTTTATCTGGGCCAAAAACTGCCATTGTGGGCAACCGCTACGGCATGATCGCCATGGCAATTGCAGTATTGACCACATTCTTTGTGGCACAAGGCCCTGTGGTGTGGATGATTATTGCTGCAATGATTGCAGGAGCTGTGGTGGGGATTGCACGAGCGCGCACTGTGCCCATGACCCAAATGCCCGAAACAGTCGCTTTAATGCACTCCTTAGTAGGTCTAGCGGCGGTGTTAATTGCGGTAGCAGCGATTATTCATAACAATAGCTTACAAGTCATTGGTGCAGAGCGCCTCGCTGCGCAAGGCCTGAACTTTCATGCCATGAGTAAAGTGCATTTATTTGAATTGTTTGTGGGCTGTTTTGTTGGTGCAATTACTTTTACTGCATCTGTGTTTGCTTACGGTAAATTGGCTGCTAAAAAATGGGCAAAAACCATTTCAGGTGCATGGGTTAAACCTGTGCAGGCTTTAATTTTTATTGCCATGCTGATATGTGGATTTACTTTCTTTAGCACAGGCAGTATGTCTGCATTTTGGGCCATGACAGGATTGGCTCTTGTTTTTGGTTGGGTTTGGATTGCACCTGTAGGTGGTGGTGATATGCCGGTAGTGGTCTCTTTACTTAACTCATTTTCAGGATGGGCAGCAGCAGGTATTGGCTTTACTTTAGAAAACAATATGTTAATTGTGGCAGGTTCATTGGTGGGTTCATCAGGCGCCATTTTGTCTTACATTATGTGTAAAGCCATGAATCGTTCAATCATCAATGTGTTGTTTGGTGGTGCAATGGGCGCTGTAGCAGCACCTACAGCAGTAGGTTCGCAAGTGCAGCGTAACTATCGTTCAGGTTCTGCCGATGATGCTGGATTCTTAATGTCCAATGCCGACAGTGTGGTGATTGTGCCGGGGTATGGTATGGCACAAGGCCGTGCGCAAAATGCCGTCAAAGAATTGGCCAATTTACTCAAAGAACAAGGTGTGACGGTACGTTTTGCGATTCATCCTGTTGCAGGACGTATGCCAGGGCATATGAACGTCTTGTTGGCTGAAGCCGATGTACCTTATGATGATATTTTGGAAATGGATGAAATTAACGCTGACTTTCCTGCCACAGATGTGGTATTGGTGATTGGCGCCAATGATGTGGTCAACCCTGCTGCAAAAGATGACCCAAGCTCACCGATTTATGGCATGCCAATTTTAGAAGCACATAAAGCACGTACCATTATGGTCATTAAACGCTCTATGGCAACCGGCTATGCAGGTCTAGATAACGACTTATTTTACAACGACAAAACCATGATGATTTTTGGGGATGCCAAAAAAGTCGTGGAAGAGATGACCAAAGCGATTAATGGTACAGGTCACTAAATCACGGTTATAAAAAAACCGCTGTAAGCAGCGGTTTTTTTAAATAAAACAGCAACTACAAGAGTCGCTGTTTTAAATGGCTTATGCCACAGTTTCTGACGGTGCTTCTGGCTGTGCACGCCATAAACTTTCAAGATCATAAAATTTACGTGCTGTAGGAAGCATCGCGTGCACCACTACAAAACCTAAATCAATCAAGATCCATTCAGCATCTTGTTCGCCTTCAATACCAATTGGGCGAAAGCCTGCTTTACGTGCTTCTTCAGCCACGTTATGCGCAAGCGCTTTTAAATGACGGGTTGATGTGCCGCTAGCAATGACAATAGCATCTGCAACGTTACTGATCGTGCTGACATCTAATGTCACGATATCTTTAGCTTTTACATCTTCTAAAGCTTCGCGTACCACATTTAAGCATGCTTGTACGTCTTTAGTTTGAGAATTCATTGCGAGATCGTGAGAATTAGAAGCGCTGGGCGATGGTTCTAAATTCATAAAGGTTAATATTTCCAGACAATAACTCACCTTCTAATATAGCGAATTTAGCGCCAAATTTCAAACCGAAGCCCGATAAACTGCACTATGCCTGTGGAAAAAATGCCGATTTCCATG
>Ga0172378_10000106_pt1 | contig 60667 bp, 56 predicted proteins | sample GrowelOW332metaG_FD_119755 | JGI IMG/M metagenome (GOLD analysis project Ga0172378, IMG submission 119755) | Groundwater microbial communities from an aquifer near a municipal landfill in Southern Ontario, Canada - Pumphouse #3_1 metaG | ecosystem: Environmental > Aquatic > Deep subsurface >... | reverse complement strand
TAATCATAATTAAAAATCTTTTCATTTTATTCCTCCGTTTAATTGATTTTACACCTTTATTATAACTAAAAGGATTGCTTATTTCAACTTTATTTGAATTAAATTATAAATTGTAACCATTTACATTTAAAAAACTATCCTTATTGATAATTGCGCTAAATAATGCTAAAATACTATGAAAGTGAGAAAGATGAAAGAAAGACAAAAATATCTAAGAAACTTCTCTATTATTGCTCATATCGATCATGGTAAAAGTACTTTAGCTGATCGCATCCTAGAAATGACAAATACTATTTCTACAAGAGAGATGAAATCACAATTATTAGACGGTATGGAGTTAGAAAGAGAACGTGGAATTACAATTAAATTAACAGCGGTAGAAGTATTATATGATGCAGATGATGGTAATCAATATACTTTCCATTTAATTGACACCCCAGGTCATGTTGACTTTACTTATGAAGTCTCAAGAAGTTTAGCAGCTTGTGAGGGTGTTTTATTGGTTATCGATGCTGCTCAAGGCATTGAAGCCCAAACTTTAGCTAATGTTTATTTAGCTATGGAACATAACTTAGAAATAATTCCTGTTATTAATAAAATTGATTTACCTAATGCCGACCCTGAAAAAGTCTTAAAAGAAATCGAAAATATTATTGGGATTTCCACCGATAATGCTATTTTGGCGAGTGCTAAAAGTGGTGAAGGTGTTAAAGAAATACTAGAAGCGATTGTTAAATATATTCCCGCCCCTAGTGGCGATGAAAAGAAACCTTTAGAAGCGCTTATTTTTGATAGTGTTTTTGACCTTTACCGGGGAGCGATTCCTTTTATTAGAATTATTAACGGCCAAGTTAAAAAAGGCGATATTATTGAAATGATGTCGACTAAATCTCATTATGAAGTTGTAGAAGTCGGCGTTCATAAACCTCAAGAAGAAAAAAGAAACTATTTAAAAGCAGGCGATGTTGGTTATTTAACCGCCTCTATTAAAGTTATTAAAGATGTTAATGTTGGCGATACTATCACCCTTAAAGACAATCCCACTAAAACTGCTTTACCGGGATATAGAAAACTAAATCCAGTTGTTTTTAGTGGACTTTATCCGATTGATAATACTAAATTTAATGATTTAAAAGACGCCTTAGAAAAACTTGCTTTAAATGATTCTTCATTAGTCTATGAAACAGAATCAACAACAGCACTAGGTTTTGGCTTTAGAGCGGGGTTTTTAGGATTATTGCATATGGAAATAGTGCAGGAAAGAATTGAGCGCGAATTTAATATTCCTTTAATCGCGACCGCCCCAAGTGTTATTTATCAAGTCGAACTTACTAATGAAAAAACAATCTTTATTGATAATCCTTCTAAGTTACCAAAACCGCAAGAAATCGCTAAAATATTAGAACCTTTCATTAAAACCTCAATCTTATGTCCTAGTGAATACGTCGGCGCAGTAATGGAGTTGGCGCAGCGAAAAAGAGGCCAATATCTAAATATTCATTACTTAGAACAAACAAGGGTGGAGCTCACTTATGAACTTCCTTTAGCAGAAGTAATTTATGACTTTTTTGATGCTTTAAAAAGCGTCACGAGAGGTTACGCTTCTTTCGATTATGTTCATAGTGAATATAAGGAATCAAAATTGGTCAAATTAGATATTTTACTAAATGGCGAATTGGTCGATGCTTTATCGACGATTGTCCATCGCGATTTTGCTTATCAAAGAGGTCGTTCGCTTTGTTTAAAACTTAAAGACATTATTCCTAGACACCTTTTTGAAATTCCTATTCAAGCAGCTATTTCCAATAAGATTATCGCAAGAGAAACTATTAAAGCCTTAAGAAAAGACGTTTTGGCTAAATGTTATGGTGGCGACGTCTCTCGAAAAAGAAAGTTACTTGAAAAACAAAAAGAAGGTAAAAAGAAAATGAAGGCTATCGGTAGTGTTGAGATTCCCCAAGAAGCTTTTATGAGTATTTTAAAAAGCGATGATAACTAACTTAGTTTTAATCTTAGTGACTAGAAGGTGATTTAAATGCGTGGCTTATATGTCCATATTCCTTTTTGTAAAAGTATTTGTAGTTATTGTAATTTTTGTAAAAGAGTACCTCGACAAGGAATGATTATTAACTACTTAAAAGTTTTAGAAAAACAATTTAATGAGCTTTCAAACACTAATTACGATACTATTTACATTGGTGGCGGCACGCCTTCAATGTTAACATTAGAAGAATTGACTATTTTACTTAATATTTTTAAAAATGTTAATCCTTTAGAATATACGATTGAAGTTAATCCCGAATCTTATACTCATCAAAAAGGACTCTTAATGAAAGAGATGGGAGTAAACCGAGTTTCACTAGGTGCCCAAACCTTTAATGAGTCTCATCTAAAAACCTTAAAAAGAGAACATACTAATAGTGATTTATTTTTCGCAATTAATGATTTAATTAAAATTGGTATTACTAATCTTTCTCTTGATTTAATCTTTGCTTTACCAAATCAAACTTTAAAGGATGTTAAAAATGATTTAAAGATTGTTAGTAAGCTACCTCTTAAACATCTATCTTATTATAGTTTAATCTTAGAAGAAAAAACGCTCTTATATAAACAATATCTTAACTCAGAATTCGAAGCCAATGAACTTGAAGCGGAGATGTATTTATTAATAATCCAAGAGCTTAAAAAGCTCGGTTACCTTCATTATGAAGTCTCCAACTTTGCTAAAGCAGAAAAATATCAATCCCTCCACAACACTCTTTATTGGAATTTATCGTTATATGACGCCATCGGCGCTGGAGCTCATGGTTTTGATGGAGAAAACAGATATTATTATTCTTGTAATATTGAAAAATACCTTCAAGCACCAGAAAAAATAGTCAACCAACAAAAACAAGAAGTATTAATAGGCGATTATTTGATTTTTTCTTTAAGAATGTTAAAAGGTGTTAATTTAAATAAAGTTAAAGAATTATTCCAAATTGATATTTTTGAAAAATATCCAGAACTAACTAAGTTTCTTGATGAAGACTATTTAGAAATAAACAATGATTATTTAAAAGTTACTTTAAAAGGATTGTTTTTCTTAAATCAAATTGAGTTGGTGTTTGTATGAAGTATTTAATTAATGAATATAAGTATTATTTACTAAACGAAAAAGGATTAGCGGATAATACCGCCACTAGTTATTATCGTGATATCCTTAAATATCTTACTTATTTAGAAAAATACCAACAAATAACGAGAGCCAGAGATCTTAGTAGCACTCATATTAAAGCTTATTTAAAAACACTTTACTATAAAAAATATCGCTCCGCAACTCTCGCTCGTAATATTTCTAGTTTGAAAAGTTTTCATCATTATTTATTTATTGAAAGAGAAATCACTGAAAACTACATGAAAACAATTGAAACTCCTAAAATAACAAAATCGCTTCCTCAAGTTTTAACTGTCGCTGAAGTTATTAGGCTTTTAGAAACCTTATCTGATGAAGAGCCACTTACTTTAAGAAATATTGCTTTAATTGAACTTGTCTATGGATCAGGTTTAAGAGTCTCGGAACTTTTAAATTTAAAGTTAAATAATATACATTTTTCGGGAAATTATGCTAAAATAACAGGTAAGGGAAATAAAGAAAGAATTGTTCCTCTAGGAGAAATGAGTTTAAAAGCTTTAAGAAATTATTTAGCGAAAGGAAGAAATTTATTACTTAAAAACAATGTTTCCAATTATCTTTTCGTTAATCTTTATGGTAATAAGTTATCACGTCAAGGCTTTTATAAAATATTAAAAGAAATCGCTCGTAAAGCTAATATTGAAAAAGAAATATCACCCCACACTTTAAGACACTCTTTCGCGACTCACCTTTTAGAAGCCGGAGTTGATTTAAGAACTCTCCAAGAATTGTTAGGTCATAAAGATATTTCTACTACCCAAATTTATACTCATCTTAGTCAAAAACACCTAAAAGATGTTTATTTAAAAACTCATCCTAGAGCAAAAGGAGAAAAAGATGTTTAAAAGAATTTTCTTAATCGTAATGGATTCACTTGGTTGCGGGGAAGCCCCGGACGCTAGTGACTTTAATGATGTCGGCGCTAATACTATTTATCATATTAGCGAGCATTATAAATTAACTATTCCTCATCTTCAAAGTTTAGGGTATAGTAATTTAACTAAAATTAAAGATGTCGCTCCTATTAAAGACCCGAGAGGAGTCTTTGGTGTTTTAGAGGAACAATCAAGTGGTAAAGATACGATGACTGGCCATTGGGAAATAATGGGGCTTTTAATTAAAAAGCCTTTTAAAACCTTTACTGAAACAGGTTTCCCCCAAGAATTGATTGCTGAAATCGAGGCGAAAACTAACCGTAAAACAATTGGTAATTACGCTGCCAGCGGCACCGAAATAATTAAAGAATTAGGTGAAGAACACTTAAAAACGGGTGCTTTAATCATCTACACTTCAGCAGATTCAGTTTTACAAATTGCCATGCATGAAGATGTTATTCCTTTAAAAGAACAATACCAAATTGCTGAGATTTGCCGGGAAATTACTTTAAAAGAAGAATATAAAGTAGCTCGCATTATTACGAGACCTTTTATCGGTACCAATAAAGATAACTTTACAAGAACCGCCAATAGACATGATTATGCTTTAAAACCACCAGAAAAAACAACCCTAAATTATTTAAGCGAAGCCGGTTTGGAAGTGATTGCGATTGGGAAAATAAATGATATCTTTGTCGGTGAAGGAATTACTTCTTACCAACGAACAGTCTCCAATTTAGATGGGATGAATAAAACAATTGAACTGGCGATTAATAATGATTTTAAAGGTTTATGTTTTGTTAATTTAGTTGATTTCGATGCTTTATATGGCCATAGGAGAAATCCAATCGGTTATGGTCAAGCAATTGATGAATTCGACGTAAAGTTAGGTGAGCTATTGACAGTCCTAAAAGATGATGATTTAGTTATTTTAACAGCCGATCACGGCAATGATCCTACTTTTAGAGGAACTGATCACACAAGAGAATTAGTGCCTTTTATCGCTTATAATCCCCAAATGAAAAGTTATCAAGAGATTGAAAAAGGTTATTTCGCTGATATCGGTAAAACAATTGCAGAAAATTTTAAAATTAATACCAATTTAATGGGTAAATCAATTTTAAAAATATTAAAGGAGGCTAAAAATGGCTAAATGGTTGAGTGAATTAACACCGGAGTTTTACATTTTTTTAAGTTTGTTTTTTGTGTTGCTTATTTTAATGGTAGTTTTACTTATTATTATTAAAAGAGTCAACGAACGAGTGGGATCTCAAGATTTTGAGATTTTAGAATCGATTGCCGAACACGATAAAAATTATTTCTATTACATCACTGTTGTCAATAAATCGCTTTCCCCTAACTTTATTAATCAAATCGGTTTTATTAGAGGAAACGTTAGACATATTTTAGAAGATAAAAATAATCCTATCGCCCCCAGAAACAAATACCAAACTAAAATCTTAATGGATGAAATATTAACAATAACAAATCATAATATTAAAAAATTCAAAAAGGTTGTTTTATTTGCAGAAAATGAAATTGGACTTAGAAAAACATTAAAACCAAAACGACTTAATAAGTTTTTAAAGCGTGAATATATTTTAGATAAGAAAGAAAAATCATTAACTCGCAAAAAAGAACGTTTTGATACTGGTTCTTATAACTTTTGGGAAAGAAGCCTTTTAATTATTAAACTCTTATTTAGACCTTTTTACAAACTTCATCAACGCCTTAAATTTTCCACTAATAAAGTTTTAAAAGAAGCCGAAATTAGACGTATTCAAAAAGCAGAGCACGATAGAATTGAATTTAAGCTTCATGAAACAGCTGCTAAAGTCAACGAATTAAGAGTTAAAGAAGAAACAAGTAGAGAAAATCGTACTAGAGAAACTGAGCTTGAACTTTTGAAACAACAAAAAGCTTATGAAATAGAATCCTTGAAACAAGCAGAATTAAATAAAATTTTTGAAAAAGAAAAAGCTAAAATTAGTGCTATCAACGTTAAAGAAGAGGTTAAAAAGTATTTTCGAGAAAAACCCATTAGTTTTAATAAAGCTGAACATGATCTTGAAAAAGAGCAGCAACAAGCTCTTGAACCGGAACCCCCTCAAGAAAAACTTGTTGAAGAAAAAGCAACCGTTGAGGAAGAAGGAATTTTCAATATCGAAGCCGGCAAACAAAAAGAAACAATCGATTATGAGGCACTTACCGTTGTTGAATTAAAAGAAATTGCCAAAGAAAATGGACTAACAAATTATTCTAGTTTAAGAAAAAGAGAACTAATTGCTTTAATTAGAACTACAAAAGAAGGATAATAATCCTTTTTTTATATAAAATATAGATAAGCAAAGTTTTTTTATCATATAAATTGCATCTCCGCTCCGACTTACATATAATCAAAACAACAACTATGTTTTAAACGAAAGGGAGCGATTATGGAGCTGTCAAAAACAAATAAGGTGCTAATTTTCAATTTAAGCTTGTTAATATTGAATCTTTTTAACGTTGTAAGCTTGGGTCTTAATAGCCTTTATTTACTTTTAAGTGCAGTGGGAACTGCTTTTATTATTGAATTTAGTTTCGCAAAAATTAGAAAAAAAGAACTTAAATATTTAAATTGGTTGACAACACCGCTGTTATTTAGCCTTTTTTTGCCAGGAGATGGGGCACTATGGTTAGCGATTTATGGTGCTGGTTTCGCTGTTTTATTTGGAAAGGCATTATTTGGAGGAGATGAATATTATCTTTTTAATCCTGCAATGGTTGGTGTCGTTTTTTTAGCGATATCTTTCCCTAAAAACATGCCTCATTTAGTTAATGAATTAATGTTAGTTGAGGAAACAATGCAACTATTAATTGTCTTTTTAGGCGCGCTTTTAATCGGTTTTAAAATTATCAATTGGAAAGTACCAGTCCTATTTTTAGGTACTTTTTTCTTTTTAACCGCCCTTGGAAAAGAACTGGGAATTAGCACTTTAGATCCCCTTATTTCTTTACAATCTGGGTTTGTTTTACTAGGAGCATTTTTCATTGCTAGTGATGAGGTAACAATGGCTCAATATCCTATTGGAAAAATAATATACGCTCTTAGTTTGGCAGTTTTAATGTTTATCATTAGAAGTTTTACCTCACAACCCGATGGTTTTCCATACGCACTTTTATTAGCTAATGCCGTCGCCCCTTTAATTGATAAAATCGAAAAGCAAGAAAATCAACCTATCGAGGAGGTGGGCGAATGAAAAATAGCAAATTAACTAGTTATTATTTAAAAATGGTTCTATTTGTTTTACTTTTAGGAGCTTTTTCAGCTTTAATATTAATTGGCGTTGATCTTTTAACTAAAAAAAGGATCGCTAGCAATAATAAAATTGAACTTTATGAAACTATTTTCAACCACAACAATGTCTCTTATCAGCCTGAAGAAATTATTACTTTATTTGAAACTAATTCAGTTATTAAAGTTGAAGAGTTTTATTACTATCAAGAAGCTTTTTTAGATTTCTTTACTATTTATAAAGATCATGAACTCACTTATTTTATAAACAATCAAAATAATAACGTCACCGTTTATTATCAAGATAATTTTAATTTCGGACCCGGAGGTAAAGAGCAAGAATTATTAGATGTCATTTTGGTAATGGATGAAAATCTAACAACCATCAAATATTTAAATGTGGTCCATGATGGCAATAACGATTATTGGGGAAAAAGAGATCTATTAATTCCAGAAATACTAAATACTATTACCACTTTTGATTTCGATAACAATTTAGATAACGTTACTGGAGTAACTCATACTAAAACTAGTTTAATCCTCTCCTTAGAAAGTAAGGGAAAACTTCTTAACAAAGTTGGTAGAAAGGCCTTTAAGAAAATTACCTTAGCTGACATTAATTTTCTTAATGAGAACACTTTAAAAGAGGTTCTTACTAATAACGAACTTAATTTAAATAAATATTTGATTAAAGCTTATCGTCATCTTGAAAGCAACAATTTAAGTTTTCAGTTTAGAGGAAAAGGGATGTGGGGAGAAATTTCTGGAATTCTCACTTTAAAAGCAGATTTAATGACGATTGTTAATCTTACCATTCTCGAACAAGAAGAGACTCCTGGATTAGGTGCCTTAATCGTGGAGCGGGAATTTTTAGATCAGTTCACCGGCAAGACTTTTAACCCTAATATTATCATTAACGAAAATAATGGTCCCTCGGCAGTTGACGGCCTCACAGGAGCTACTAATACTTCGGGTAGTTTGCAAATTATATTAAATGAAGTGCAAACTTTATTTTATGAAAACTATTATGGCAAAAAACCTGATAATTTAAGAGATGCTTACCAAAAAATCTTAGCTGCTCACGAAATCGAATATGATGAAGAAGGCGATGATGATTATTTGATAACTTTAATTAATAGCCATTTTATAAGTGCTGAAAAAAATGGTTTAAAACTTTATACTAATATCGCTACCAACAATCTTTCATTCCTCTTTTCACCGGTAATTACTTTTGGACAGTTTGGAGACGATAAGGAAGAGATCATTGTCGTTGTTAGTTTAGAGGATGATTTTAAAACAATTCTTGATTTAAGTGTTATTTTTACTGATAATACTGCTCATTGGGGGAAAACAAAGTTTTTAACAACTAAAAATTTAGCTCATGCCAAAGGTTTTGAGTTTCCTAATTTAAGTTTTAATAAAGATAAAAATGAAAATGATACTAGTAAGGTTGATAACATTTCTGACGCTACCACTCCGCATACCCTTCCGGAGTTTGAAGAAAAGTTAAATGAAGCTTACCGTAATTACTTTAATACTTTTGGAGGTAATAATTAATGAAAAAATGGATTAGATTAAAATATACTAAATGGTATAACATTTTAAAAGATGGCATTTCTACTAATAATCCTATCGTTATTTCTGTCTTAGGAATTTGTTCGGCCTTAGCGATTACTAATAAGGTTAGCAATGCTTTGGCGATGGGAATTGGAGTGACGTTTGTAATAATCGCTTCATCAGCAGTTATTTCGCTTTTGAGAAATGTGATACCTTCAAAAGTTAGAATGATTGCTTATATGGTTATTATTTCTGTTTTTGTGATCGCTGTCGATATGTTCTTACAAGGTTTCTTCCCAACGATTGCTAAAAGTCTTGGTGCATATGTTGGGTTAATTATTACCAATTGTATCGTGATGGGAAGGGCGGAAGCTTTCGCTGTAAAAAATCCTCTTAAATATACTTTAGTTGATGGTTTCGCTAGTGGCTTAGGCTATACAATCGTCTTACTTTTAGTTGCTAGTGTTAGAGAAATTCTCGCTTTTGGAACTTGGTTTAATTTACCAGTTATGAGCCAAGGCTTTACAACTTGGACAATTATGGCGATGGCTCCAGGAGGGTTTTTCGTCTTAGGATTATTTGTTTGGATTATTAGAGAATTAACCAAATATTATGAAGAGGCTGTTTAAGGAGGTTTGCTGATGGAATTAATAAAAATATTAGTGGATTCAATTTTAAGTCAAAATATTGCCTTAGTGTTTATTTTAGGAATGTGTCCTTTAATAGCGATTTCGAATAATTTAAAAAATGCTTTTTGGATGGGAATTGCGGTTGTTTTCGTGGTGACTTTAACAGCAGCTATTAACTATCCAATTTATCAACTCTTATTGAAAACAAATACTACTAATTTAGCACTTTTAATATTTATTATTACGATCGCCGCTACAGTCCAATTTTTAGAAATGTTTTTGGAAAAGTTTTTCCCTACTCTCTATAATGCTTTTGGAATCTTTTTACCCTTAATTACAGTTAATTGTGTTGTTTTAGCGATTTCATTGTTTTTCGTTAACCGCAATTATAATTTTGGCGAAACAGTCGTTTACTCTTTTGGTTCTGGTCTTGGCTGGATGTTAGCGATTATTTTACTAGCGGGACTAAGAGAAAGATTAAAGGAGAGAAATGACATTCCCAGAGGTTTAAAAGGAAAGGGAATTGCTTTTATTATTTTAGGAATATTGGCATTAGCTTTTATCGGCTTTACAGGATTAATTTAAAGGAGGAATTATGGTTTACTTATATACATTTTTAATTTTAGTCGGAGTACTTGTATTAATAACTTTAGTGTTAATTTTAATGGAAAGATTGTTAGGTGATGTTAGCGAAAAGACAATTACCATTAATGATGAAACTCAAATTGCTGTTTTTGGCGATACAACAGCCTTAAACGCTTTAGCAGATAATAAAATATATTTACCATCATCTTGCGGGGGGAAAGGCACTTGTGGGACTTGTAAGTTTCAACTCTTAGAAGGTGGAGGCTCCATTAAAGCCATCGAAAGATCGTTTATAAGTGAAAGCGAGGCTGAAGAGGGTTATCGGTTATCTTGTCAGGTTAAGGTTTCTGAAAATTTAAAAATTAAACTGCCACCTGGACTGTTAGATGCAAAAATTTATCAAACTATTATTACTGAGATTGAAGATTTAACTTATGACACTAAAAGAATAACTTTTGATTTAATTGATCCTGAAGAAATCACTTTTAAACCGGGACAGTTTATCCAAATAAAAGTGCCAGGAATTGAAATAGTGAGAGCTTATTCAATCGCTTCTAGTCCCAACGATAAAAATAAAATTGACCTGATGATTAGACAAGTTTATAAAGGACAAGCAACAACTTTTGTTCATAAAGCTTTAATGATTGGTGATAAAATAAATATCGATGGTCCTTTTGGTGACTTTTATTTAAATGAAAATTCTCAAAAAGATATTATTTGCATCGCTGGCGGCTCGGGAATGGCACCGATTTATTCCATCTTAAATTATCTTAAAGAACAAGGAATGCCCAGAAAAGTTAAATACTTTTTCGGAGCCCGTACTCAAGAAGATCTCTTTTTAACGGAAGAATTAACAGCGCTAAGCGAAGAATATCCTAACTTTAGTTATATCCCTGCCTTAAGTCACGCTGATGATGATCAAGACTGGAAAGGGGAAAAAGGGTTAATAACGGAAGTCGTTAAAAAAAGAGCTGGCAATTTAAGCAACTCAGAAGCATATTTATGCGGATCTCCAGGAATGATTAACGCTTGTATTAGCGTTTTAAAGGAATTAAAAATGCCTGAAAATGAAATTCGATTTGATAAATTTTAAAAGAAAAGGACAAAGCGTCCTTTTTTAATTGGCTATTTAAAAAAATCTTGAGGATTTAAACCTGCTGATAAAACCATCATTAACAATAATCTTGCTTTATAACTAGGAAGCGAATTGCCACTTAAAAGACCAATTTGTTTTAGTTGGTAACCGCCACCAGGATAAGCGTAACTATCTCTAATCCGTCCCATTGGACATCGTGAAGTAAGAACTAAGACAATTCCTTTTTCAAGAGCCAGTTTAAAACTCTCAATTAAATTAGCGGGAACATTGCCGCGCCCAAAAGCTTCGATAATTAACCCATCAACGTTTTGGTTGACATAATGTCTAATAAGTTCATCACTCATACCGGAAACGACATTGACAATCTCCACTCTTTTAGTAAGTTGTTGAGGTTTAATTTGGTATTTCTGATAATCAGCACTACGAAAATAAAGCACACTTTCTTCATCAACTAAACCTAAGGGGCCAAATTCTAACGATTTAAAAGTATCTAAGGAAAGAGTGTGAGTTTTAATAACTTCAAAAGAAGCATTGATCTCATCGTTTAAGCAAACTAAAACACCACGTTGATAAGATTCATTAGCTGCGGCGACTAAAATACTAGAAAACAAATTAGAAAAGCCATCATAACCAATCTCGTCATAATTTCTCATCGAGCCAGTTATCACAACCGGCTTTTTAGTATTTAAATAAGCATCAAGAAAAAAAGCTGTTTCCTCTAAAGTATCCGTACCATGAGTAACAACAACTCCATCATAGTTTTCAACTTCTAAAAAGGAATCAACAAGTTTTGCAATTTCTAAAATATCTTTAGGAGTTAAAGAGGGACTAGGAACCATTGAATAAATATGATGAGTTAAATTAATATTAGTTAATCGTTTTTGGATTAAAGCCAAGAGCTCTAAATGATTATCCTTAATAATAGTTTTATTTAAGTCATGACTCGTTCCCATCGAAATCGTTCCACCAGTAAATAGAATTAAAATCCGTTTCACATATATCACCCGTTTTCATTTTATCATAATAATTAAAAAAGAGCCTTTAAAAATAACAAATATCGCTAGTAACAACAAGAGAAGCCAAAGTTTCATCATTTCTTTTTCCACCAATTGACAACAACAATGGCTTGTTCGCATCGTATCGTCTTAATTGCTTGGTTTACATAATATATATTATCGGAACAAATACCAAAGTCAAAACAATGGGTTTCCAGGAAATCATCATGACTGTATTGCCGTTCTTATATATTTTAAAGGCGTTAAATGAGTCTTGTTTTTGCTAATAAACTAACCAACTTTATAACATTTGTGTAGTTTAGTGTAGTTTGCGTTTATTTTATTAGCTAATCAGTTTAGGTTTGCTTATGATTCCTTTTACTCACCTAAAAGAAATAATCTACTTCTCTTCTTCTTTTTTTAAAAACAATATCTCAAAAAAAAACAGCCATAACTTGGCTGCCATTTTAGTTGTCGAATATCGTTAATTGTTCGATTGTAAACTTTTTTTGTTTTTCTGATAATCTTTGCCACTTTGCTGATCTTCCTTTTCCGAGTGGTGCAATTACTTTTTTCTGTTTTAATAATTGTAATGTTCGATTGATTGTTGACTCACTTGCTAGAGGCACTTTTTTTCTAATTTGGTTTTTAGTAAAAACATCTGGACCTCTTAAAATGATTGCTTCGATATTATCTTGTTTGTTCATTTTAACATCAAAGATATAAATGTGTTTTTTCTCTTTTACATTAAAATGCATTTTTAATAAAATGTCAGTGATTACTCTTACTAAAGAATCAATTTGCGAAAAGCCAAACTCCCAATCATATCTCGCTTGCGTTAAAGCTTGTTGGAATACTTCTTGTTTTTCCAAAAGTTCTTTAAAAAAAGAATCGTAACGACAAACTTGAAATTGGCTATAAATAATAGTATAAATAATTATCAAGGCGATTAATTCATTATATTTATTAAATGGTTTTATTAAAATAAAATCAACATAGAAATTAAAAATAACCATTAAAAGTTCATGTTTATCCGCCCTGATTATTTGATGGTATAATTCAATAATTTTTTCCAGTTGACCTTCACTAGATAATTCTTCAAATGGTATGACTAGTTTACGATTGTTGCTTTTACCTCTTTTATCAAATTTAATATTTTCATAACCTCTAAATAAAATCGTTACTAAATCTTTAATTTCATTGACACTCAAATGAAAGTCATCGTTGGTTTGATGAATCATTTTTAATGTTTCTTTAATATTTTTTAAGAGCACTTCGTCTTTATTTTTAGTTGCGTAATTTCTTTTTAAATTAGATAACAATTTGATTCTAGCATCAGTTAAATCGAGTTTTAAATAAAATGCTAATTGTTGCACATTTGTTTCTAAAACTTGATTAGCTAAAATATGTTCATCTTTAGAAAAGAGTTCTTTGTAGTTATAAGCTCGTCCTTTTTCTTCATAAAGATGAAACAACTTTATCATCAGTTGATTATTAATTTGTATTCTGTTGATGTTTTTTAAACAGTGCACTAAATCACTACCTTATTTATGGAATATTGAATCGCCAATAAATTCTCTTAAAATTGAATTATTAGGAACTAGATCATCATCAATTTCTTTAAAATATTTTAAAAACTTTAACAGTCGGTTAGCATCAATAAAATACTTTGAATTGCGGTGAATACTTTCAAGCGATTTATAAGCATGCTTTTTAAGAACTAAAAACTCATAAGTCAGTTCACTATTGAAAACAAAGTTTGCTTGTTCTTGGAAAGGATAAATCCATTTAAATTCTCCTTTTCTTACGCTCGGCCACATTTCAATGGTTTCTTCTGCAGGGGCATTTCTAAATTGTTGATCTCTTACCATTCTTCTTAGTAATCTTAAATCAGTAAAGCTAATTGGATTATGATCATCGATATGGAGTTGCGTTTGAGGAGCGATAAATATTTTATACTTTTGATGGTGGGAAATACTCGGTGTTAACAAATCATTTAAAGCATGAATTCCTTCAATGATAATAATTGTATCTTGATCGATTTTAAGTTTAGGGCCATCTTCTCTCATTGCTTTTTTAAAATTATATTTAGGAAGTGTAATCTCTTCACCGGCAATAAGTTTTAGCATATGTTCATTAAAAAGCTCGACATCCAAAGCATTAATATGCTCTAGGTCTGGTTTTCCAAATTGGTCTAGTGGTGCTTCAGATTTCGAACGATAATAATCATCAATGGAAATCATAATTGGTTTAATACCTCGGGAAAGCAACTCCACTTTTAAACGGATTGAAAAAGTGGTTTTTCCACTCGATGATGGACCAGCAATTGCGATCAACCTAATCTCATCGGCGTTTTCAGTAATATCATCACCTAACTTTGCGAGTTGTTGATTATGTTTTGTCTCACACATGTTTACAAATTCAACCTCTTGATTGTTATTGACGTATTCGTTAATTCTCGCAATCGTATCGCCATCGATAATTTTACCCCATTTAGCTGCTTCTTTAATAGTTTGATTAAAAATTGGAGCGTCTTCAAAATCGGGAATATGGCCTTCGGTTTCACTACGAGGATATTGAATTAAAAAACCCGGAAAATAGTTTCTTAGTTTAAATTCTTTTAAATAACCTGTGCTAGGAACCATGTATGAAAACATATAATTAAAATAGTCTTGGCATTGGTAAATGTTCACATAATCTTCTTGTCGGTATTTTAAAATTTCAATCTTATCATAATAACCATGAGAGCGATAATATTTAATTGCTTCATCGATATTCATCCGCATCCTTTTAATGGGTAAATCAGCGGCGATAATTTTTTTAGCTTCAGTTTCGATTTCAGTAATTTCCTTATCTAAAAAGTTAACGCCTTCCACTTTAGGAATCGCTAAAGTACTTCTGGAAATAGAAAAGTTAAACTTTAAATTCCCTTTGGGATAAAGTCTCTTAAAAGCCATAAATATTACATATCTTAAACTAGCTTCATAAATTCGCGCTACATCTTTATCATCTAAAGTTAAAAATTCTATTTCTGAATCGCGTTCAATTAAATAAGTTAATTCTCTTAACCTATTATTTACTTTCGCTGCAAAAGCAACTACTTTTAAATCATCTTTAATCTCCATTAATGTTAAGGGATTTTGATATTGATAAACTTTCTTATTAATAGTAACTTTCATTTTAAGACTCCTTCCAATCATCATCAAATAGTGATAATTTTGTAATTTTAATTTTTTCTTCTTTTTGAGCTTTGGCAACTTTTTCTGCCTTCATTTCCTTTTTTAAGTCAGGTGTTGCTTTTGCTTTAAGTTTTTGAGTTTCATTTTCTTTTTTAAGAGCGGGTTTTTCTCGCTCTAAAGTAACGGTTTCTACTAAGGGCGCTTTTTCTTCTTTAATAGGTTTAACTGTATTTAAAAGAGCCGCTTCTTCCTCAAGTGTTCTTTTTTCTTCCGCTTTTATAGCTTCTGCTCGGGCAGTTATTAATTCTAAATCTTCGCTTTCCTCTACTTTGCTAATATTAATAAATAAGGCTTTACCAAAGGTTTTTTCTCTAATCGCCATGCGCCCGTATTGAGCAACACTTGGTTTTAGTTTTGATATGGGAAAACTTTGACTACCTTTTTTAGCGGTTATTAAAATTAAAGCATCCTCTTTAGTATGGTTATCAGAAAACCTAACAACATCTCTAATGTAATGGGGGTTTCTTTTACGATCTGCCCAAAAAGTCGTGCTTACTCGCAATCTTTTACTAATAGGAAAGTTACTAACTTTATCTCTTCTAATATTACCACTATTAGCTAACACTAAGAATTCATCCGAACTTTTAGCATAGATTGCTTTTACTAAAATATCTTTTGAAGCTAATCTTAAAGCATTAACTCCAGTCGATTGAGTTCCATAAATGGGAACTTCACTCTCATTAAACCTCAATAGTTGTCCTTGTTTAGTAAATAAAACAATATTATAATAAGGACCCATTTCCACACTAGTTAAATAATCGCCTTTACCTAAATTGATGGCTTTAATCGTTCTAGAATAACGAGAAACATTAAAATCTACTAATTTAGTTTGCTTGATTTTTCCTTTTTCAGTTGCTAATAAAAGTTGTTTGTCTTCGCTAAACTCTGAGACTACGATAACTTTAATAATATGTTCATCTTTTTCAATTGGAATAATATTATTAATATAAGTACCCAAATCACGCCAACGCGATTCTTCTAATTCAAAGACAGGGAAATAAATATAATTACCTAAGACTGTAAACATTAATAAAGTATCATGAGTAGAGACATAATCATCAAATAACATCCCATCTAAATCTTTTAAACCAGGATTAGGATTAGCCTTATAGCTTCTTAAATTTGCTCTTTTTATATAGCCGTCTTTAGTAACGCCAATTCTCACTGTTTCTTCTGTAATTAAATCGATTTTATCGATTTTAATACTATCGATTTCTTTTTCCACAATTGTTTTTCTAGTACTAGGAATTTCTCGTAATGTTTTCCTTAATTCTCTTTTAATCACGTTAAGTAATTTAGTTTCACTAGATAAAATATTATTTAATTCTGTAATAGCTTTTTCCAATTGTTTTTGTTCACTAATTAAGGCATTAATATTAGTAGAGCTTAAACGATATAATTGTAAAGTAACGATCGCTTCGGCTTGGAGTTCTGAGAAGTTAAACTTTTTAATTAAATTATCTTTCGAGTTTTGTTTGTTTTTTGATCTTCTAATTTCGGCAATTACTTCATCTAAAACATCTACAAGTTTAATCAAACCAAAAACAATGTGAAGTCGTTTTTCTGCTTTAGTAAGTTCGTAATTAGAACGATTAGTAATAACTTCTTTTTGGTGGTTAATATAACTATCTAAAATATCTAAAACACCCATTTGCATTGGTCTGTTTTTATTAATAACAGTCATATTATAATTAAAATTTATTTGTAAATCAGTATTTTTAAGCAAATAGTTTAATGCCAAATCGACATTCGCATCTCTTTTTAAATCGATTGCGATTCTAAGCCCACTCTTATCAGATTCGTCTCTCACTTCTTGAATATCTTCAAATTTTTTAGTAATTCTAAGTTGATCGATTTGTTTTACTAAATCAGCTTTATTAACTTCAAAAGGGATTTCTTCTATGACAATTCGGTAAGTATCTTTACTAATTGTTTCCGTACTCGTTTTACTTCTAACAACGACTTTTCCACTGCCGCTCTCATAAGCTTCTTTTATTCCTTCTAAACCTTGGACAATTCCGCCTGTTGGAAAGTCAGGACCAGGCATTATTTCAATAACTTCCTCTAAAGATAAAGATCTCTTTTCGATTTTTCTAATTGTAGCTTGAATAACCTCAGCGAGATTGTGAGGGGGAATTTTAGTAGCGTAACCACTCGAAATACCTGCTCCACCATTAACTAAAATATTAGGAAACTTCGCTGGTAAGACTACCGGCTCTAACTCCTCGTCATCAAAATTAGGAACGAACTGAACTGTTCTTTTTTCAATATCTTCTAACAAACTTTCAGCTTCTTTTGTCAGCCTCGCTTCAGTATATCTCATCGCCGCGGCACTATCGCCGTCAATAGAACCATTATTACCGTGCATATCAATTAAAATCGCGCTTTGTTTCCAAGGTTGCGATAATCTCACCATTGCATCATAAATGCTAGAATCACCATGAGGATGGTATTTACCCATCACTTCTCCAGCAATTCGAGCCGATTTTTTATAAGCTTTATTACTTGTCATTCCCATTTTATACATCGCATATAAAATTCTTCTTTGCACAGGTTTTAAACCGTCTCTAACATCTGGAAGTGCTCTTTCTTGAATAATATATTTAGAATAACGGCCAAATCTACTGCCCATTATTTCACTAATTGTTTCTTTACTTACTTTTTCAATAAAAGCATCTATCTTTTTATTCATAACTGTGCTCCTTAACGATAAAATCATCATCGGTTTCAAAATCAACGTTTTGCTCGATCCAATCACGGCGCGGCATTACTTGACTTCCCATTAATGTGGAAACCTTTTTTTCTGCTTCACCTTCATCTTCAATTAAAACTTGAATTAAAGTTCGTGTTTTGGGATTCATCGTTGTTTCCCATAATTGTTCAAAATTCATTTCTCCTAAACCTTTAAATCTTTGAATTGTAACTTGATTTTTTTCAGTATGCTTTTTTAATTCTTCTTCATCCCAAGCATAAAAGATATTTTCGTTTTTACCTCTCCCTTTTGTTATTTTATATAAAGGAGGATTGGCAATAAATAGCCTTCCATTTTCAATTAAAGGTTTCATATACCGAAAGAAAAATGTCAATAGTAACACTTGAATATGAGCACCATCATCATCAGCGTCAGTCATAATAATAATTTTACTATAGTTGCATTTTTCGATATTAAATTCTTCTCCAAAATCAGCACCAATAGCGTGTATGATTGTGTTGATTTCTTCATTTTTAAGAAGGGCATCTAAATTGACCCGTTCACTATTAATTACTTTTCCCCTTAATGGTAAGATGGCTTGAAAAACTCTATTTCTTCCCTGCTTGGCAGAACCTCCAGCACTATCTCCTTCTACTAAAAAGAGTTCAGTGATTGTATTATCTTTTGAAGTTGCGGGAGTTAATTTACCCGATAAGCTAACTTCTCTTTTGTTTCTTTTACGATCACTTCGCGCTTCAAGACGGGCTTTTCGGGCTGCTTCTCGAGCCTTATAAGCATCATTCGCTCTTTTTATTAAATTATTAGCAAAGTCAACATTTTCTTCTAAATAATAAGTAAACTGGTCATAAATGACATTTTCCATCGCCGCTCGTGCTTCTGGGGTTCCTAATTTTGATTTAGTTTGTCCCTCAAATTCTAAAATACTTTCCGGAATTCTTAAAGAAAGCACTGCCGTTATTCCTTCTCGTAAATCAACGCCCTCAATATTGTTATCTTTTTCTTTTAAAAAACCGTATTTTCTCGCATAATCATTAAAAGCTCTCGTTAAAGCAGATTTAAAACCAGTTTCATGAGTACCGCCATCTTTCGTCCTAACGTTATTAACAAAGGAAATAATATTTTCCTGATACGAACTAGTAAAAGAAACTGCTGTTTCAATTGAAATAGTGTGCTCTTTTCGAGCTTGATAAGTACCACTTAGTCGTTTTACTTCATCAAAACTCTTTCCTTTACTTAAATATTCGACAAACTCTACAATTCCTCGTTCATATTGAAAGACTTCTTTTTGATTATTTCTTTCATCGTTTAAAACCATTTTTAAATTAGGAATTAAAAAGGCACTTTCTTTCATTCTTTCTTTAATATAATCATAATTAAATAAAGTTGTTGAAAAGACTTTGGGATCAGGTTTAAACCAAACAACAGTTCCCCTTTTTTTAGTAGCGCCAAGATTTTTTAAAGGACCAATCTTCTTACCACCATCACTGAAACGTTGTTGATGAATATAATTGTCGCGATAAATAGTAACTTCTAAAAAAAGCGAAAGCGCATTAACAACAGCAGCTCCAACCCCATGAAGACCACCAGAGACTTTATAACCGCTCGCTTCCGAAAATTTACCACCACTATGAAGCATATTAAAAATAACTTCAGTAGTGTAAAGACCACTTTGATGTTTCTTATAAGGTAAGCCACGACCAAAATCTTCAATGATAACACTATTATCGCTTTTAATCGTTAAACGTATTTCATCACCAAAACCAGAAAGAGCTTCATCAATTGAGTTATCCATTATTTCCCAAACTAATTGATGAAGACCACGTTGATCGGTAGAGCCAATGTACATTCCGGGCCTTTTTCTAACCGCATCTAATCCTTCTAATATTTGAATCGATTCTTCACTATAACCATTTTTTATATTATCCACGTCATCAGTCCTTTATTCACGATTATTATAGCAAAAATATTGCTATTCTACAACATTAATTACACTATTTTGTTAATATTGACTAATTTAATTTGCAATTTAGTTTAATTTACTTTATTATTTATATGTGAAGGTGATGATGTGGGCGAAATTTTGATAAAAATAGGTTTATTTATTGGCGCATATTTAGTCGGTTCTATACCGAATGGACTCTGGATTGGTAAGCTTTTTAAAAAGATTGATTTAAGAGAAGAAGGAAGTAAAAATATTGGCGCCTCTAACGCCTTTAGAATTCTCGGTTTTTGGTTAGGATTTTTTACTTTAATTTTAGATGTTTTAAAATCAGCTTTAGTAGTTCTCATAATAAAATATCTACTTCCCGAAAGTTATTCAATTATAACCCTTTTTAATTTAAATTTAAATATCACAATTATATATGGTCTTTCTGCAATTTTAGGTCATTCCTATTCCGTCTTTTTAAAGTTTAAGGGGGGAAAAGCCGTCGCCGCCTCTTTAGGAGTTGTTTTTAGTTTAACACCTCTAATTGGAGTTATTGCCTTACTGACTTATATTATTGTAGTTTTAACAACTCACTACGCCAGTTTAGGAAGTACAATCGCTACCCTCTTGGTAGGCGTTGGAACGATGATAAGACATTTCCTTCTCACTCCTGAAAAGCGCGATTTATTATCATTAATCATTTATTGGGTAATTATCGTTATTATTATTATAAGACACCTTCCTAACTATAAGCGTTTACTAAAAAAAGAAGAAAACAAACTTTATTTTACTAACCCTAAAAAAAATAGAAATTCATCTAAGTGAGTTTCTATTTTTTTAAGTTAATATTTTTGTCTCCTAATTTTACCATCGCGTCCATGAATGACGATACTAGCATCTTCATTATCTTGGGCATATTTTTTCGCCTCATCGATCGCTTCTTTTTGAGTCTTAAAATGTTTTATTACTTTTTTAGAACCACTTCTTCTTACTCTCCACATTTTATAAAATTCACTTTTTGAATCTTTTACTTGGCTAATATGGTAAGCAAATTTTGAGGACTCTTCTTTTTCCTTTTCTTTTTGAGAAATTTTTTCCTCGGCTTGAAGCTCCGGTTTCGTTGTAGTTGCTTTTTCTTTAACCGTTTTAGGAGCTACTTCTTCTTGAGGAGTCTTAACTTTTTCCGCTTCCTTTTTTTCTAAAGTTTTTTCTCTTTCTTGAGCTTCTTTTAAAGCTTTTTCTTTTTTCTTCTTTCGCCTAAAAAAACACATTAACATTACCTCCATTTTCTAGTATTATTATAAACTAAAGCCATGTTTATTGCAAACTAAGGCTCAATTGTGGGATATTGTTTGTTTTTAAAAAGTAATTATTTTTGTTGCATCGAGGCCATTATTTGCCTTACTTGTTTTTCTGAGGGTGTTCTTCCCATTTGTCTCATCATTTCTCTAACCATTCTTTCATTCATTGGCGGGTTTTTTTCTAAATATCTTTTAAACCAAGCGCGGGCTAAAAAAAAGCCAGCAATCGCTCCTACTAATAAAGCTCCAACAATAACAATGATAAAGATCCATATTTTTATCTCCATTTAAATCATCTCCTAACTCTTATCTATCTTATCCTATTTAATCTGCTTTTTCAAATTAAAACTTATTTAAATTTATTCTTTATTTACAAAATCTTTGCTTTACTTAATTAGGGAGATGAGATAAAATATCAATATAGAGGTGATATTTATGCCAAGATGGATTGATGAAACATGTATTGCTTGCGGATCTTGTCAAGACGAGTGTCCGGTTGATTGTATTGCTGAAGGCGATATTTACGTAATTGATGAAGATGTTTGTATTGATTGCGGAGCTTGCCAGGAAGTTTGCCCAGTAGATGCAATCCATGAAAGATAAAAAATGCATTTTATTGCATTTTTTTTTTGCTTTTGCTTATTGATAAATGATAATCTTTTTTTTACCATAATTTTTTTCCTTAATAATCTTTTTATTTGAAATTGTAATCACAGAACTTTTTTTAGCACGTTCTAAAACGATTGTCTTACTGACGAGACTAACTTGATCTAAAAGTTCCGCTATCATTTCATCATTAAACTGATAAGGTGGATCTAAAAACACGATCTCGAAAAAAAGAGTTTTTTTGCGATAATACTTTAAGGCTTCTAAATAGTCTAATTGAGTAATTTTTAGCTCATTTTTTAATTTTAAATTGCTTTTATTTACTAAAAGAGACCGATAGGCTTCTTTATCTACATCGTTAAAATAAACAAATGAGGCGCCTCTTGAGAGCGCTTCAAAGCCATATTGACCACTACCAGCAAATAAATCTAAGACAATACCATCGATTGTATAAAGCATATTAAAAACAGCTTCTAATACCATACTTGCAGTTGGTTTAGTGTTTTTACTAAAAGAAATCAATTTTTTATTTTTGTATTTTCCGGCAATAATTTTCATTTAAAAATATTTAACATTTGACGATTATAATAAATTCTCTTAAAAAAAGTTTCCTCACAATGAAGGAGTTTTAACTCTATTAAAAAACGGTATCTTTTAATAATTGTTTTAGAAAGAACATTAAAACGTTCTTCTAATGGTTCTTGATTTAAGTAAATTGTTTTATGCGATTGATGGATAATTTCTAAAAGCCGTCTTTTTTGATAAATTGTATGAGAGGAGGAAAGAATTGCTTTTTGTTGGCGAGTTTTTAAATTATTATAACGGACAATCATTTTATTAGTATTTTCAAGCGCGGTTTTCAGCGCTTCTAAATAACTAATAATAAAAATATTAATGTCACCTTTTTGAAGTGCTTCAAGACGTTTTTCTTCAATCTCAGTTAGATATTTTGAAAAAGGAATATAGTAACTAAGACCGTCAAACTCGATTAAATAAAGTTGGCTAACCATTCTAGCGATTTCTTGATTACCAATTAAAAAAGGGAGGTTAACCATAATTTGATAATAAAGTAAGGCACTTTTTACATAAACGGATAAGTCATCACGATGCATAAAAAGTTCCATTTCATCCATATTATTTTGCATCGTGGTTTGATCAGGGGGAATGTAAGTAGCCATTTCAATTGAACTGCCTAAAAAAGATTGAGTCTTTCTAAACTCACCAGGATAATAAGAAACATTAGCTCCAAATAAAGCATGGTGTAAATCTTTTAAAAAACGATTGGAATAACCAAGTTTTTTAATGTGAATTGGAGCGTAATCATAAACCTCTTTAAGTTCTAATAAAGAGGGTTTAAATAGATTAAATTCATCCTCTAGGTAGAAGTCTTGCAGTGTTAATTTATGGCCCGATAAAGTTAAACTATCGACCATTTCCTTTGTTTGCAACAACTCTAAGAAAAAATTGTTTTTAGGTTTTTTCAAAGGAAAAGCATTTTCTATTTCTTGCACTAAAAATTCAATTTCTTCACTTTTTTTAGATAAAATATAAATTCCATTTAAAGAATAAGGTAAAAACACTTCAATTTCTTTTGAGCCATACTTAATTTTTTTCTTTTCGCCCAGCATTTTATCACCATCTTTATTTTATAATAAAAAAACCGAATAAGCAATAAAAAAAGCGATAGCAAGGCTTTTCATAAAAAAAACCTAGAAAGTAAGTAAGAACGAAAACATTTTACTTGTGGTAAACTAGTGCTTCATTTCGTGATTCTTAATTTCTTAAGCATTCGAACCCCATGAAGCAATCATTTCCGTTTCTGAGGGTTGGGTTCTACCGGACTTCCTAGGCAACTTTAGTATAACATATTGACTTTTAAAAAACAAAACTTTTCACTCTAAAAGTAGACCGATTTTGAGTTATTTATAAATCTTTTATTTTGTTTTTTAAAATCTGAATAATCTCTTCTTTTAAATCATCTCTCTTAATTGCAAAATCAATTAAGGCTTCAAAATATCCGACTCTAGAGCCGATATCATATCTTTTAGCTTTTAAATCATAACTGTAAACTGCTTGATATTCCATTAATTTTAAAATACTATCCGTTAGTTGAATTTCATTATTAACTCCCTTTTCTTGGTTTCTCAAGAGCGTAAATATTTCCGGAGTTAAAAGATATCTTCCTGCGATTGCAGACTGTGAAGGAGCCTCTTTTGGTTGTGGTTTTTCAACAACGCCTTTTAGCTCATAAAAACCCGTTCTTATTTCCTTTTTAGGTTCGCAAATACCATATCTACCAGTCTCTTCTTTTTTAACCTTCATAGTTCCAATAACGGAAGATTTAACTTCATTATAAGCGAGAACCAATTCTTTAATCGCGGGAATTTTTCCTACGAATAAGTCATCCCCTAATAAAACAGCGAACGGTTCTTTTCCAACAAAAGTTTCCGCTTGCAAAATTGCATGGCCTAATCCTAGTTGCTCTTTTTGTCTCACAAAGTGAATCGTAGCTAAATTTGCGACATCTTTAACAATCTTCAATTCCTCTTGGCGGTTTTTAGCACTTAATTGCACTTCTAATTCAATATTTCTATCGAAATAGTCGATAATACTATTTTTATTAGCACTCGTAATAATGAGTATTTCTTCAATTCCAGCGGCGATTGCTTCTTCTACAATATATTGAATCGTTGGTGTGTCAATAATTGGAAAAAGTTCTTTCGGTATCGTTTTGGTTGCTGGCAAAAATCTCGTCCCATAACCAGCTGCTGGTATTACTGCTTTTTTAATCATTTTAACTCCCCCCTTAATAAAAAACTGAAACTCTAATAAATGTTCCTTGATGTACTAACATATCTAAAAGTAAATTCCTAACGTTCGCTTCAATTAAGTAATCGACATTTTTAACTTTCAATAAGACAGTTAAAACAGTTTTCCCTGATAATTCCGTAATTTCTGTTTGATACTTAAGTAAAACCTCTTTAGCATTTTTAAAATTATCGAAATACATTGAAATTTTAATAATTAACTCATCTTGAATTTCCAGTTCATTAGCCATGTTGGCTAGTGATAATGCTCGTGTAATAATATATTCATGATTGTGTAAAAACTTTTTCTCGTAATAATCATCTGGTAAAATTGTTTTTTTAATCGATGTTTTAAAAAGTGCGCTCAATTTAGTATTATATTTCTCAATTGTCTTTTCTAGGTAAAATTCTACGTAAAGTTTTATTTTTCTCTCAACTGCTTCATAAGCAGTGATGATTGTTCTGTTTTGATTACTATAAACTAACAATTCAAAACGTTTTTGATGAAAAAAATCCAGTGAAGAATTAAATTCAAATAAAATTGAATACTTGTTTTCATCGTAAATATATGGTTCATAAAGTGCATTCGCAAACACTTTCGTATTAGTAAGAGGATCGAGATATTCGTAAGCTTGATATTTAACCCGCGAATAATAAAAATAAACTTCCGCAATTAGCATCCCTATTAAAGCTAAACTAATAATAACATAGGAAATAATAGCAACAAAATCATCTAAGTTAGTAACCTGATGCAAGTAATAGATAAGATAATAAATAGAAGGGAAAAGTGATATTCTCGCCACTCTGAACATACTTGTAAAACCTCTTTTATAAAGGATAATCAACATCCAAGTAAGAGCGATTAAAAAGTATATTAACAAAATATTAACATCATAAAAACTAGTAACTGATAACATCGTATTAGTTGTATAAACAATCACGAAAACAATTAATGTGAAAAAGAAAATAACAATGAGATTTCTTAAAAAATTATACCATTTTAAAGTCATTAATTTTTGCATTTGCGGTAAGTGATAATAATATTTCATTTCTTTTCGATATTTATAAAAAGTCTCATAGCGCCCTTTTATTTTAAAATCATAAATTTTAGTCTCTTTTCTAGCTAAAACATTATCCAAATAATGCTCAAAGAAAGCTAAAGGATTTACTACAATAACGATTGTTAAAAGAAAAACAATTAACAAGCTATATTGATCAAACAAGGAAAGTGTCACTATCGTTACTATTCCATAAATAAAATAAATGATTAACCTCGGCAAACCAGCAAAAAAGAAAATCGTAGCTAAAATAAAAATAAAGCCTCCGATCAAAGAAATAACGACGCGATGAGGACTAAAAAAGACAAAGCCCGCAATCACTAATAAAATAGATGCAATTGTAGCAATAATAAAGCTATACTTTCTTAATTTCATGCTTTTATTATAGTGAATTTATCAAAATTTTACAATATAGATAAAAAGTGAGGATTATTTATCCTCAACATTTTTTTCTAAAAATTCAATTAATTCAGCTTTTTTTAAACTGCTGTAACCACTAAGTTCATTGTCTTTAGCGATTTCTCTTAATTCTGAAACTGTATAAGCGCTATAATCAACACTTTCTACTTTCACTTCTTTTTCTACTTCTTGAGAAGCAGTAATAATTTCTTCTTTCTTTTCTTTTAAAGCTTGCGGAACAACTTTAGCACTTTTACCATTTAAAGAAATTCTTTCTTGTAATGGTGCTTTTTCTTTTAAAGGAGCATTTTTAACTGCTTCTTTAGCTACTTCGACAAGCTCTTTAAACCCTGCCTCATCATAAACTGCCATATCGGCTAACATTTTTCTATTAATTTTGATGTTTGCTAATGATAATCCAAAAATAAATTTTGAATATTGATAATCATGCAATTTACAAGCAGCATTAATTCTTTGAATCCATAATTTGCGAAAATCTCTTTTTCTTAGTTTTCTACTAACATATGAATACTGTAAAGAACGCATCACTTGTTCGTTGGCTGTTCGGTATAGTGTTCTTTTAGAACCGAAATAGCCCTTTGACATTTTTAAAATCTTTTTTCTTCTTCTTCTCGTTTGAACGGAACTTTTTACTCTTGGCATAATTATCTCACCTCATGTTTGAAATTAGCGATTTAATTCTTTTCTCATCGCTTTTATGAACTGTTGTTTCTTTTCTTAATTGTCTATTTTGCTTAGTTGTTTTTGACTGCGCTAAATGGCCTTTATATGCTCTTCCGCGCATTAACTTACCAGTACCAGTTACTTTAATTCTTTTTTTAAGCCCACTATGTGTTTTTTGTTTTGGCATTACACTTTCTCCTTATTTTTTAATATTTGGCGCGATCGCTGCATGTAAAAAACGACCTTCCATTTTTGGTTTTTGTTCAATGATAATCGTATCACCAAATTTTTCGATAAAACGATTGACAACGTCAAAACCTTGTCTAGAATGAGTAATCATTCTCCCTCTAAAACGCAAACTGATTTTAACTTTATCACCTTTAGCAATAAATTTTTCAGCTTGTTTAAACTTCGTCATTAAATCATGATCGCCAATAACAGGCGAAAGTCTAATTTCTTTAACTTCCACTGTTTTTTGGTTTTTCTTGATTTCTCGAAGTCTTTTTTGCTGATCATAACGATATTTTGAATAATCCATTATTTTAGCAACCGGAGGGTTAGATTGAGGACTAACAACTACTAAGTCTAATTCTCTTCGATAAGCCTCTTCTAAAGCAGTATTTTTCGCTAAAATACCTAAATTCTCTCCTCCATCAGTTATTACTAACAAATTCCCAAAAGGAATATTATCGTTATAATAATCACTTGATTTATTTGTTCTATTAATACAATTCACCTCTTCTTTAATTCTTTTTTAGAAAAATAAAAGCGGATAAATATCCACTTACAGAGCTTAAACTTAATTGTGCTGTTTGCCCAAAGATTGCTCAATCAGGCGAGAAAGGGATATTTCTTCTTTTCACTATTATTTTATTCCGACTCATTATAACTAATAACTAACTTCTTGTCAACATTTTTTACTGCAAAGACGCTTTATTGACAATATTAGCACTTTTAACAAGAATGTATTAGTCATTTAATTATTTTCATGTTTAAAAAAACCAGAAAAATAGTAAAACAATCCTGTTAAAACAATTTCTAAGTAACCTTTTTTTGGTTTGGTTAAAGATAAAGTCGGATAAAAACAACTCAGCAAATTAACTCCTCTAAAATCGATGCCCTTAAGTTTATCTAAACTAAATAACAAAACAATTAATAAAATCATCTTAATAACACTACTAGTTTTACCACTAATAAATATTACAAAACCATGTAAAAAAAACACATTCAATAATAAATGCCACAAATAAGAATAATCAAAATTCATAAATCCAAATAAAGCTACTAAGACTAGCTGATAAAGACTATAAAACAATAAAAAAATCAACTGATAAAAGATTAAATAAGCTATCGCCTTACTAATAATGTATTTCCTTTTATTAATAATGAAAATGTGCGGTTCATCAAGTAAATAAATCTCTTTCGTTCCCATTAAAACCCAAATGATCGCTAGCAAATTAAGAAGCGTAAAAGTTTCAACTTGGTACTCAAATAAATATTCTTTTTCAAAAAAAAGTCTTTCTAATGGCGCTTCTAAAAAACCACCAAAATAAAAAAACAATAATACAACAACGATTACAAGCCAAAAAATTGCCCAATACAACCTTTTCTCATTTAAATGAAGAAAATGATAACGTACCCACTTAATCAAAATAAATCACCTTTTTAAAATTTTTAAAAAATGTTCTTTGATGGGAAGAAATTAGACAATTGCACTTATTTTCATCGAGATACTTAACTGCTTTTTCTTTCGTCACTTTATCTAAACCATCAAAAGGCTCATCTAAAAAGAGCATTTCTTTACGGTCGATTAAAGTCAAATACAATAATACTTTTTTTAAATTTCCTTTTGAAAGAGTCTTCAGCGGTTTATTTACTTCTACTTTAAAATAAGACTCTAACTTAAAATTCCTTTTTAAATTTCTTAATCTTAACGATCTGGTTAAGTAATCTTTTACTAAAACATTCGATTTAATTATTAACAGTTCCGGCAAATAATTAAAGGTTTTAAAGTGTTTAATAATTGAACCTTTGGTGGGTCTTAAAAGGCCCATCACTAGTTTCATAAAGGTTGTTTTACCGCTGCCGTTCGAGCCTTTTAAAAGATAAATACCATTATAAATTTTAAGCGATAAATTATTAATAACACTCTTTTTATTAAAAGTTTTAGTGAGATTATTTACTTCAATTAACGGTGTAGACATTATTTAGAATGCTAAAACTCAAAGGATTCTCAAAGTTTTCAAAAAAAACAAAATAAGGTAAGACCTCGTGATATTCTCTTGTGCCAATCTGGTATGTAAGCTTTAAAGAAAGCGCGTCTACTATTTTTAAAAGCGGGGGAATTTCTAAACTGACTATCTCTTCTGCGCTAACTGTTTTTTGATAATTAAAACTTCTACTGCCTATTTTAAGTTTTGTAATAGTGAACTCTTCTTCTAAAGAAAATTTCAAATTAACTGTTTCTAGTTCTAAAAGATTATCTTTTTTGGTAGCGAAGCATTCAATTAAATTAAGATTATTGTTATCTTGATAATAATAATTAAAGCTTCCGATTAAAAGTTTTAATTCCTCACCATTTTTTAATTTTAAAACTAAATAGGCTTCCTCCATTTCCACGTCAATTGTTAGTTTTGGTAATGTAAAACAATATAAATAACAATTAAAGGACTCTTTCAAGTAGGAATAAGATTCTTTTTTGAAAATATCATCGAGATTTAAAAGCCACTTATTATCTCCCTTATCATCTTTTAAAAAGATTTCATCAAAGGCTTCTTTTTGATGGTATGCACTTTTGTGGTTGCAATAAATATCGACAAACAAAGGTTCCCCGTTCAAATTAGTATAAACTTTGTTTTGAGTAATAAACTTCTTAGTTTTAGGAGCTTGATAACTCAAATAGTTTATTACCATTAAAACAATAATAAATAAAATTATTAAGGGGTAAAACAGTTTTTTCATATCCGCACTTTTTCAAGCCGGTAATATTGAGTTGTAACTGTGAAGATTTCATAACCGCCTTTTTTATATTTCAACCAAAAAATGTAGTTAATCGCTACTCCATTTGTTATTTTTCCTTCACCATAAATATATAAATTTAATCTCGTGCCGGGGTCGATATCAAGCTGAATTTTATATTCTTCTTCGAGTTCTTTTTTCTCTGTTGATTGCGAATTCAATTTTAATTGACTATCCAAATTGTTAGAAAAAGATTGGATTTTTCCACTAATTTTCACTTTAATATCACCAGTGGATGTTAAACTTCTTGTTTCGACGTTCTTCTTTTTCATCGAATAGGAATACTTGATAGGTGTCGCGCCATCATTATGATAAGAAAACAAAGTTTCTGTCTTATATGAAAGTTTTAAATCGCTATGAATATCGTAACTACGCCACCCATAAAATTTGCGCTTGTTAACTTTTTTATAATATTTGTTCAGATCACTACTACTAATATCTTTTAAAAACTTACCATCTTTTAAAGTAACTTCTTCAAAAGCTTGATAATCACTGTTTGCTTGCAATAAGCTCGCTTTTGTTAATGTGAATGCCACTAACAACATTAAAAATAAAAACCATTTTTTCATATTATCACCTCTACATTAATAATAGTGAATGGTTTTCATTTTACTTTATTTTTTTTGCATAAATTTTTCTATTTCAGTTATTTCTTTAATTATTCCCTGCGATAAGTTGATATTTCCTGTTTCTGTAATTAAAATATCATCTTCGATTCTAATTCCGATATTTTCATCTTTAATATAGAGACCTGGTTCAACAGTAAAGACTTGTCCGGCTTGAAATGGTTTCGTATAAAGGCCAACATCATGGACATCCAATCCGAGAAAGTGACCAATGGAATGATAGTAGTATTTGCCTAGTTCTTCTTTAGTAGTTATCTTACCCATCTTTATTAAACCTTCTGCCAACAATGATTTTGCATAATCATTAACTTCTTGGTTGGTAACTCCTGGTTTTAAGTAATCTATTACTTTTTTATTAACTGTTAATACTAATTGATAATATTGTTTTTGTCTTTCAGTAAATTTACCACTAATGGGAAATGTTCTAGAAATATCAGCAGCGTAACCTAAATAAGATGCTCCTAGGTCAAAAAGTATTAATTCATTATCGTTAATAACGTCGTTATTATTCTCATAATGTAAGATGGTCGCGTTCACTCCACTAGCGGCGATCGTTTTAAAGGCTGGTCTAACACCATGTTTATATAAAACATAATGAAAGAAGGCTTCTAATTCATGTTCTTTCATTCCCCTTTGAGCTTCTTTCATCATTAAAAGAATTCCTTCTTTAGTAATTTCAATTGCTTTTTTAAGATTGTTTATTTCGTTTTTATCCTTAAACATTCTTAAATAACTTAAGAAAGGATGCAAATTATTAATAGTTAAATAAGGATAACTTTCTTGAAAGTTTTTAACTAATGTTGTTAACTGATTATTTTTTTCAAGTAGTGAATTGTTAAAATCAAAATACAAATGGTTAATTTCACCAAAAACCGCACTTCTAGCTAGTGTTAAATAACTACTTACAACTGCTTTAAAACTGTTTATCGGTAAGACTTCATCAACTTGAGCAATCTTTTTAGCAGCCTCAAAACTTAATCCTGTTCCTACCCATAAAGCCTTATGAGCGTCAAATGGTTCCAAAAATAAGATTGTTTTTACTTGATTGTTGCCTTTTATTATTACTAAATAAACATTTTCTTGAACGATATTAGTTAAATAATAAAAATTGTTATCGACGAAAAAAGGATAATATTGATCGAGCGATTGTTTTACCAACTGGCCTGAAGATACGATTGTGATACTCTGTTCTTTTAATTCTTTAATTAATTTAGTTCTTCTCATTAACATTAAAATTCCTCGCTTTCTTGGCAAATCGCTGCCACTGTTTCTGTTAATATTTGTTCGGCTTCTTTTAGCGTTTTCCCTTTTACATGAAGATAAACCTTTAATTTTGGTTCTGTTCCACTTGGTCTAAAAGTGATTTCGCGATTGGAATAAACATATTTAATGACATTAGCAAACTCAAGTTCACTTTTTACTGTCTTATTAGCTTCCGTAATAGTTTGATCTTTATGATTGATAACTTTAATTGGCAGTTCGAGAAGGTATTTAGGGGGATGTTGATAATAATGATTCATAATTTTAGTTATCTTTTCTTTTCCTTTAATTCCTGGATAAGTAAAATTTAAGTTTTTTTCTTGGTAATAACCATATTTTTGGTATATTTCTAATAAAACAGTTCTTAAGGTTTTATTTTGATTTAAATAAAAGGTTACCATTTCAATCAACATTAAGACTGCTTGAATAGCATCTTTATCTCTTACAAATGGTAAAACTAAGGAGCCATATGATTCTTCAGCTCCAAAAAGAAAAGGTTTTTCACTATTTAAAATAGCATCACCGATATATTTAAAACCGGTTAATACTTCCTTTGATTCAATTTCAAAACTATCGCAAATATTTTTAATCAAAGGGGTGGTGACATTTGAATAATAAACAACACCATCAGGCAGTTTATTCATTTTCTTAAGTTCACTTAATAAATAATAAACTTGAAGGGCAACTGTTTGATTACCATTTAAAAATAAATACTCGCCTTCGTGTTTAACTACGATTCCTAATCTATCTGCATCAGGGTCAGTCGCTAAGATAGCATCAGCATTCTCTTCTTTTGCCTTTTCAAGAGCTAATTCATAAGCAATCTCATCTTCAGGATTCGAACTTTTTGTATTCGGAAAACTACCGTCAAAAATCATTTGTTTTTGAAGAGGATAAATTAAATAGTTGGTTTGCTTTTTTATCGCTTCAATTAATGTTCCTCCAGTGCCGTGAAGTGGGGTATAGATAAATTTAAAAGGTTTTGCTTGATTCGCTTTTAATTGCAGTTGGTAAACTTCTTTTAAATACTCGTTATCAAAACTCTCATCGACAATATTAATTAAATTGTTTTCTACTTCTTTAATATTAAAATAATCGGTCACTAAATTAATTTCCTTAATTAAAGCATCAGTTAAAAAAGGCATCATTTGACCACCATGTTTATCATAAGCTTTAATACCATTATATTCTTTAGGGTTATGGGAAGCAGTTACCATTAAACCACCATCTGCTTTAAAATGCCTTACCATAAACGATAAATAGGGTGTCGGTCTTAGTTCTTTAGTTAAATAAACTGTTATTTTTTGAGCAGCTAGTACTTTCGCAATAGTCTGAGCAAAATAATTTGAATTAATTCTATTATCAAAAGAAATGGCTACTACTAATTGTTTATTAGGATTATTCTTTTTTAGATAGTTAGCAAAACCAAGCGCTACCTTTTTAACAATAAAAACATTGAGCCTATTAACTCCAACTCCCATAATCCCTCTAATACCACCAGTACCAAAAGCTAAATCTTGATAAAAAGCCTCTTTTAACTCTTCTTGATTCATTTTCAGTAATTCATTTTTTAAGTTCTTTGGTAAACTCTTTTCATTTTCCCATCTTTTCGCAACACTTTGATAAGCCATTTCATTAAGCCTCCCTTTTAAAGGTTTTTCTTTAAGATTTTTAAAAGTCCTAATAAGACAATTTTAGGTTCGTAAATAACTTCTTCCTCTAATAAAGGATAAACCAATTCGCTATAACCTCCAGTAAGATAGACAGGAGGAAGCTCATTAACTTCTAAACTGATTTTTTTAATCATCCCTTCAATTTGAGCCACTAAACCATAAACAAGTCCCGACTGCATACAACTAACAGTATTGTTGCCTAAAATTGTTTTAGGAACTTTTATTTCCACGTTAGGAAGTAAAGCAGTATTATCGACTAAAGCTTTTAGACTCGTTTCTAAACCAGGGGCGATAACCACTCCTCTTAAAGTATTGTTTTTTACATATAAATACTTAACAGCGGTCCCCAAATCAATAATTAAAGCATTTTGATATAAAACGCTCGCTGCAATAATATCAGCACCGACTTCTAAAGGATTATCGGCGATGATTTTAAGACCTGTTTTAACTCCCGGCTCCACAACAAACGGCTTCAAATAAAAATGTTTTAAAATCATTTCTCTTAATTCTTTAGTTTTATGAGGCACGACACTCGCAATCGCTGCCTTTTTAAAAATGTACTTAGAAATAAGAGGGTGAATTAGTAAATAAAAATCATCGGCTTTTTTTAAAACATCAGTAGAAAAAAGATAAGTTTTAATAATCTCATCTTCCTTAACAAAAGCCATTTTAAGTGCTGTATTACCAACATCAAATAACAAAATCATCTACTTTCCTCCTTTAAATTAAAAAGTGCTAAGACAATTGGCGTCCCCACAAAGAGAGCCAATAATGCTTCAACAATACCATTAGTACCTAAGGCAAACATAAATGTTTTTAAAATGCTTCCTTCACCAAGGGCACTGACTTTTAAAAGCGCAACGAAGCTTAATACTAAAATACTATGAATTAAAGTCGCACTAATAAAAGTGGTGGGTAGATAAGCCAGTTTAGGATCTCTTTTGTTAATATATTTAATAAATAAAAAAAGTATTAAAGCTATTACTAAAAGAGCGAGCAAATAAACAACTAAACTAGGCCAACCTGTTAAATTTATTAAGGCATAACTTCCAAAACCGATAAAAGCGCTAGTGACGATTAAAGTTACAATAATATTTAATAAAAGACCATACTTATATGCTTTTAAACGCCCTAACCCTCTCACAATTAAATAAGCTACTAATGCGAATAAGACGCGAGGTATAATCGCTATTAAAGGATTTTGAAAAACAAAATCAAAAGGTACTTTGGCATAAAGGAAAGCAGCTATAAAAGAACTAATTCCAAAAGTTAAACCTAATCCCAAACTATAATAAAATGGTAAAAAGATAATTCCGATTAAAACCGGGATATGAATAATAGTAACGGCGCTAAGTCCAGGAATAATAGTAATATATCCAATATTAGGAATTAACGATAACAATAAAATAATACTAGCAAAAGTTGAAAATAAAACTAAGTTAAATGTCTTTTTCATGTAAACTCCTTTTTAGGCCATTAAGGTCCCTTAAGTAATTCCATTATATAACAAGATTAGAACTTTTGGAAAACTAATTAATAAAAACTAAAGTTATCCGGGTCGGTATAAACCATCCTTCCCCGATTTAAAAGAGCTATTTCCTTCATTTCTTCTTCAGTAAGAGTAATTTCTTGAGCTTGATAATTTTCTTTTAAACGAGCGATGGTTTTTGTCTTAGGAATCATAAAAATCCCTCTTTGTAAACCCCAAGCGATAATTATTTGAGCGACCGTTTTTTGATATTTCTTAGCAATTTTATTTAAAGTCTCAAAATAGCGACCCTCTTTTAAAAAGACTTCACCCCGCATAAATGGTCCATAAGAAATCATTTTAATATCATGACTAGTTAAATATTTTAAAGCAGCGCTTTGTTGTAAGCCGGGATGCATTTCAATTTGATTAACTTGCGGTTTTATTTGAGCGGTTTTAAGAAGATTATCTAAATGATGAATATTAAAATTAGACACACCAATCGCTCTTGTTTTTTGGTCATTGTAAAGTTTTTCAAAAGCACGCCAAGTTGCTTCATTAATTTGATAATCTTGACTAGGCCAATGAATTAAAATTAAATCAAAATAACTCAATGACATTTTCTTTAAAGAGGTTTCAATCTCCTTTAAGGCATTTTGATAGCCCAACTTTTGAGGGGAAAGTTTGGTAGTAATAAAATAATCTTTTCTAGCAAGATTGGTTAATTTTAAAGCTTTTCCAATCGCCTCTTCATTTTGATACATTTGAGCAGTATCGATATGACGATAACCATTTTTTAAAGCTTCAGGAACAATTGTTAAACATTCTTCTTCTGTCATTAAAAAGGTTCCGAGACCTATCTTTGGCATTAAAACACCATTATTTAATTTAAACATCGCATCCTCCTTTAATTTTCTTTTAAATAAGTAATTTTTTCATTACTCAAATCATTAAGCAACGCCCGCATCATTTTGTGAGCGCTAAAATGGTCTTTAAGACTAAACAAAGAAACCGTAGAATGAATATAACGAGTGGGTAGTCCAATAGTAGTAGCGACTACTCCAGTTTTGGTCGTTAAAGCTCTCGCGGCGTCAGTTCCTCCTCTGGAAAAATATACTTGGTGGGTAATTTCATTTTTAGTCGCGACCGCTTTTAAATATTCAAAAAGTGATGGTTTCATAATGTTATTAGGATCATAAAGTCTTAATAGAAATCCCTCATCGATTTTACCAGAAGCATAAGGATCATTAATATCATTAAGAGGACTAGCATCTAAGGCAATAAAAACGTCTGGTTCAATTTTATAAGTAATCGTTCCCGCTCCTCTTAAGCCAACCTCTTCTTGAACAGTAGCCCCAATCGCTAAATTAAACTCCAATTCTTGGTCGTGAAAATCTCTTATTAATTCTAAAGCCATTCCCACACCCCAACGATTATCGACAGCCTTAGAAATTATTCTTTTCCCATCTACTGAATAAGTAAAAGGCGTTTTTGGCAATACCATTTGCCCTAATTCAATACCGTGACTCAAAACCTCTTCTTTACTGTTTAGTCCAGTATCTAGAGTTAAATCTTGAAAACTAACTTTACCATCTTTAGAAATGTGCGGAGGCACCGCCCCCATTACTGCTGGGATTTGTTTTTCCTTAGTATTAATATATAAAAGTTGGGAAAGAAAGACTTCAGGAACTAAGCCACCAATCGGAATAACTTTCAAGGCACCATTTTTTCTAATTTCTGAAATCATTAAACCTACTTCATCCATATGACCCGCTACCATCACTGTTTTAGCGTTTTCGTTTCGCGATTTTTTATAAGCAAAAACACTCCCTAAATTATCTCTTATAATTTCATAATTAGGATATTTTTTAAGGTAATTTAAAACGATCTCCCTAATTTGTTCTTCTTGACTGGAAATTCCAAACGCTTCCATTAAAGTTTGATAAATATTATCTATTTTCATCTTATTTCGTCCTTTCTATTTTCATTAAATATTTACTTATTCTTTTTAAACCTTTTTTTAACATCTTCCGATCGCAAGCAAAATTAAAACGAATAAAACCTTCACAATCGCGACCATATTTTTTACCTGGTGAAATTAAAACACCATAATCTTGGAGTCCTTGATAGATTTCCTCACAACTTTTATTTAAATAAGATAGATCAATCCAAGCCAAATAAGTCGCTTCCATTTTACTAACTACTACTCGAGGATGTTTACTCTCAAAAAAATCTCTTAAATACAAATAGTTACTAGTTAAAAATTTACTTTGTTTTTTTAACCAACTATCGCTTTTTGTATACGCGGCCTTAATCGCCTCTAAGGCAAATAAATTCGGAGCCGGATAATAATTATCAGTTAGTATTTCCCTGTATGAAATAGCTAAACTATCGTTTAAAGTAACCATATTGCTAATTTTTAAACCAGCAACATTAAATGATTTTGAAGGTGCGAAAAAAACCATAATATTAGAATAGAGTTCATAAAAACGATTTAAAGAAATAAACTGATAATCAAAAAGCAATAAATCGCAATGAATCTCATCTGACAAAAGAAAAACATGATGCTTCTTGGCAAGCAACACTAACTGTTTTAATTCTTCCTCTGAGTAAGAGCGGCCAACGGGATTATGAGGGTTGCAGACAATCATTATTTTGGTTTCTTTAAAGATTTCCTCTAACTCTTCAAAATTCATTTTAAAATAACCATTATCATTAAGAAGTTTACTTTCTATGAGTTTTTTGCCAGTTTTCGCTATCACCTCGTAAAAGTTATGATAAGCAGGTGTTTGAATTACAACACTTTCAGAATAAGAGTCTAACATTTTAAGAGCGTAAAAAAGTGCCCCGACAACACCATTAGTAGTAATGATATTTTCTGTTTTAAGATCGTAGTGATAATGTCTTTTAATAAAACTTTGAATAGTTTTATAATAATCTTTCCCTAAACAAGTATAACCGTACGCACCATGATTACTCCGTTTTAAAAAAGCTTTTTTTATCGCTTTTGGTGAAGCATAATCACTATCAGCAATCCAAAAAGGAAGCTGATTTTTAGCAATTGAATCATATTTAAAACAATTTGTTTTCTTTCTTTTTAAATTTTTAAATAACATTTATCTGCTCATTTCTTTTTAAAACCTAATAATTAATTATATTATAACTCGTTTTCGTTATTATTTAAAATACAGTTTAGATTTATTAGTGTTTTGTTAGCAAATTAGCGTAAAAAGTCTTATCATTAAGACGAAAAGAAAGGAAGTGTCTTTATGAAAAGTCTTATTGTATATGCCCATCCTTGGGAAGGCAGTTTTAATAATCATGTTAAAAATATCGTTACTGATTTATTAGTAACTCACAATAAAACCGTTCAACTTATTGACCTCAATAAAGATAACTTTAATCCCGTGATGACGGCAGCGGATTTAAAGTTGTTTTCTAAGGGAGAATATCAAGACAAGTTGGCTCAAAAATACGTTGCCAAATTGAAAGAAAGTGATGAATTAATTTTAATCTTTCCCATTTGGTGGTATGGTGAACCTGCTATTTTAAAAGGTTTTTATGATAAAGTTTTATTAAAACATCACACTTATGATGATTCCAGCGGAACAATGAGAGGATTATTAAACATTAATAAAGCTACCATTTTAACCACAGGTACTATCGATGAAAATATGTTCGCTCATTTTGGAAATCCGATTTTAAACATCGTCGCCAATGGAATTTTAAAATCGATAGGCGTTAATAATGTCGATTGGATTCATTGCCCTACTGTTCATTTAAAGGAAGCTAGGGAACAATATTTAACAAGAATAAATAATTATTTCAATCAATAATTGTACTAAAGTCTAACAAAAAACCACACTTCTATAGAGGTGGTTTTTTACATTAATTTTAACAAAAATTACTCAAGATGCCACAATTCAACCTGACTGGTTGTAACAGCGACAGCACCATTATTAAGACAAAATTCAACATCTTTATCAGTCGCAATTAATCCTCCCGCTAAATACTTAGCAGGAATAATCTTCTTTAATTTTTTAATAATTGAAGAACCTTGAAACGGTAAAACTTCAACATATTCTGGCTTAATCATTTTCGCAATTGCAAGCGATTGGTTTAAAGATAAAGTATCTTTTAAAAAGAAACGATAAACGCCAACCACATTTCTTTTCTTACAAAGTTCAATTACTCTGGACTTACTGGAAATAATCCCATCAACCGCTAAATCTTGAATTAAATATAAGGCACCGTCTTCATCATTAGCTAGTCCCTTAATTAGTTCAGCATGAATAAAAACAATTTTTTTAGCAGCTTTTAGTTTTTTAACTAAGTTAGTTAACTGCGCCAACCTGAAATTTAAAAGCACACAAACTTTTAAATTAGAACTAATAAACTTTTCAAAATCTTTAAAATCACTAATGGCAGGAATTGTTTTATTAAACAAAGCAATCTTCTCCTCTCTTGGATAACAGTTAAAATATTTAATGCTGCTTTTTAAAATCAGTGCCACTTGGCTGTTGGTAAATATTTAAATTAAAATGACCAATAGCGGCGATTAAATGGTCAAAAATATCAGCTGCTATTTCTTCATAATCTCTTAAAAATGGGGTATTAATAAAAGCATATATTTCTAAAGGTATCCCATTATTGGTAGTTTGGAGTTGCCTCACAACAAGCAACATATCTTTTCTAATATGAACGTTTTTCTTTAAATATTCTAAAATATAAACTCTAAAAAGACCTAAATTAGTCATTCTTCGACCATTAATTTCAATAGTTGTATCGACATTATTAACTTGGTTGGAATTATCTATTTCTTTCTTCCTAGTCGTTAAATAATCTTTAATTATTTCAACCTTCTTAAACTCTTCAATCTCCTCATCACTTAAAAACCTGACACTATTAATATCAATATTTAAAAACTTTTTCAATCTTCGAGCGTTTTTATCTAAAATGTCTCGCCAATTAATAAAAGCATCAGAAGCCATTAAATGTGTTGGAATCGCGACTGTTGTTTTATCCCAATTTAAGACTTTTACAAAGGCTAAGGAAATGTCGATAACTTCACCATCTGCATTATATTTAGGCATTTCAATCCAATCGCCAATTTTAATGGTTTCATTGGCGGCCATTTGAAAACCACCGACAAGCCCTAATAAAGGATCTTTAAAAACCAACAATAAAACCGCAGAGATAGCACCTAATCCAGTTAAAATATAAACTGGACTTTGACCGATTAAATTAGCGATCGCGACAATTAAAATAATTGTAAAAAGAATAAACTTACTAGCAGAGATTAACCCTTTAATAGGTTTGTCTTTGGCATGCTTATGGTATTTCATGTATAAATCATTAATTAAGTTTAAGAAAGAATTTAATATTCGAATCGTAATAAATGTTAAATATAAAATTAAGATAATTTTAAATAAATCATATAGTAGTGGCAATGAAACAATTACTTTAAAAAAGATAATGATAAAGATAAGTTGAAAAGAAACCATCATGATAGGACTATTTAAAATTTCTTTTAACCATTCTTTTTTCTGTTTAGAAAACAGTTTTACAATTCCTTTTAGATAAATTAACTTTAATAAATAATAAAGACCAATCGCTATTATGAGCAAGCCAAGTATTAAAATTAGTTCGCTTAAATAATGAGCGAGCGTTCCATTTATTTTTAAGGTTGTTAAAAGTTTTACTAGTAGTTCATATCCTTTTTCTATTAAGATCATTAATAACTTCCTCTCTTTTTTAAAAGTTTTTTATTTCACTAATAATATTTTCTTATTACTATTTTAACACTAATTATCAGCTTTGGATAAAAATGTCATCGTTTTAACTTTTTTAAGAGCAATAAAAAAGAGAGACTCTTAAAACAAATCTCTCTTACTGTTTTTAAATCATTATTTTGTTTACCAAATCGTAATCATATCCGCTTCATCTAAAAACATTTGATCACTTTTTTGAAGTTGATAGTATTCTTGGAACTCTTTTAAATTGGCTAATTGTCTATTTGCCCGCAAGATTGCTGGTCCATGAACATCAATTGTTAATAATAATTTCTGATATTCAGAATGTGCTTTTTGACGCCAAACTCGCGCCCAATTACTAAAAAACTCTTCAAAATCATGATCTTTATGCGTTTTACTAGCTTCAAGAGCCGCTCTTAAGCCACCACTATCAGCGATATTCTCACTAACCGTTAAAACTCCATTACATTTGCCATAACCGGTTTCCAAACCATCGAAGAATTTAATCATCATTTGCTTTTTCTCTTCAAAAGCAGCCAAATCCTCTTGGGTCCACCAATTATTTAAAGAACCTGTTTCATCGAACTTAGCTCCGTTATTATCAAAAGCATGGCTAATTTCATGAGCGATAACCGCTCCAATACCACCAAAATTGGCAGAAATAGATTGTTTTCTACTATAATATGGTTCTTGTAAGATCGCTGCAGGGAAAACAATTTGATTGTTAAGGGGGTTATAATAAGCATTAACCATACTCGCAGGCATGCTCCACAATTTTTTATTAGGTGTTTTTTGATATTTGCTTAAATTATCTAAAGTCATTAATTTAGTTATTTTAAGCCTAATATCTAATAAAGTATCCTCATCTTTAATAACAATGTCATCGTAATATTTTGGTAATTCTTCTGGATATCCAACTAATACTGATAGCGTTGATAATTTTTTAATCGCTTTTATTTTCGTTTCTTCTTTTAACCAATCATTAGTTTTAATTCTTGCTTGATAAACCATTATCATTTCTTTAACCATCGTCTCTACCTCTTTTTTAGCCTCTGGTCCAAAATAATTTTCACCATAATAAAGACCGACAACTTGATTAAAGTAATTATAAGCCTTATAAAAAGCCGCCTTTTCTTTGTTTTGGGCCGCTTTAGTTCCTGATAATGCTCTCGTAAAAGCTCCTCCAGCGACTCGTAAATTTTCCGTAAACTCGCTAGCAAATTTTAAGTAATTAAATACTTTCATCCACGACTTAATTATTTTAAGATTTTCTTCTTTAAAAATATTATCAAATTGTTCAATCACATCAATATTAGTAGCGATTAATTTTAAAACTTCATTGCTCACTAATGTTTCTGCAATTTCAATTAAATCGATATTTTTAACTTTTTCTAAAAGTTCTTTTTTAGTAAGCGGATTATACATTTTTACGTAATCAGCTTGTTCAACACTTGATTTAGTAACCGGAACTAATAAACTATCAAATTTGATAGTATCAGCGAGCAATTCTTTAATCTCTTCATCACCAAGACCATATAACTTTAAAACTGCAGTAGTTGTATTTTCCCACAATGCTAATAATTGCGTCTTTGTTTGTTCATTTTGATAATAACTCGTATCTGGTAAAATCAATCTTGCGGCGTGAAAATATAAAACTTGATTGTCACTATTGATAAAGTCCTGCATTACCATAAAATTAAAAGGAAGATTTATTCCTTCTAAAGAAAGTTCTTTAAATTGAGATTGCAACTCAGCCAAATTAGTAATTTTATCAACACCTTGAATAACCTTTTTAATTGGCTCCACACCTAACTCTTCTCTCAAATTAAAATCGTTAGCTTTTTTTAAGACTTTCAAGAACTTTAATAAATTCGCATTTAACCCACTAGAATCTTCTTGCCACTTTTTTGCCAGTTCCATCAAAGTTTTTTCAATCCCTAAATGTAGTTCTAAAAAAGCGCTCATCGCTGGTTGGTCATCAGGGATAACGGCGTTTTTATGCCACTCTGCATTAATTGCCTCATAAAAATTATCTTTTCTTAATTGTTCTTTCATTTTGATATTCTCCTTTTTTTTATAATAACACTATAAAATAGATATTTCCACTTTTCCTAAATTAAAACTCTTCTTTTACTTACACAAATTCCAAATCCGTTTCTAAATTAGTTCCATATTCACTATCAAAGAGATGGGCAAATTCAGTTTTTGTTAAAACTTTACTATTTAATCTTTGATAATAAACAGGATCATTACGATCAACATGATGATAAAGTCCAGCAACTATTTTTCGATCATAAATAAAGCCTTGTTTTACCCAAAATCCTTCACTTTTCATAATTCCCCAAATAATATTAACACCTTTGTTTTTGAGTTCTAAAATGATTTCTTCAAGAAAGTGTTTAGCATAGCCCTTGTTTTGATATTTCCTTAAAATTCCAAAAGTACCTATTTGAAAGTAAGCACCTTTGTTTTCAAAATGCCTAACAATACCATGAACAAATCCAACTTTAACTCCATTAAATTCCAGTGCCCTTAAATAGTAGTAATAGTCTAAACGATATGAAGATTGTAAATACTGTCCTTCTAGATTTAAAAAAGCCTCTTTCTGCTGATTTATTTGAATTAAATTGTGTTGATAATTTTTATTGCGGGAAATAGACTTATAAATATCAAGCCATAAACTATCATATTCATTGACATTATCGATTTCTATTATAATAAATTCAAACCCGCCTTGAAAGTTACTAATGTTAGTTATTAAAGGGGCGGTTACCCTTCCTTCGCTTTTTATTTTTATCACGTTTTCATCCATAAACTGAATATTTTTTTCCATAAAAACATCATAAACAATTGCATCTTTTAAAGGAATTAGTCTTAAATTTATTATCCGTGGTAATTCTTTACTAGGGATACTTTCACTTAGCGCTGATTTCATTCCAGACAATAAGTATTGGCATTTACTTTCATTATCATAGAGGAGTAGTTTATGGTTTTGAAATTCAAGAGCAAGGAAACTGCTACGGTAAGATCGTAACAATCCTGCTAAAACTTCTTCAACAAAACTATTCTTTTCCGGTTCTAACTGATCAATAAACTCTTTAATAAGTTGTCGGTTCTTTAAAACTCGATCCTTAAGAAAAATAAACTCATTATAGCTTAAACCATTTACTAATTCTTCAAAAGATTCAATTTCATAAAGTTGATAATAGCTATTACCGAAAAAAAGCAAATTATACAAAACAGCATAAAAATCTTCTTGTTCTTCATGGCTTAAAATTGCATTATTCTCTCTTAAAAGTTGATAATTATTACAACATTCACTAAAAGTAAGTCCACTTCCACAGGGACATAATTCGGTCGCTCTTGTTTTATTTTCTCGAAATCTTTCTTGTTCCAACAATAATTTTTCATCAATGACAAAGGTAGGGTCTCCTTTAAAAGACCAATTAGGTAAAGTATTAGCAAACCTATCAGTTAATTTCAAAGCTTTTTTATAGTGGTAACTTTCATCGCCAAGTTCTAAAATAATACTTACTAAATTGATTTGAAATATTAGCAAATTCAAATGGTAAGTTTCAATAATCCTTTTAAAGCGACTTTTATGCCTCCCTTTCGCTTTCGAAATCAGTTCATTAAACGCTTTTATAGGTTTAATATTTTTATCAAAACCATCAGTACCAATCGCTATTAAACTTTTAAAGCTATACTGATAACGACGTTGATACTTTCCAAGTATTTGTTTTTTATATTCATAAAAAGATTTTAAAACAAAGGCACCGCTCTCACTTAAAGCAGTGTTGTCAATTTTAATTAGCAGCGCTGGATTGTCAAAAACATCCTTAAAATCAAGTTTAAAATTGGCAGGCTTTAAACGGTTGTATTCCTCTTTAGCTTCTTCAACCTCGATAAAACCGCGGGTTAATAAAAGTCCAGTAAAAAATTTATTGAGTTGGTCTCTTTCGTTGTCATCTTTTAAAAAAGGCTTTTTAGTTATTATCTTCCTCACAACTTCCGGCATAAAAAAACAACCTTCATCAAGGTCAAAATAAATTAATAGTTTCTCTTTTAATTCGTCCAAAATATGACAAATATCATCGCAATTTAAATAATTATATTTACTAACATCATTTTCTTTAAGAAACTTAATTGCTTCATAACTAGTATATCTTACTAAACTATCACTACTATCCAAGTACCGATAAATTACCACCAACATTTCTTTTCTAGTTACCGTTTGATATGATTTAATTTTTTCCCCTAACAGTTCGTAAATACTGTAAACGTTATTTTTTTGAAAATATCTAGCAAAATCTAACTCATCCATCATTCATCCTCGAAATATAAATAATATCTATTCTAACTTTTTTTAAGCACTTTTTGTTGTTTTTTTATAACTATAATAAAAGAGATAATTAAAAAGTAAATATAAATTTAAGATTGAGATAGGCAAAAATGTCTTGGCAGTTAATAATTTTAACTTTCAATCATTGTTTATTAATAAACTTTAACCATTTAAACGTTATAAATCTTCGGTTTTATAGTTATTGTATCCTTCATAGTTATAACTAGCATCGATGCCTTTAAAATAAATTAAACGATCATTTATTTTGTTAGTTAAAGCCTTTTTAAGAACATCCTTTATTTCAAGATCTTTAAAAGGACTTCTTTCCATTGCCATTAAATAATCACTTTTAGAAACTTTACTCCAATCGATAACCATTTTAAGTTCTTTTTTTAAAAGAGCATCAAGCCAAATTCTCATGCTTCTCCCATTGCCTTCTCTAAAAGGGTGGGCGATATTCAGCTCCACGTATTTTTCAATTATTTCATTAAAATTCGTGTGAGGTAAGACATCAATTTTTTCAAGTATTTCTTCTAAATAAATAAAAGAAGCAAATCTAAAATTACCTTTTGAAAGATTAACAGTTCGGATTTTACCGGCAAAAAAATAAAGGTCCTCAAACAAATATTGATGAATTTGAGAAAGTCCTTTAAAAGTTCCCACTTCAAACTCGTCAATTAGTTTAGTTTCAAATAATTGTTTAGCTTTTAATTTGGTTAACTTTTCTTCGACTTTTTGAAGTTGGAAATTATCTTCAATTTTTAACTTGTATCCTAGTGCCATTGGGCTCCCTATAATAATAAAAAGTGGTGGAAACAGAGGGATTTGAACCCCCGACCCCCTGCACGTCAAGCAGGTGCTCTCCCGCTGAGCTATGCTTCCTAATATCTTCAAATCTTTTTTAAATCAAATTGAATAATCAATTCTCGTTATTATTTTATCATCTTTTTAAAAAATATGTTGTTAAATTGTAAAAAGTTGATTTTCTTCGCTTAAAATAAAAACATTTTAAGACTTTTAATTGCCTTTTAATTGTTTTACAATAATTAATCAGCAAAACAAACTAGCAACTCTTCCCTAAATCATTATTTTTGAACAATTAATTGATAAATTTTTTTGCCGTTATTTCTTTTTAAAAGTTCATATTCACTCATGATAGTTAACTCCGGTGCTTCATATAATACTTCTTTTATTATAAAAACACTATTTTTAAAATATTTTAAGGAATCTCGAAAGAAATTAAAATGATCTGTCCTTAAATAAAGTTTCCCTCCCATTTTTAAAATCTGTTCATATAGTTCTAAATAAAAAGGAGCCGTAAGTCTTTTTTTATGATCTCTTCTCCGAGGCCAGGGGTCAGAAAAATTCAAATAAATCGTACTGACACTATTTTCCATAAAATAATCAAAAATAAAGCGTGCTTCATCATTGATAATAACTAAGTTAGGAAGTAGTAATTGTTGTTGTTTTTCTAAAATTCTATAACAAATACTACTATATTTTTCTAAAGCAACGAAAAGTTTTGTGGGGTTTTGCAGGGCTTTTTCTATAATAAATTTACCTTTACCAGCACCAATTTCTAAGTTAATGTCAGGATGGATAATTACCTTTTTCTCATTCCATATTAAAGGAGATGTTTTTACTTTAAGAAAAGCCTCTTTAACATTTTTTACTCTCACTTTATTAATGTTTTTAAACTTTGATAGATCTCTTCTGTATTATCTAAAAATGTCATCACTATCTCATTTCCCCTAACAAAGATACCTCGTGTTTCTTGTTTTAAAAGTTCAAGATTAACATTTTCTAATTTTAAAACAGTAATTCTAATTCTCTTATTTGTTAGTCCCACATTTGTGATATTATCTTTGCCTAAAGCGTTTATTAACCACTCGATATCGATTGTCGGTTTTTGTTTTTTTCTAGTCATCAAAAAAAGCAGACCAAATAATAAGATCGTTACTAGGAGAATTGTAATCGCGATAATAATAATTGTTTCTTTTGGCATAAATTAGTACTCCTTTTTAATAATTATTTAATAAACATAGCATCACCGAAGGAAAAAAAGCGATAGCCATTTTTTATTGCAATCTCGTAGCTTGCTAGTATTTCTTCTCGACTTGCAAAGGCGCTTACAAGCATTAATAATGTCGACTTAGGGAGATGAAAATTAGTAATTAAAGCATCAACTGCTTTAAATTGATACGGTGGAAAAATAAAGATATTAGTATCAAAATAACCACTATTAAAACCATTATTGTAATTAGCCTCTAAAGCTCTTAAAGAGGTAGTCCCAACCGCGATAATACGCCTTTTTTCTTGTTGGGCTTGATTTAATATTTGAACTGTTTCTAAACTAAGATGGTAGCTTTCATGATGCATCTGATGGTTTTCTAAATGCTCTTCTTTAACTGGTCTAAAAGTAGCTAAGCCAACATGAAGAGTAAGTTCCGTGACGATAACTCCTTTTTGTTTTATCTTTGCTAATAATTCTTTAGTAAAATGAAAACCTGCAGTTGGTGCAGCAGCACTACCATTTTCTTTAGCATAAACGGTTTGATAATCATCATTGTTTACAAGTTTTTCATGAATATAGGGAGGGGTTGGCATTCTTCCAATCGTTTCTAATATCTCTAAAAAAATACCTTCATATTCCATTTTCATAATGGCTCTGCCATCATTTAAATGCTCTATGCATTTGATTTTTAAACTTTTATTAACGTTTAAATAGTCGCCAACTCTAACTTTTTTAGCTGGTTTTAATAAACATTCCCATTGATCATTATCAAGTTCTTTTAATAATAATATTTCTATTAAAGCTCCTGTAACCTTTTTGGCAAACAAACGGGCTGGAATTACTTTAGTATTATTAAGTACTAAAACATCTCCATTTTTTAATTCTTCAATGATTTGATAAAAATATTTATCTTCTTTTAGAGCCGTTTTTCGCTCTAATACTAATAATTTCGCTTGATCACGTTCTTTTAAAGGTGTTTGGGCGATTAATTGCTTCGGTAAGTGATAATCAAATAAATTAGTCTTCACTTTTCAAAAATTCCTTTCAAATATTTAATCTTTAATAGTTGATAACTTTTTTCTAAAGCAATTCTTCCCCGTGCTGTTCGTTGAATATAACCTTCTTGAAGTAAAAACGGTTCATATACATCCTCGATAGTATTAACATCTTCAAAAATAGCGGCGCTAATCGCTTCGACTCCAACGGGACCACCAGCAAATTTTTCAATGATAGCTCTTAAATAAGTTTTATCGGTTAAATCAAGTCCGCTTTCATCGATACCTAATTTTTTTAAAGCAGTTTGGGTAATTTCATAAGTAATAATGCCATCGGACATTATTTCCGCGAAATCTCTCACTCTTCTAAAAAGTCGATTGGCAATTCGTGGTGTTCCTCGGCTTCGTTTAGCTAGATCGATAACCGCTTCAGGATTAATTTTATTGTCATAAACACGTGCTGTTCTTCTAATGATGTCAGCGATCTCATTCAAATTATAAAAATCGAGTCTCAGGGTGACACCAAATCTTTCCCTTAATGGCGCAGATAATTCACCTAATCTCGTAGTAGCGCCAACCAAAGTAAAAGGGGGAAGGTCAATTCTTATCGACCTAGTTTCAGCATCTCTTCCAATTAAAATATCGATGGCGTAATCTTCCATTGCCGCATATAAAACCTCTTCAACTACCCGCGGTAAACGATGTATTTCATCTATAAATAACACATCACCAGGTTCTAAACTAGTAAGAATCGCTGCTAAATCACCACTTCTTTCAATCGCCGGACCACTAGTAATTTTAATAGAAACCTCCATTTCATTACTAACTATTTGAGCAAGTGTTGTTTTTCCTAAACCAGGAGGACCATAAAAAAGGATATGGTCGATAGCTTCATTTCTTTTTTTAGCAGCCTTAATATAAATGTTTAACATTTCCTTTAAATCTGTTTGACCAACATACTCTTTTAATGTTTGAGGGCGAAGAGTTTTTTCTTCATCTTCTTTTAATGCTAAACTAGATATTACCCTTTCATCTTTCATTTAATTAACACCCCTAAGGCTTGTTTAATTCTCTTTTCGATAGTTAAACTACTGTCAATGTTTTTAAGCGCTCTTGTAATTTCTCTTTTTGAATAACCAAGAGCCTCTAATGCTTCACTGACTTCATCGTCTTTTTTAGTTACTAATTCCGCTTTCACTAATTTTCCTTTTAAATCAAGAATAATTTGTTGAGCACTTTTAGGTCCGATTCCAGGAAACTGAGTTAAAAACTTCACGTCACCATTTTCAATCGCGACAATTATTTTTTCTGGTTCCCCCAAGGACAATATCGCTAAGGCACTTTTAGGACCAATTCCAGAAACACTAATGAGATCGATAAATAAATCCCTTTCTAGTTTACTAATAAACCCATATAAATTATCGCTATCTTCTCTTAAATAATGATGAATAAAAACTTTAACTTCTTCATTTAAGTGATATCTAAAGGGGTTCGGGGTAATAATTAAATAGCCAATATTATTGTTTTCTAAACTAATGTAAGTCGGTTCTATTTCAGTAATAACTCCTTTTAAATACGCGTACATACTCTCCTCCTTTTTTATTATACCATTTTTAAACCCACTTTATGATATAATTATATTAGATGAGGTGATGAATTTTTGAAAAAAAAAATAACCGAATATCTGCATCAACAAAATGATCATCTAAATAAATTATTCTCTTTAAACAGCAATCAAACTACATCAACTAACCAAATAAAAGATTCGTTTGCCAACAAGGAAAAACTTTTAAATAGTTTGGAAAATAAATTGCTTACCCTAGAGAATTCTTTTACTGCTCTTAAATTAAAAAACTTAAACGAAAAATTAGCTACTTTTAGAAATATTAGTGCCGATTATCAAAAAGAATTAACAGCCATTAACGCTGAAAACACTTTTAAAAAAGAAAAACTAGAAGTTGATTATCAAAAAGAAATAACAACTATTAATAACTCCTTAAAAAAATTAGACAATGAAAAGAAAAATAACGCTAAAAAACTGACCAAAGAATTAGCTGCTTTTTCTCTCAACTCTAAAAAAGAAAATAAACTTTTAGAAGAAAAACTTTACATTGAAAAACAAAAATACCTTTCCCGTACTGCTAAAATCAATGAACAACTAACAACAAATTTATCCAAGTTAGAACAAGAATATAATCAAAAAATAACTAAAAAGCAACAGCTGAAAACCCATATAACTACTGAAACTGACCACTTAATCGAAGAAATAGAAACAAAATACAATCAGTTTTTAAACAGCCATAAAGAAAACATCTTAAACATTAAACAAACTTTTTACAACGCTACTAATAATGTCAATAACATGATAACTACTATCAACCACACTTATAAAGAGTTAAACGAAAAAAACGAAGCAAACTTTTTATCCAAAATCGATCTTTTAGATAACGATTTAAAAGACTTTTTAGAAACAATCCAAGATGATAATAGAGCTGTTTTAGATCTTTTTGAAAATCAACTCACTAACATTGATTTTAAAATCGATAAAATTAAAACAAGTTACCAAGAACAACTAAATACTTTAAAAAATCATTATAATAAAGATATCACTACTATTAATACTTTATTTCAAACCGAAAGAAACAACTACCAAAACCAATTAACAGAAGCCACTTTAAATTATGAAAAACAATTAAAAAAACCATTAAAACTTAGTCCCGCTTTTAAAAAATCTTATTTTAAATATAAAAAACAAATTGAGAAAAGCTTACAAATTTTAGCAAAAATCACCACTAATAAAATTAAAGAACGCCAAAAAAGATTTTATCTCGAACAATTATCTTTAAGGAAAAAGTTCCTTCACTCCCAATTTTTATACCGTTCTTTACGTTTTATTAAAGATGAAAAGAAAAATGCAAGTTTAAAATATAGCAAACGTAAAAAAGCAATTTATCAAAAAAACCACCAACTTTTAACAGAGCTTCAAACTGCATTAAATAATAACAATAAAGCAATTATTGAAGCTAATCGAAATATTGAAATTTCACCACTAGATAGTCAAGTTTCTTTAGCACGTCAACTACACTTCAATGAAAACAGCTTACTCAACCTAGAATTAGATTATGAAAAAGAAACCTTTTTAAACAAAAAGTCCACTCTTTTATATCAATCACATCTTAATTTGCTTTCCTTAAAAGAAACTACCAATTATGAAACAATTAGTTATTACTATCACAACAATAACTTGAAAACTGATAATTATTTAGCAATCCAATTTGAAAAAAACGTCTTCTTAGGGAAAGAAAGAGAAACTCGCATTAAGAAAAACATCAATGTTGAAAAATCCCAACTTAAAAGCTTAGAAAAACAACACCAAGAACAAATATTTTTACTTAATCACACTTCATTAGTGGAAAAAGAACAAACCAAATTAAAAATCAATGATGAAAAAAAGTATTTGTTAGAAACACTTATTGCCAAACAATTTTACTTTAACCAAGAAAAATTAAAACTCAAAAAAGAAAAAGAAAAAAACAATAACAATGCCTTAGAAACACTTAAACTGAGCAGTTTAGAAAACAATAATTATAAAAACCTCTTAACAATTTATACAGAAATCTTAACAGCGTTTCAACATGAAAGAGAACTTCTTTTAACTCTTTTAAGAGCACAAAGTACTAAAGATGACCTTTCCTTATTGCTTTCTTCATTAGATTTGATTTCCAATTATTTAAACTCGCAACATCAATTTAGTTTCCTACTTTTAAGCGATTTATTTAAACAATTAAAAAGCCGCATTAATGAAAATATCGAAGCCCACAAGCTAACTGAATATGATCAAAAATATAAACAAATTATCGATGACTGCGCTACCGAAAAACAGGCTTTAAAAAATGAAGAACTTAAACTTAATCAAGAGATTAAACAACTCCGAGAAGAAATCACTTTTAATTACTTTAAGAGCGATCGTATTAAAGAGAAAATAACTGAAATTAAAGCAACTCGCTCTTTGATTTTACAACAATTAAAAGGCTTAAAATCCAGTTATAATGCTCAAGCTAAAAAAACAGCTAAAAACCTTAAACAGCAACTTTTAAGCTTAAAATTACAACATAAAAACGAAAAAAGATTTCATCAAGAACTCTTAATTACAAATAAAAACAAACAACAAGAAATTACTAAATTAGCTTCTCAATTAACCAAAGCTCATCAAAAGCATTTTAAATTAGAAACACGAAAAGCTCTTAAAATTAAACTTTTAGAAAAAGCACATGAAAAAGAAACTGCCCACTATCAAGAGACTATTACTAATTTAGAAATTATTATCAATAAATTTGCCGGTAGAGGAAATTACCTTTTTACAAACTTTAATACTTTCTTATCTAATTATAAAACCAACCCTAAAGAAAACAATAATAACGCTATCGAAAGACAAATTGACTACTTGTTTAATACTTTAAATGACAATTCCTTAAAGACTCAAGAAACTATCTTATTAGTAATTGAACAACTCTATGTTTATATTAGAAAAGAGCAATTCAACTTAAAGCAACAGTTTTTAAGAAACTATAAACTTTCCCTCAATGAATTAACAAAAACTACTAATAAAGAACTCAATCATCTCCACAATCTTTTAAATGATTCTAACCTTTATTTAGAAAGCTTATTTAAAATAAGTGCCAAAAAACTAAAAAGAAGTTTAAAAGAAACAAACCAACTTCAAAAACATGAATTAAAAACGAGTTTAAAGACATTAAAGGAATTACAAGATGAAGAAAAACAGGAACAGCAACAACATAAAAGTTTATTAACAGCTTTTATTGCCAATCAAATTGATGTCCAAAAATTCAATAAAAAAGATTATCAAAATCAATTAAAAATTGATAAAAAAGCACTTAATGAGGAAATAAGGGCCACCCAGAAACAAATTAAAGAAAATTTAATCGCTGCCGATAATAAAGACAATCTTTATCAAAAGCGACTTCACTACTTTAATAGAATTGACAAAAACCAAAGAAGAAAGTTAACTAGCGCTTTAAAGAAAAGGAAGAAAAAGGAAGCCAAGCTTATTCTCATCAAAAAAAGCGAGAATAAAAAGCTCCTGAAAAAACTAGACCGCATTGCTAAAAAAAGAGATTTGCAAATTTCTCATAGTAAACGATTTTTAATAAATTATCAACAACGCAAAATTAAAGCCATTAAAAGGCGAACAAAAAGGCGTATTAAGACCGCCAATAAAGAATTAAAAGAAACTTTAAAAAAGGAAATACTGGAATAATACTTAGTAGAAAAAATTATCAATAAGAGAAAAACTCTTACTCTCTTAAACTTGCTAAGATATTAACTTACTAGATTTCCTTTTTTTATGGTTTTATTTCATTTTAGACAAAAACTATTAAGGTTTATAACTACGAGCACTTTCAACTGCTAGTTTCCAACCATGATGTAATTGTTGAGATTTTTTAAAAGTCATTTTTGGATCGTATCTTTTAGTAATTTTTTGGCTTTTATAAAGAAAATCTATACTCGGAAAAATATTGTTTAATCCTGCCAAATAAGCGGCACCAAGAGCAGTAATTTCTGTTTCATGTGGTTTTATTAATGGGCACCTTAACAAATCGGCTTGAAATTGCATTAAATAATTGTTTTGACTTACTCCACCGTCAATATGGACTTCTTTTAAAGGCATTTTGGCATCTTTTAACATCATATCAACGACATCTTTTACTTGATAAGCGATCGCATTTAAAGTTGCTTTAATAATGTCAGCCTTATTTACATCTTGAGTAATATTGAAAATCGCTCCTCTTATTTCGCTATCCCAATAAGGCGCTCCTAAGCCCACAAAAGCAGGAACAAAATAAACATCATGCTTGCTTTTTAAAGCTTCTTTTTCACTTTCGGCGCTTTTTTTAATTAATTGAAGTTGTTCTTTTAACCATAAAACACTCGCACCCGCAATAAAAATAGAACCTTCTAAGGCATAATAAACTTCCCCATTAATGGCGTAAAAAATGGTGGAAATTAATCCAGCTTGGGATTTATAAACGGTTTTACCAGTATTCATTAAAATAAAAGCCCCAGTCCCGTAAGTCGCTTTCATCATCCCTTTTTCAAGAGCTAAATGACCAAAAAGCGCACTTTGCTGATCTCCAATCATCGCTTTTATAGTAATACCACGATAGCTGCCAAAATTGGCAATGTTTTCTTTAACTTCTGGTAACATTTCGCTTTTTATTTTAAATAATGTCAAAAGTTTTTCACTATATTTTTTCTTATTAATATCAAAAAGCATCGTTCTACTGGCATTAGTAATATCAGTATAGTAGGACTTTCCTCCCGTTAAACGATAAAGGAGAAAGGTGTCCATCGTGCCGAAAAAAGCCTTTTTACGAGTTAATTCTTTTTTTATGTTAGCTTTTTTTAAGAAAAACACCATTTTAGAAGCACTAAAATAGGGATTAATTTCTAATCCAGTAGTTTTCCTTATTAAGGGCCCATATCCGAGTTCTTTCCACGTGTCACAAATTTCTTTCGTATGTTTGGATTGCCATGAAATAGCATAATCAAGCGGTTTACCTTCTTCATCAAAAATAACAGTTGTTTCACGCTGATTAGTTATTCCAATAGCGGTGATGTTTTCTTCTTGATATTTATCGATCGCTTGATCTAAGATCTTTTTTACTCCTAAAAAGATTTCTTCACTATTTTGTAAAACTGCATCACCTTGATAAATTTGTTTAAATTGGTCTGAAAAAATATCAATTAGTTCAGCTTTTTCATTTAAAACAATTACTCTACTTGAAGTTGTTCCTTGGTCGATTGCTAAAACATATTTAGCCATAAATCCAACCTACGATATCCGCTATTACTTTTTCTTTTTCTATTTCATTTAATATTTCGTGTTGCATCTTTGGATAAATAATTAATTTATTATGAGGATTATTAAGTTTTCTAAAACTATTTTCGCTCATTTCTTTGGGAACGATTTTATCTTCCTCACCATGTAAAAAAAGCGTTGTTGTTTGTTGCTTGTTGATGTTTTTTTGAAAATATTTTACTCCTCTTACAAACATTTCTCCAGCAAGTTTTAAATAGTATTTTTTTAACACTAATGGATCATTTTCATAGTCTTCTTCTACTTTTTTATCATTGGATAAGGTCCCATTGGCAAAATTGTTTTTCAATTTTATAAAACCTAAAGGTTGATAAGGAAGATATTTAAAAAGTTTAACTTGGGGTAAAAAGTCCGTCGGTGCCCCCGAAGAAATATAACGACTAACTTTAGGGTTATCTAGTAAATATAAATGCCCAATTAAAGCTCCCATTGAATGCCCTAACAAAATATTTTCAACATCTTTTTGATAGTATTTTTCAATAAGTGCTTGTAAATCTTCTAAATGATCAGTAAAATTTTTAATATAACCTTTTTTGCCTGGGCTTTTACCGTGTCCACGCAAATCGTAAGTTATTACCGATATTTTACTTTCATTTAATTTCTTTGCAAACTCACTATAGCGACCACTATGCTCACAAATACCATGAACGATAAAAAGCCTCTTTTGTTCTTCTTTAACCAGATAAGTCTTTACATATAAATCCATTATTATCACCTCTACTCTCATTATAGCGATAATTATCTATTTTTACAATTTAAGAAATAAATGTCACCTTTAACGAAAAAAAAAGGACCTTAGTTACTTAGTCCCTCATTTCAAAAAGATAATCGAAAATTCTTACTTCATCACCTTTTTTAACTCCTCTATTTCTTAGTTCTGCTGTAATGCCATATTTATTTAACTGATAAGCAAACCGCTTAACGCCTTCGGGATTGTTAAAGTTCGTTCTTAAAAAAACTTTCTTTAATCCTTCTCCACTTAGTTCATAGACGCCATCTTCTGCTTTTTTAATAGTATAAAAAGATTCTTCTTTTAAATGATACAATTGATGGGTTTTTTTCACTTTTTGCGGGGGTATTTTAACAACTTCATCATAAAGAGCGTATTTTAATTTATTGATATTATGGTTATCAAAAACTGAAATATCATAAACGTTTTTATCTCCTAATTTCGCTTTTAATAACTTAAATTGTTTTTTTGAGTTATTAAGATCCATTTTAGTAGCCGCAATAAGCATTGGTCTCGTTAATAATTCTTTATTGTATTTTTCTAACTCTTCATTGATCTCTAAATAAGCTTGATAAGGATCTTTGTTTTCATTTTCATCCATTGATATTAAATGCAGTAAAACTCGACATCTTTCAATATGCTTTAAAAATTTAATCCCCAGTCCAGAGCCTTGATGAGCTCCACTTATTAAACCTGGTAAATCAGCCATCACAAAAGATTTTTGATAATCAAGTCTTACAATTCCTAAGTGAGGATTTAAAGTTGTAAAAGGATAACTATCAACTTTTGGCTTCGCGTTTGACAATGCTCCGATTAAAGTTGATTTCCCTGCATTGGGAAGGCCAATAAGACCGACATCAGCCAATACTTTTAATTCTAATCGAAGTTTAAGCTCCTCACCCAAATCACCGTTTTCACTATAATGAGGAGCGGGATTTTTATGAGTTTTAAAACTAGTATTTCCTCTTCCCCCGCGGCCGCCTTTAGCGATAGTTTCTCTTTGACCATTAGTAATAAAATCAAATAATAATAGTTCTTTATTATCATCGTAAACTTCGGTTCCTAAGGGAACTTTAAAAACGACGTCTTGCCCGTCTTTTCCTTTTTTGTTTTTATTTAAACCATTTTCACCATCGCCAGCAACTAAGTGACGATTATAAGAAAAATCTATTAAAGTGTTTAGATCTTCACTAGCTTCAAAAATGATGTCTCCTCCTTGACCGCCGTCACCACCAGCAGGGCCGCCAAATTCGACATACTTTTCTCTTCTAAACGCGACTATTCCATTACCGCCTTTTCCAGCTTTTACGTTAATAACAACTAAATCTTTAAACATTTTAATAAAAAAGGATAAGACTTCTTATCCTTCATAAACCGATACTTGTTTTCTTTTTTTATCTAGACGTTCATAACGAACAATTCCTGAAACTTGTGCGTAAAGCGTATCATCGCCACCTTTGCCAACATTGGCACCTGGGTGGATTTTAGTTCCTCTTTGACGATAGATTATCGCTCCTGCTTTTGCATATTGTCCATCTGATAATTTAAGTCCCAGTCTTTTAGAATGAGAGTCTCGACCATTTTTAGTTGAGCCTACACCTTTTTTAGAGGCGAATAATTGTAGATTTAATTTAAACATTGTTTTCACTCCTTTTGATGTTTTTTGGATATTGTTCTTCTAGTTCCTTTAAAGTCCAAACTAAGTTATCTAAAATAATTTTTAAATTAGTCGTCAAATCGATTGGTTTTAAATAAAAATCTCCCTCAGATAGTTCTAATTCTACTAACTTTAAATAACCAAAACGCTTAATTAAATTACTAGTTAAGATAAGTGCTGTTGAAACACTACTACAAACAATATCTTTCCCTTTTTTTTGATAATTTGCATGACCACGAACAGTAATTTCATAATCAGCTGTAACTTGGTAATAAATCATAATTAAACTGAGATCGCTTCAACTACTAATTTAGTATAAGGTTGTCTGTGACCTTGTTTTTTCTTATAATTCTTTTTAGGCTTATATTTATAAACAATAATTTTTTTCGCTCTTCCTTGTTTTAAAACTTTACATTTAACTTGAGCACCTTTAAGATATGGCGTTCCAATATGAACTTTTTTATCCTTGATTAATAAAACATTCTCAAAAGTGACTTCCTCATCGTCATTTGCTTTAAGCTTTTCAACAAAGATTTCATCGCCAACTTTAACTTTTAATTGTTTTCCGCCTGTTTCAATAACTGCATACATTTTTTCTACCTCCTTTTTCTTGAAGACTCACTATTAAGGTAACTATTACGATAGTATTTAAGACCTTTTCTATGTGGTATTTATGACATCGCTTTATTTTACCCTATCCATTGTTAATTGTCAATTTATTTTAGCTTTTTATTGTTCATAAAATAATTTTAACTTTTAATTTTTTTTTAAGTGCTTAGTTTTTCTTAAGTAGTTAAGCGCTTCTAAATCAGAAAGTGGTTTACTGTAGTAAAATCCTTGAAGATAATCGCAGCCAATTTCTTTTAAAGTTTCCACTTCTATTTGTTCTTCAACTCCTTCAACAATAACATATTTATTTAATTTATGACTCATAGAAATAATATCAATTAAAATAGTTGCTTTTTGATTTGGTAACAATAATTTTTTTGTGAAACTTTTATCAATTTTTAAATATTTAAAATTAATTTCTGAAAGACGATGAAAGGATGAGTAACCTACACCAAAGTCATCGATCGCAAACTCGATACCCAAATCATTGATATTTTTTGTAAGAGCTTTAATGGTGGAAATATTAAGCAAATATGAAGACTCAGTAATTTCAAAGACGATGTTTTTGGGGTCGACTTTCTTTTCTTTTACTAAAAATTTAATCTTTTCTAAAAATTCAGCATCTAATAATTGTAAAATAGAAAGATTAAGGGAAAGAAAAAGATCTTTTTTAAAAACACTAATTTTCTTTAAAAAAGTTAAAGCTTGACTAATTATTTTATATCCAATTTCGTTTATTAAATGGCTTTTTTCAATTAAAGGAATCATTTCTAAAGGAGAAATATAGCCAAAATTACTACTTTGATAACGTGCAAGTGTTTCAAAACCAACAACTTCACCATTTTTACTAAAAATAATGGGTTGATAATTTAAATAAAGTCCTAAATCATCGCTAGTTTTAGCTAATTCCAAAAATTCTTCTTTTAAAATGTTTTCTCTTTCAATTTCCCGGGCCATTTTTTCATCAAAAAAAGCAAAGCTAATTAATTCATTGCTAAAAAGAAGAGTTCTATTAGCAGCGATTAAACCGTTTTTTAAAGCTCCTTCTAAAGAGTCATTTTTTAAAAGTTTTACAATTCCTAATCCCACCTTTGTAAGTCCGTTGGCAAGGTGCTTATTAAGAATGCTTTTAATTTTATCGTAGAAAGCTATTAAGTTTTCTTTATCTTGGTAATTTCTAAAATAAAATGTTAAGCCAAACTCATGATTACGAAAAAGCAATATTTCTTGATTAGTAAGTTTTACTAAAGAATCGCTAATTTCTTTAAACATTTTGTTGTAATAGGCTAACCCATGACTAACAATAAAAGGTGCGAATTCTAGTAAACTAATTACAAAGAGAGCATTTTTTTCTTGTTGGTGGTCATAATTATTAAAGATTTGATGAAACTTCTGACGATTATAAAGATTAGTTAAAAGATCATGTTCAGCGTTATATTCAAGTTGACTGCGATATTTCTTTTGTTCGCTAATATCAATTAATATACCTTCAATCGCAACGAGTTTACCATCATCATCAAAAACTCCTTCTCCTAAATCATAAACCCATTTTATTTCTTTATTTTTAGCAATAAGTTGATATTCTTCTTTAAAATTTTTTCCTTTTGAAATAGCATTAGTTAATTCGGTTCTAATTTTTGCCTTCCAAATTGGGGCGATAATACTCTCAAAAGATCTTTTTTCATTTAAAATGAAATCACTAGCAGGATAACCTGTTAAATCAAAGATTCTTTTTGAGAGATACTCCATTGTCCAATCTTTATCAGGACGGCAACGATATACCACTCCCATGAGATTATCCGTTATCACCTTTCGACTTCTTTCGCTTTCTTTTAACTTCTTTTCAGCTGTTTTTCTTTTAGTAATATCTTCTGCGATCATTATATAAGTAAAACTATCCTCACGTCTTTCAATCACAAAGGTAGTGAGCGCCACCCATAATATTTCTTTATTTTTTTTATAAACTCTTTTTTCTAAATTAAAAAAATCACTGCTGCCTTCTTTTAACTCCAGCAGTAATTGCTTTTCTCTTTTAAGATCTTTAGGATCGGTTATTTTATCAAATCCTAACTCAAAAAACTCCTTTTTATTATATCCGAAAAGATTTTCCCATTGATAATTAATAAAATGCTTATTTTGCACCCCAGACTCAAAAACAGCCACCGCTAGAGGTGTACTTTCAAATATTTTATTGATATTTTTTTTATTAAGTTTTATTCCTTTAATAATTTCTTTAATCATCGTCGCCCACTTAAAAAACATAAAAAAAACTAGGAAGGTGATGATTTATTTTAACTCTTTTTTAACTCAATTTCATTAAAAATGCTTAAAAAAACATTATTGTAAGAGACTCTATTTATAATTTAATTAAAACTTTTATTCCGTGATAGTTTCTTGATTTTCTCTTCTTTTTTCTTTGACAATTTCGTTTTTAAGTTCACGTATGTTTGTAAAGAAATCAATTAAAATCATACTAAAAGCGAGTTCTACGATCGCTGCTAAAATTGAAGTTAGAAAAACAGATAGAAATATCCCAAAACTAAATCTACCGTCATAATAATGTCCGCTAGGATAAAGACCTTTAGCGATATTAATTGCGTAGAATAAGCCGAAAATGATAATTAAAAAGAACATTATTATCGCTAATACTTTAAAGATTTTTAACCAAATATCTTTCTTTTCATCAAAAAAATTCATTTTATTT
>Ga0172378_10000105_pt1 | contig 60910 bp, 39 predicted proteins | sample GrowelOW332metaG_FD_119755 | JGI IMG/M metagenome (GOLD analysis project Ga0172378, IMG submission 119755) | Groundwater microbial communities from an aquifer near a municipal landfill in Southern Ontario, Canada - Pumphouse #3_1 metaG | ecosystem: Environmental > Aquatic > Deep subsurface >... | reverse complement strand
GGCTCTCCGCTCCCATGCGGCGCATGGTGGTTTCAACAGCGATGGCCACATCCACTTCGGTTTTGCAGTCGAGCATGGAACCGTACACCTGCTCAAAGACCTTTTCGTTGAGCAGAACCGACTCCCGGAGCAGCTCAATTTCCTCCTCATCCTTGATAATACGCATATTTTCTATGGTATCAGTGAGCGGGAAAAGTTTGACATCCTTCAGGGTATCTTCGAGGTCCTTTGCGAAGGAGTGCAGGGTATAACTGCTTTCGAAGCCGAGTTTTGTAATGCTGAGTTCTCCGAGGAGTTCTTTCAGAAATTCGGGGAGCCTTTTGCGGTAGACATGCACCTCAAAATTCGGACTCTCCTGCTGTGCCGCCAGCTCAAAGCGGGAATCAGTAATCAGATGCGGTTTCCCTTTGGAAGGGATGAGCAGCACGCCAGAGGTCTCCTGGATGCCATTGTCTCCCCCGCGAAATCCGCTGAGATAACGACGGTTTTCAGGTTGAGCAATAAGCAGACCGTCGAGTTTTTTACCGCGCAGGCTGGCCTGAAGTTTTTCGATTCGTTTACTGTAATTCATTGCGTACCCTCGGTGTTGCGTTCGGGGAGTTAAAAGATCAGTTGAGGCCGAAGCAGCTTCCTATGGTTTGCTTCCGCTCATCCATTGCGGCGTTGTATTGACCGTTAAGTTCCGTCTGCAGTTTGTGGAGTTCTTCAGCGTATTGCGGGTGCATGGCCGGATTGAGATCTTCATCATTGAGCATCATTCCACGCGCCCCGGCCTGCTGCTTGAGCTGAGCCTTGATGGCGTCATCAAGCTGTTGTTGTGACTGCTCCAGATGCTTGTTGTATTGACCAAGGATCTGGTCCAGCTCCTGGATTGCTATTGTTGTCTTGTCGTCGCCGCCGAGGAGCTGTAGTGCATGCAGTGCCTGTTCCGCTGTTTCGCGCAGCTGCTCGTCCCGTGGCAGAATGACGTTGCGCAGGAGAACCTGCACCGCGCCCCGGCGAATGTCGTCCTGCTTTTCAGAGGGCTGCTCTTCCAGTCCGGCGAGCGGAGTTTCGCTTCGGCCGGCCATGAATTCGGCGGCGAGATGCATGCCGATTTTCATCGATTCTTCGTTGTCGGGGACTGCGGGTGCATCTGCAAGGCGTGAGGCACGCGCGAGAACCATCTCCATTGTGCTTTTTATCTCTGCCATTTTTTTGCTCCTTAATAAGTAAAATTGAAAAAATAACGGATCAAATTTAATACATCTTTGTGGATTTTCAAGGTTGTCAATGGGTTGCTCGTTCTTTCATGGAAAGAAAAGCTGCCTTAAACGGTACCCCTGGTGAGACGGGCAGCGAAAAAGCCGTCAATCTCCTCCTGCGGCAGCGGAGCGAAGAAGTCGCCGCGGGTGAGTTCCCTGGCGCTCTGCGGCAGAATTGAGGCTGCGTCGGTGAGCTGAAATTCGGGATGACCGGCAAGAAACAGCTTCACCACGTCCTCATTTTCCTCCGGTTCGGTGGAGCAGGTGGCGTAGACCAGCACGGCGTTGTCGGCAGCAAAGAGAGCGGCGCGGTTGAGCAGGGCGAGCTGTTGCTCTTGCCAGGTGGTAAAGTCCTCTGGACGACGGTTCCAGCGGATATCCGGCTGACGGCCGAGAACGCCGAGCCCGCTGCAGGGAGCATCAACCAGGAGGCGTTCGCAGGGCGGCAGGGAGTGCGGGTCAAGGGTGAGCAGGTCAGCGGTGTACAGGGTGAGGCGCGGGTTGGCGAGGGCCTGCAGTTTTTCTGCCCGGAAGGGTTCTGGCTCTACTGCGTGGACGGCGCTTTGCGGGAAGAGCTGCAGGAGGTGGCCGGTCTTGCCGCCCAGCCCGGCACAGGCATCAAGGCAGGTGGTGGCGGTGAAAGGAGCGAGAAGGCGGCTGGCAAGCTGTGCTGCCTGGTCCTGTACCTGGAAGAGTCCGTCGGCATAGCCGGGAAGGCCTTCCACTACTGCGCCATTGGGGAGCAGCAGAGCGTCTGGTGAAAATTGACCGGGACGGGTGACGATGCCCTTTTCGGCGAGTTGAGCGGCGTAGCTGTCGCGGTCAATCTTACCGCTGTTGATGCGCAGGGTGAGCAGAGGCAGGGTGTTGTCGACGGTGCATATCTCTACGGTTTTTTCTTCGCCGAGGCGTTCGCGCCAGCGGTCGGTGAGCCATTGCGGATGGTTGAGGAGAAGTTGTCCCCTGTCGTCTGTCAGCATCTTCTCCTGCAGCTCTTCCCTGCGGCGCACGGCGGAACGCAGTACTCCGTTGACAAAACCCTGCAACCGCTTTGGCACCGGCGGTTTGCTCTTTTCCCGACAGCTGTTCACTGCCTCGTTCACCGCTGCCGATTCGGGGATGCGGTCGAGGAAGAGAAGCTGGTAGAGGCCCACCGCGAGGACCGTGTGCAGGAAGGAATCAATCTTATTCAGCGGAGTGGAGGAGAGCATGGAGAGAGCGCGGTCGAGGTTCTGGCGATGGCGCAGGACCCCGTACACCAGCTCCCGGCACAGACCGCGGTCCCGCGCGGTGAGACGGGCGTGGTCTGTGAGCCGATCGAAGAGGGCCTTTACTGACTGGGGGGAGGCGAAGAGCTGAGTGAGAATTTCTGCGGCGATGAAGCGGGGAGATTTTTCGGCCATGTACGGCTCCTGTGAATGAGAGGGAATTTGAGGTGGAGAAGTAACAGATCTGCGGGGATTTGCAAGCGGCAATCTGTCTTTCCGTGGACAGCTTCGGCGCAGCCTGGTATTCTCCTGAATCATCCATTTAAAATTTTACAGGGATACCTCCATGAAATATTTTGCCTTCTTTTTCACCTGTCTCCTTCTCTTCTCTTCCACCGCCGGTGCCTGGACTCTAGAGGACGTGCGAGAGCGAGATTTCCTGCGCTGTGGGGTGAGTGCCGACAGCCCCGGTTTTTCCCGGGTGGATGACTCAGGGACGTGGATCGGACTGGATGTGGATATCTGTCGGGCGGTGGCGGCGGCTGTACTTGGTGATGCCGGGAAAGTGAAGTTTCTCCCTCTTGGGGAGAACGGTGCGATGACCGCGCTGCTCTCCGATCGTATCGACCTTTTTGCCGGGCATGGTGAGCCGTGGGATTTTACGAGGGATACGGCGCTGGCAGTCGATTTTACAGGTATCTCTTACTATGATGAGCAGGGGCTGGCAGCGGGTTTCAGAGAAGATGGTGTGGAGCTGGGTGACCTGAAGAATGTCACCCTCTGCCTGCCGGAGGGAAAACATGGTCAACGGGTGCATACTCTGCTGAAGCGACAGCATATTGCCTGGCGTGATGTCTCCTTTGATACGGAGGAGGCAGCGGTGGAGGGCTTTCTTGAGGGTCGCTGTAATCTCATTTCCCAGCCTTTTTCACAACTGCAGGCGCTGGTTCTTGAGCGTGAACATGGTGAGCGGGCGGTGATCCTGCCGAATTCCCTTGGCCGGGTCGCCTTCGGGCCTGTGGTACGTCAGGGAGACGATGTGTGGTCTGATATAGTTCGCTGGTCGCTCTTCGCCCTGATTGACGCCGAAGCCCTTGATCTCAGCTCGAAAAATGCTGAACAGATGATGCGCAGTGCGCAGCCGGAAATTCGTCGTTTCTTTGGCCTTGACGGAGACGGTATGAAAAGCGGCGGACTGACCGCTGGCTGGACGGCCCGGATTGTACGCCAGGTGGGCAACTACGGGGAGTGCTTTGAGCGCAGTCTCGGGGAGGGTTCTTCGCTGAAACTGGAGCGTGGCAGGAACAGACTGTGGAAGAATGGTGGACTGATCTATGCGCCACCGGTCGAATAAGGTTGCCGAGAGAAAGGATAAAAAAAAGAGGGACAGCGCGTAGAGCGCTGTCCCTCTTTTTTTGTTCCCTGCGGGAAAAGAGGACTTCAGGGGGAATCAGGGGGAAAGGGCAGAGGCCCATGCTGCTCTCTGGCCGAAAGAAGAGATGAGTTACAGCTCGACGAAACTGTCGAAGAGGCCGTCATCTTCCTCAATTTTTTTACGGTTGCCAATGATGGCGCGGTGGGGGATGCGCATCAATTCCTCAAATGCCGGGGCGAAGGAGCGCATCTGTTTCACGTCTGTGGCGAGTGCCTCGCTGAGTCTCCGGGATTTGAACTCCGGAGTGATCCCGCTGAGATATTCGTTGCGGGCGGTGGCCCCTTTTACAGCGGGGCTCTGGTGTGGATCGAGTGTGCCGCAGGTTCCGGTGATGAGCTGGCGCAGTCCCTCACTGGACAGATCCAGATTGGCAACAGCCTGTGGGATGGCGTTGTACGCGTCGTAGGTCTTTCTCACCTGCGGGTCGCGGTAACTGATCAAACAGATGTTCCCGGTGATGAAGGAGAATTGGCTGAAGCAGCCATAGGCTCCGCCCATCTGGCGCACGGTGTTCCACAGGTAGTCGCGGTTGAGCCAGGTTTTCAGTACCTCGAAACTCCCCTTGTAACCTTCGCCGTTCTCCAGCAGATTGCCGCCGAGACCGGCAAAAACGACCTCTGCGGCAGTGATAAAGGCCTCGTGGGTGGGCAGCTGCAGGCCGGGTAAGTCAACAGGGGAGCCCATGGGCAGGCTGCCAAGGGCTGCGGTTAAATTTTTGCCGATGCCGGCAAAACTGGCCAATTCTTCCTCTTCCCCGGTGACCGCAAGGAGAAGATTGTCGCGGTTGAAGAGCAGGAGAGCAATTTTTTCGAGGGTGTGGATAAATTTTTCTTCGTGCTCACCGTAGTTTTTCGCCAGCTTCTTCAGGGCAAGGTAGGAGCTGGCTCCGTTGACAAGTTCACTACAGCGTCCAGCGGGGGAAAGGTGGGAAAAAATACGCGAAGTGGCAATGCTGTAGCCCTCGCTCTGCACCGAGTGCTCCGCCCAGGTGAACTCCCGGCTGACAATGTCACGGATGCGGGCGCGGTCGGCAAGGGAGAGTGAAGAGAAGACCTCTGCCATCAGTGTCACCGCCGGTTCAAGGTAGAGGGGCAGGGCCTTGAGATGAAACCAGAGCACCGGCAGCATCTCTTTTTCACCTCTCTTGCCGTAGCAGGAAAAGCTGTGGTCAAAGGCGCCGGTGGTGGTCGCCAGTTCTTTGGCAAACTGCTTAAAGCCGAGTCGTTCCGTACCGATCTCGCAGGCGATGGTGGCGAAGAGGTCGAGATATTTCAACTGTTCCGCGTTCAGGACTGAGGTATTGAAACCGGCATTAATATAACTGATGTGGTTGGTTGGCAGTTGGCTGACCAGAACCTTCTGACCAAACATCTGGGTGGGAAGAACGCTGTGGTAATTCACCTTTTGAGGCATGTCAGCCAGACTTAGCGCGGGTAGCAGGGCAAGCGTTTCGGTGCTGTTGGGTTCGAGCTGCAGGGCGGTGAGTTCGGCGGTGCGGGTGAGACGTCGCTCCTTCTCGGCCGTATTGGCTTCTTTGCTGCTCTTCTCCAGCCGGTCCCTTTCGGTGGCACTGTCTTCCTGCAGTTTTTTCGGATCCGGCTTGAGGACAACGGTTACCGTGGCGGGGTTGTCAAGCAGGTTGCGACGGATAAGCTCCTCAAAATATCCCTCTTCGAGTGCCTTGTGGCGCAGTTCGACAAGGATGTTTTCGCTTTCAAGAAAATCCAGAGGCTTACCACCGTATTTGAGGCCGTTCAACGCCTTGTTGATCAGTCCCAGACCGCGCTGGGCGTTGGAAGCCTCCTCGCGGAAGCCGAATTCGAAGTTGTTCAGCTCGGCGGTTACCAGCTCGTGGTCGAGTCCCTCTTCGGTAATCCTGCGCAGGGTTTCATCGTAGAGTGTGATGAAGGTTTCCCGTTGCTCTGGTTCGCTGCCGACGAGGTAGGTGACCATCAGGGTGTGGATGCAGTCGGTAGCGAGAAAAATACCACCGAAGTCTTTGCATACGCCGCTCTCAATGATGGCGTTTTTCAACGGTGATGCGTCGGAATTGTACAGAATGTTGGCGATTACCTGGAAGGCCATGTTCTCTGTGCGGTCGAGAATAGAGCCGACACTGGTTCCCACCGCGAGGAAGGTTTTGCCGGAGAGATCAGTGCTGTCCACGGCATAACTGGCTTCTACGGTGACGGGTTGGTTGATCAGCGTTCCCTCTTCCAGTTTGGCGGGGTCCTGTTTCTCTTTAAAATGAGAAAGAAAACGGTCCTGCAGGAAAGGAAGCTCTTCTTCGAGGGGGGCGTTTCCATAAAGAAAAAAAATGCTGTTGGAGGGGTGATAGTGACGCTTGTGGAAGGCGACAAACTCCTCGTAAGTGAGGTCTGGAATACAGTGCGGATCACCACCGGATTCGTGGGCCCAGGTGGAGCCGGGCATGAGATGCTTGTAGATATTGAAAAAGAGGTGGCGGATGGGGTCGGAGAAGGCACCCTTCATCTCATTATAGACTACACCTTGAAACTGCAGAGGCTGTCCTTCCTCCGCGTGGTAGTGCCATCCTTCCTGCTCAAAGGTGGTGGGGGCAAGGAGGGGATGGAAGACGACGTCGCAGTAGACATCCATGATATTGAAATATTCTTTCAGATTGCGGGTTGCAAAGGGGTAGAAGGTGACGTCACTGCCGGTCATGGCGTTGAGAAAGGTGGTGGTGCTGCCCTTGTTGATTTCACCGAAGACATCTTTCACTGGATATTTTTTGCTGCCCATCAAAACGGAGTGTTCGAGGATGTGAGCGACACCGGTGGAGTCGGTGGGGATAGTGTTGAAGGCGGTGGTGAAGGTCTTGTTATTGTCGTCGTTTTTAATAGCCAGCAGCGGACAGCCGAGGAGATCATGGGTGAAGAGATAAACATCGGAGTCGATCTCATCAATGTGGCGAAATTCTTTCAGGGTGAAACCCGCGCAGCTGCTGCCGACGGCGGTGGAAACGATCATAATTGCTCCTGTAAGTGGGATATGGGATGGTTGGAAGAATGAGAGATAATAGAAAAAACGACTATTCAAGGTGCTCGGTGTCAAGGAGAAGGGTGACCGGGCCGTCATTGATCAGCTCAACCTTCATATTGGCGCCAAATACGCCGCAGGCGGTGGAGATCCCTGCACGCCTGATCTCCTCAATAAATCTTTCATAAAGTGGCTCTGCATGAGAAGGCATTGCTGCTGCGGAAAATCCCGGCCGCCGCCCCTTGCGGCAGTCGCCGTAAAGCGTGAATTGCGAGACTATAAGCATTTCCCCTGCAATGTCTTTAAGGGAGAGGTTCATTTTTTTCTTTTCATCCTCAAAAATACGTAAATTCAAAGATTTCTCAGCGAGCCATTGCAGTTCCCGCTCTCCGTCGGTACTGTGAATTCCGAGCAGCAGAAGGATCCCTCTGCCAACAGCGCCCACCTCTCTATTGTCGATGCGTACCGCTGCCCGCTCGACCCGTTGAATGACTGCTTTCATAAATTTCTTCTGATATTCGGTAGAGATAATAAGCAAAACAGTGTAATAAGAAGTTTCTTTTTTATAACAACGTCTGGAAGGTTTGACTGAATTCTCCCCCTTCCATAAGACCCTTTACCTGAATCAGAAGAAAATTCCAATGATTCCTGTCTTCAGGAAGAATATGTATGGGATATGGGAACTCCGGGGTTCCCTCTCTTTTTTCACCCCGAAACAACCCTTGGAGGTGCTATTATGTGGAAGCAGGGAGCTGCTGTGCTGGCCGCGATGGTCGTTTTCACCGCCGGTTCTGTTTTTGCGGACGGAGCAGCAAAGGAAAAGACACTCAAACTGACAACGACCACCGACGTCGAGGCCTCGGGACTCTTTGATGAACTGCTGCCGAAATTCAAGGCAGACAGCGGGATTGTGGTGACGTTGTCTGTTAAAGATGATGCGGCGGTATTACAGGACTGCCGAGACGGCAGGACGGACATTATCTTTTCCCGGGACGAGACCGGGGAGAAGAGACTGGTTCTGGAAAATTTTGGCACCAGACGTTATCCCGTCATGCACAGCGACTATATTATCGTTGGTCCGAAGAATGATCCTGCAGGAATCAAGGGAATAAAGAGTGTTGTTGAGGCGTTGGCGAAGATTGCTGAAAAACGTTCCACTTTTGCCTCCTGCGGTGATAACAGCAGAACTCATATGAGAGAGCAGGCGCTGTGGAAGAAGTCCAGCGTGAAACTGGTGGAGTGTAAGACGCAGTTTATCGAGAAGGGAAAACTGAAAAAGGTTAACTCCGTTGTACCGGAGGATTCCGAGGCATGGTATCGCACTGTCGGCCAGGGGATGGCTGAAACGCTCTCCTTTGCGGAAGGAAAACAGGCCTGCACTCTTTCGGATCGTGATACCTATGTGAGGTTTCGCTATGGTCAGGATCCACCGCTTGACCTTGAAGTGCTCTGTGAGGGAGATCCGCTTCTTGAGATTCCCTGGGGGCTCGTGCCGGCCAATGCAATCAAATTCCCTGGAGTGCATAATGATCTTGCCATGGAATTTGTGAAATGGGTTTCTTCTCCAAAAGGACAGGAGCTCATCAGCAATTTTACCCTGGCGGGGATTCGGCTCTTTACTCCCGATGCTGAAGCTGTCAGGTAAAAAGCTGATGGGGAGCGTCTTCAGCTCCGCAATGTGGCCGGGTGGATGCCACCGACAGAAAACGCAGAAACCAGAAGAGGCCGGCCGGAATTTCCGGACGGCCTCTTCTGGTTGTTTACCGGGAAGATCGAAGAACCAGTTTTTCACCCATCTTCTTTGTTACAGTCAAAAAAAGCCGGAAATAATTTCTACGGTACTTAATTTACCTGCGGTAAATTTCCTTCTGAGTCTCAAATCTGAACGAAATACAAGCTGTTTCAAGGTCCCCTGCTGAGAAACGCTCTCTCAGAGTTCACTGTTCTGTTTGATGTCGGCGGTCTGCCACATATGATGGAGCCATGCGTCGAGAATCCGTTGTTGTTTAACACTGAGCAGGCTCGATTTATACCTTTCAATCTCCATTGCGTTTTCCGTCATGGCGGGGCGGTCGCGCCGGGTGAGTTGAAAATCGTACCAGTTACCAGTCGCGGTGTCTTTCACCGGGGTTGTCGGCAGTGGTTTGGAAAGAGAGAGCTTGAAGCAGTCTGCCAGAAGAGCCGTGGGGAAGATGTCGTCGTTGTGCTCCGGGGCGCGACCCATCAGGCCTGAATCCTGAATCTTGAGACCTTTTGCCTGTGCTGCCTTGTCGAGGCCCTCTTTACGGCCTGCGGTGAGGAGCTCCTCGGCAGCTGTTTTGGCAAGTTCTTCAGCCTTTGCTTTCCGCCAGTCTTTCTCCACGAGGTTATAGACAGTGGTAAGGGCGGGAACCTCCGGAGCCTTCACATCCTCCACATAGAAGATGGCGTAGCCGGTGTCGCCCTTAACCAGAGAGCTGAGTTCCCCCTTGCCGAGATCAAAACTCTTCTGCAGAAAGGCTGGATCCTCAGCGATGTCAGCAGGTGCGGTGTCGTGGGTAACAAATCCACTCTTTTTGAAATTGGCGGAGGAATCTTTATCCGCATACCTGTCCAGACTGCCGGTAGCCATAATGCCTTCGTAGGTCCCGTTTGCAAGCTGGAAGGCGAGGGATTGTGCCTCTTTCTGCTGGAGCCGGGAGATGATCTGCTCCTTCACGTCGGCGAAGGGCTGCACAATGCCCGGTGTGATATCATTAACTACAAATATATTATAGGAGGAAGGCGTTTTTACCACCGGGCTCACTTCATTCTGCTGTAATGTAAAGACGGTGCTGTCCAGGAAGGGAACCTGTCCCCTGCTCACCGAACCGAGCCTGCCGCCTTCTTCCGCAGAGGGACTGTCGGAATACTGTTTCGCGAGGGCGGCGAAATCCGCTCCTTCTGCGGCTGCCATGGCGCGCACTTCTTCAGCCTCTTTCAGCTTATCCGACAGCTGGGCTTCACTTTCGCTGCCGTTGAGAGAAAACTGGATGGTGGCGATGGCGCGCGTCTCAGGTACGGTGAACTCTTTTGGGTAGTCCCTGTAGTATTTCTTCGCCTGCTCATCATCAATATGGATCTGATTCGCGACATCCTTGTAGAGGAAGGTCGCATAACGGAAACTGGATTCGGGAGCAGATTTATAGTTGTCCTGATTCTTCTTATACCAGGCAGCAAGCTGCTTCTCATTGACGGGTACTTTGTCGATGAAATCCGCAGGGTTAAAGGAGATAAACTGTACTGCAACCTTCTCATTATACTGGCTGTAGAGGTCTTCAAGTTCCCACTGGCCGTTGATGGTGGCAAAATTCTGAATGGCGGTTACCGCCAGAAGCGACAAGCGGTCAATGCGCAGTTTTTTCTCAAAAACGGTGGGAGTCATCCGGTTGGCGGCAAGAACCTCCTTGTATCGTTTTATGTCAAATACTCCGTTTACAAGGAAAGCCGGTTGAGATTCAACGGCTTTGCGGATTTCTTGGTTGCTTACGACGATGCCCATCTGCTGCGCACCCTGACGAAGCAGAGTGTCGTGGATGATTTGATTGATCACCTGGCCCTTGAGGTTGACTTTCTCTGCAAAGTCCCTGGGCATATTTCCGGGGAACTGCTCACTGAGGCGGTCAGCTGCCTTGTTGTAGGCCTCATTATATTCTATTATGGAAATGTCCTGACCATTAATCGTAAGTGGTGTTCGGTTACCGGAGAGAAGATCTGCGCCGAATCCCCAGAAGACGAAAACGAGGACAATAATTCCAACTATAATTTGAATAACAGTGGAGTTCTTTTTGTTTCGAATAGCCTGCAGCATGGTGCGTTCCGCTTCTGAAATGTTGAGTGGTTTTGGGGGGAAGTTTTCCCTTTGTTTTTACATGATAACCCGTTCGATTTACTCTGTATGTGTTTCCTTCGCAAGGGAAAACAGGAATTTACGGCGGAGTGGAGGGAAGGTGATGGTAAGTTTAAATATTTGTTGAAAAAATACATCAGGGGGAGTACAAATCCTCATTAGTAAATGATTTGCCATTCATTGGTGAACAGAATGTGCTATGGTTCCTTTCAAATACTGTTTTGAACGTAGCCGGATGCAGTTAACCAAAAAAATCTAGGAGGTTACAATGCCGACAATTGAACACAACGGAAGCAGCTTTGAAGTTGATGAAGATGGATTCCTGCTCAAAGGTGACGATTTCGATCAAAACTGGGTCGAATATGTTAAGGGTGTAGAAGGAATCCCCGAGTTGACTGATGAGCATAAAAAAGTTATCGACGCCCTTCAGGAATACTATAAGAAAAACGGTATTGCACCGATGGTACGGATTCTTTCCAAAACCACGGGCTTTCCGCTCAAACGTATCTACGAACTGTTTCCCTCTGGACCTGGCAAGGGAGCATGTAAAATGGCTGGTCTGCCTAAACCGACTGGTTGTGTCTAATTTTTCAGACGCGATTGTGCAGTAACTCGATGGAGGGTTGAACCGAAAGGTTCAACCCTCCATTTTTTTTGCCTCCCCGTTTTGTCCTCGAGTGTGCTGCTTCCGAATATAAAAAGGGCGAAGCTGACATAAAGGTGCAGTACAAAAAAAAAAGACGTTACGAAATATATCCCGTAACGTCTTTATATAAATGGTGGAGCTGATCGGGATCGAACCGACGACCTCTTGACTGCCAGTCAAGCGCTCTCCCAGCTGAGCTACAGCCCCTTCCGAACAATTACTCGTTCAAAAGAGACGATATCATTACCAGCCTTTTTGGACCGTGTCAACAAAAAAAACAGTTTCCAGGAAGTCGCGGGGATAGTATCTTGCTAATTTCGGATTGAACTGGTATTATTCCCCGGTTCATATATGCGGGTGTTGCCTGCAGAGGAAGGATGTTGCCTGCGGAGGCTTCCAGTGTGAAGATTTACTCCGTGATGGCCCCTTTCTAATATCAAGAGTAAAGAGGATTTCTTTTCATGTTTTCACCATTCCATTCATTGTTCGGCTGGCTTTCCAATGACCTCGCTATTGACCTGGGGACTGCTAACACCGTCGTTTATGTCAAGGGGAAGGGTATTGTTCTTCGTGAGCCCTCTGTAGTGGCGGTCCGTCAGGATGGCCGAATGAGCAAAGTCCTTGCCATCGGACAGGAGGCAAAGATGATGCTTGGGAAAACCCCCGGCAACATCCAGGCCATTCGTCCCATGCGGGATGGTGTCATTGCCGACTTCGATGTCACTGAGGCCATGCTTCGCTACTTCATCAAAAGGGCACACAACCGGCGTACTCTCGTATATCCCCGTATTATCATCTCTGTTCCTTCAGGTATTACCCAGGTGGAAAAACGGGCGGTAAAAGATTCCGCCATGTCTGCCGGAGCCCGCGAAGTTTATCTTATTGAAGAACCCATGGCTGCGGCCATCGGCGCGGGGTTGCCTGTCACTGAACCTACCGCGTCAATGATTATTGATATCGGTGGTGGCACTACTGAGGTTGCGGTCATTTCCCTGAAAGGGATTGTCTATGCCAAATCGGTGCGGGTGGCCGGGGACAAAATGGATGAAGCCATTCTCCAGTATATCAAACGCCAGCATAACCTGGCCATTGGTGAGCGTACCGCTGAGTTGATCAAAACAACCATTGGCAACGTTATGCCGGAAGAGCCTTTTGAAACTATGGACATCAAAGGGCGCAACCTCGGTACTGGTGTACCTATGACTCTGCAGATTTCCTCTGGTGAGATCCAGGCCGCTATCGGCGAACAGGTGGATGTAATTGTTGAGGCGGTCCGAGTTGCGCTGGAAGTAACCCCGCCGGAACTGGCCGCCGACATCGTCGATAACGGTATCGTCCTCACGGGCGGCGGTGCCCTTCTGAAAAATTTCGATAAACGTCTTGCCGAAGAAACCGGTATGCCAATTATCATTGCCGAGGATCCTCTCTCGTCAGTGGTCATGGGTTGCGGCCACGCCCTGGACAACCTCGATATCCTGCGTGAAATCGCCATTGATTAATGGGTTGCCGGCGGCTTTTTCAACCCGAATCCGGAATGTAATCTGTAGTGAAACGTAATCCAAAACGAAGCCCCCGGACACGGAAACGGCCCCTTCTTATCAGCGTTCGGGTCTGGCTGCTCTTCGGAGTCCTCCTGACAGTTGCACTTTTGCTGCTGGGCTCGCTGCTCAGCGGCAAGTTTGGTGTAACTCATCGGCTGACCCTTGATTTCATCGGCTACATGCAGAGTGGTGTGGTGCAGGCGGTTGACAAGTTCAGCGGATTCAAGAATAATTACATCACCAACTGGAGTCTGCAGGAGGAGAACAAGCGCCTGCTGGAACGGGGCGACAAGTACCTCACCGAGCTGCAGAAATACCGCGAATCCTATCTTGAGGCCCGGACTTTTGAAGTTCTGCTCAACTTCAAGAAGGGGCTGAGTATTGATCCTCTTTCCGCCCGGGTGGTGGGCAAAGAACCTTCCTTCTGGTACAAGACCATTATCGTTGACCGTGGTCGTAATGATGACATTGAAGAGGGGATGACGGTCTTTGTTCCCAAGGGGGTTGTTGGCCAGATTATCCAGGTGGCTGACGATTACTCCAAGGTTCTTCTCGCCAATGCCCCCACCTCCGCCATTGATGCTATCATCCAGAAAAATCGTACTCGCGGTATTCTGCGCGGTGCCGGTTCTAAAGGGTATGTCCTTAATTATGTGCTGAAAAATGCCGACGTTGCTGTCGGTGACTATGTTGTTACCGCCGGTATTGGCGGGCTTTTTCCTACGGGGATGGTTGTGGGAACAGTCGCTAAAATTCATAACCGGGAACGCGGCATGTTCCAGGAGATTGAGGTGACCCCTGAGGTGGATTTTCAAAAACTCGAATATGTTTTTATAGATCGCACTAACCGCAAGAAAATCATCGATGAGATGAACCGCGCCCCCATGAAATAGGCAGAGGCATGTGGAATATTATTGTTTTTGCCCTTCTTGGTATTTTCGCTATTGTCTTTCAGACGGCGGTGATGCATGATTTGCCATCATGGTTTGGCCGACCTGATTTCCTCTTTATCCTGCTGGTCTTCATCTCCTATCGTTTTGCCTGGATTCCGGGTCTCGCTCTGGTGTTCACCCTGAGCTGGATGATGGATGTAGAGACGGGAGTGAGCCTCGGCTTCTATCCACTGATCTGTCTGCTTGTTTTCACTGTTCTCAAGCTTGTTGCCTCTGGTAAGCAGGTAAAAGAGGCCACTTATCAGATCCCTTTGCTCGGGGTTGCCTGGCTGGTGGCACGTTTTATCTTCCATCTGCTTGACATGTTCACCGGATGGCTGATGCTTCCCGACTGGGAAATCCTCCAGACCATTGAGGAGAGTGTCCTGCTGATGATTATTGCAATACCGCTCTTTGCTCTCTATAATAATGTTTATGTTTATGTGCAGGAACGCAGCATAAGAGCACGGGCTTCACGTTCCACCCGGCGTCCACGCCGACCGATGCGCCGAATGTAGGGATCTTTCCCTTCTACTCTGTCTGCTCATTTCCCCTCCGTATAACTCTTTCTCTTACTCTCCATGAAATTTTCACTTAAACTTCCAACAGCAAAGCAGGACCAGTTCGAAGAGCGTGATGACGTCTCTCTCAATATCCTGCAGAAGCGTCTTATCGGGGTCGGGGTAATTATAGTTTTCTTTCTGGTTGTCATTCTTCTACGTTTTTACTTTCTGCAGGTTACCAAAGGGGATGACTATAAACGGCGTGCTTACAACAACCGTATTCGTATCAGCACTGTGGCTCCTCCGCGCGGGCATATTCTTGACCGTATGGGGAGGGAGATTGTCACCAACCGACCATCTTTCAACGTTGCACTGGTTCGGGAAGACTCCCGGGATATTGACGGCACTCTGAAGAAACTCGGCCCAGTTCTCGGTATGAGTGAGGAGGAACTGTGGGGGCGGGTGCGCGAGGCGAGTGATACTCCTCTCTATCTGCCGGTCACTCTGAAAGAGGATATCGACTGGCAAACTCTTGCCTATCTGGAATATAACAACCGTGAGTTCTCCGGCGTGCGTATTGAGGTACAGCCGGTGCGGGTCTATCCTTACGGTGACCTTGCGGCCAATATCATTGGCTATCTCGGTTCTATCTCCAAAAAAGAGCTGGAGAATGCGGATCGCTCTATCTACAGCGGTGGCGATCTTATCGGCAAGAGGGGGCTTGAACGGTTGCGCGAGGCAGACCTGCGTGGCGAGAAGGGCAAGCGTTACACGGAGGTCAACGCCCGCGGCTTCGAGCAGCAGATGCTTGACGGAATTGAGCCGATGCCGGGACGGGATCTGCAGCTGACCATTGATGTCGATCTGCAGCAGATCGCCGAAAATTATATGCTTGCCGGGGAAAAATCCGGCGCCGTGGTGGTACTCGAAGTTAACACCGGGCGTCTGCTGGCAGCGGTTTCTACACCGACCATCCACATTGAAGACTTCGTCGGCGGGATCTCCCGCAGGAAGTGGAAGGCGCTCATGGATAATGAGCATAAACCGCTGATGAACAAGGTCGTACAGGGGACCTATCCCCCTGGTTCCGTTTACAAAATGGTTACCGCACTGGCAGGTCTTGCCCGGGGGGTCGTCAATGAAAATACCTCCCTCTTCTGCCCCGGGAGTTATCGTTTCGGGAACCGTACCTATCGCTGCTGGAAACACAGTGGCCACGGCATGGTCAACCTGTGCCAGGCGCTGGGGCAGTCCTGCGATGTTTTCTTCTATCAGGTCGGCCAGTGGGTGGGGGTGGACGGTCTTGCTAAATATGCTACAGAACTTGGTTTTGGCCAGCAGACCGGCATTGAGATGGAGTATGAAAAGTCTGGTCTTGTACCGACCAAAGCGTGGAAACAGGAAGTGAAAAAACGCAAATGGCAGGAGGGCGAAACCCTCTCCGTGGCCATTGGTCAGGGGTTTAACCTGGTGACGCCAATACAGATCGCCAACATGACCGCTACTATCGCCAATGGGGGTACGCTCTACCGTCCGCAGCTGGTAGAGAAGGTTATCGACCCCGAGGGGAAGGTTGTTGAACAGTTTAAGCCGGAAGTGAAGTCTGAAATCAAAGACTTCAGCCACTTTTTTCAGCTGATTCGTCAGGGGATGGAGGAGGTTATTCAGGGGAAACGGGGAACCGCCCGCCAGTTGCGCATCGAAGGTCTGCCGTTCGCCGGGAAAACGGGGACTGCTCAGGTGGTAAAAGTGGCACAATACCGCGGCCTGCGGGATGAGGATATTCCCTACAAATATCGTGACCACGGCTGGTTTACCTGCTATGCGCCCGCCGACAAACCGGAAATTTCGGTTACCGTACTGGTGGAGCATGGGCTCCATGGCAGTTCCGGAGCTGGCCCGGTAGCCCGGGCCGTACTCAAACATTATTTTGCTAAACGCCTGAAAGAAGGCACGCTCTCCGCCCAGGAATAAGAGGCATCATGTACCGAATAGACAGAAGACTGCTGGAACATTTTGACGTAATTCTGATGCTGCTCATCGTGCTGACCTGTACCATGGCGCTGTTTAACCTCTACAGCGCCTCCATGCCCTCACCGGGGGGTGGCCTCGCTCCGTGGATGAAACAGAGTATTATTATGGTTGGCTGTTTTATTCTCTTTTTTGTCATCATCAGTTTTGACTACAAACTGCTGCACATCCTCAACTACCCGTTCTACTTCATTATTATCGCGTCCCTGCTGCTCGCCGATGCCATCGGTGCCACTGCGGGGGGGGCACAGCGCTGGATCGACCTCGGGCTCTTCAATTTTCAGCCATCAGAGCCAGCCAAGCTGATGATGGTGATTACCCTCGCGAGTTACTACGCGCGAAAAGAGGTGAGCGGGGGGTATTCTTTTTTTGATATCCTGCCGCCGCTGGGGCTGATGGCGGTTCCCTTCATTCTCATCCTGATCCAGCCCGATCTCGGAACCTCTCTGATGCTGATTATTATTTTTGCCTCCATAACCATGTTTGTGAAGCTGCGCTGGTCGGCCTATGTCATTCTTCTCAGCCTTGGTTCTGGCGCGGGTATTTTCGCATGGTTACATCTGCTAAAACCCTATCAGAAGAAGCGGGTGGAGACTTTTCTCAATCCCGAACACGACCTTGCCAATCAGGGGTACCAGATCCTGCAGTCCAAGATTGCGGTGGGCAGCGGCGGCCTGACCGGCAGCGGTTATCTCAATGGGACGCAGGGGCATCTGCACTTCCTTCCCGAGCGCCATACCGACTTTGCCTACTCCGTATTGGCGGAAGAGTGGGGTTTTATCGGTTCTTTCATCTTCCTGCTGATTTATTTTGGGATGTTGTTCTGGGGACTCTATGTGGGAATGACGTCGAAGGACCGCTTTGGAACTCTGCTCGCCTTCGGAGTGGTGACGCTGATTTTTTGGCAGGCGGTGATCAACCTCTTCATGATCATGGGCTTCCTGCCGGTGGTGGGGATTCCGTTGCCGCTGGTCTCTTACGGCGGCTCCTCCCTGATTACCACCATGATGGGGCTGGCTATTCTGATGAACGTACGCATACGCCGTTTTAACCCGATAACGGGTGGAAATCACTGAGTCCGGCGTCTCTTGCAGGGAGATTACAGGCGGGATTTTTTCACCAGTGACGCCAGGGCAGCAATAAAACGTGCGTTGGTGTTGAGTGACGGGGTGGAGGCAAAGACCATGCCGAGGTCCTCTGCCTGACCGCGGTAGAGCATGTCAATTTCGTAGAGTGTCTCCACATGGTCTGAGACGAAGCTGATCGGCACCATAACCATCGCTTTGCAGCCCTCTGCTGCCAGGCGGTTGACAGTCTCCGGGGTGGAGGGGGCCAGCCACTCTACCGGGCCGCTGCGAGACTGAAAGCAGAGAGTTCCGGTCACTTCCGTTTGTTTCTCCACTGCCGCAATGGTCTGCTTCAGATGCTCCACATACGGATCGCCCTCCTGAATGAAGGAGACAGGCAGGCTGTGGGCACTGTAGACCACAGCAATCTCTTCGCTGGTCTTCTCCTGCAGCTCAACTATTGTCTTTTTGATTCCCTCTGCAAGTGTTTGAATATAGCCGGGTTCTTCCGGCCAGCTCTCCACCACCCGCAGAGGAATTTTGATTCCCCGCCGCTTCATCGCTGCCCGCAGATGGTTGAGAGAAGAACCGGCAGTTGCTTTTGTATAATGCGGATAGAGACTGACGACGGTGAGTTCCTGCACTTCATTCGCCAGCATCTCGTCCAGAGCCTCATCTGCATAAGGCGGCCAGTAGCGCATGGCAATGCTGACATGCCAGTCTTCCCCCTCCTTACAAAGATTTTCCTCCAGGGCCTTTGCCTGGGCACGAGTGATTTTTTCCAGGGGAGATGCTCCGCCAATTTTGCGATACGTCTCTCTGGAAATTGGAGCCCGTTTGCGGGCAATCATCCAGGCGATGACTTTTTGCAGAAAGGGAGGCCCGAGAGGGATGATCTCTCGATCGGAAAAGAGGTTGTAGAGAAAGGGGCGAACGGCCTTCAGACTGTTCGGGCCGCCCATGTTGAGCAGGATCACTCCTCTGGATTTTTTCATAGTGCAGGACTGGTAAAAGGATGCAAAAAAGGAGTGAGAAATAAAAAAACAACAAATTATATATCGACTCCGTATGAAAAGCGAGCTTTACCACAAAAAACGAATAAAAATAGACTTCTCTGTCTGTTTCGCAGCACAAAACATTGATCAGACTTGCCTCTGCCTGACTATTTCCTATAATACAGGCATGAGCGGAAGATGGAGACGGCAAAACGATTCCAGCCATTTCCGTTCTCTGCTGAAGAATGCGCCATTCGGCGCAGGAGAGGCGGTGTCCCCGCCGAATTTAGAGCTGGAGGAATTATGGAACTGAAAGTTGAAGCTCGTAATGTTGAGATGCGCCAGGGCTGGCAGGACAGAATTGAAAATGAGAAGGAGAAACTCCTTCGTCACTATCCTGACGTTCTTCACCTTCGTGTCACCATTGAGGCCACAGGTCATGTTGAAAATGACTTCAAGGTAAAACTTGTGGCCGGTGTTCCTGGAGATACCGTGATTGTAACTCGGGGGGCGGAGAATGTTCGCGCGGCCTTGACGGAATCGTTTGATGTTCTTGCCCTCAATCTCAAGGAGATGCAGCGCAAGAAACGGACAGTGAAGAAGCAGCAGCCTGCGGAATCGGCTGGTGACAGTGTCGGACTGATTAAAAAACTCTCTCCCGTTGAGTCTTACGGTTTTATTATTACTCTGGATAATCGGGAGATTTATTTCCATGAAAATGCACTGAAAGATGTTGAAATGGATGCCCTCCATGAAGGTGACAGTGTTCTTTTCGGGGAATCCCACGGCGATAAGGGTCCTCAGGCTTCCTGGGTACGCCTTGCCGAATGATTTTATTATAAGGGTCCCTTGAAACAGCTTGTATTTCGTCCATACTCGAGGTTCAGAAGAAAATTTATCACAGCCATGTTTGGTATCGGAGTCTCGCGCTTACCTCGACGTCTCGTTCCTCGCTTTGTCGGAGGATAAATTTTTTACTGGAACGAAGGAGATGGGTGAAGAGCTGGTTATTCAAGGTATCCATAAAATTTTAGAAAAGTATATATGCAGGCCCCGGATATTCGTCCGGGGCCTTTTTTTGTGCGAAATATATGCAAATTTGTAATACAGTAATACTGAAGCTTTTGAACGTGGAACGTCTCCCTGTACACTGTTTCCCCGCCCTCCTTCCAAGGTGAGAAAATCATGAAACCAGCACTCTTTCCATTCGTCCTCATTTCTCTTTTACTTCTCCTCAGTACTTCCTTTGCCGGAGCCTCTGATATTAAGCAGCTGCAGGATGATGCGATCCAGCGGGGAGCAAAGATCTTCCAGCCTGCTCAGGGGCTCAGTGCCGAAACAGCAGCGAAACTTCTCTCCACTGCCGATCTTTTCATGCATGAGAAGAAACACAGCGTCGCGAGTCCCCTCTACCGTAAGGTGGCGGCAGGACTTGCACAGCCCGGATTTCACTGCTGGAATGCCCTTGCCCGTCTTGCTGAGGAAGAGGCTTCTCATGGGGAGGCCTCAGAGTATGCCATGCTCGCCTCCCTCTCCAGCATGAACAATGTCACCTGCCGGCAGCAGATAGAAAACCTTTTACTGATGGGCACAGCCCTTGGTTCCCGGGCCCTGCAGAATGAGAAGTGGATTCCGGCTCTTCTCACCTCACTGGATCAGGGGATGACCGCGGCGCAGGCGTGTTCGGAGAGCAGTGACCTGCAGAAGAGATTGAGCGATTTGAGCAGTACGGCTCTTGCGCTGAAGAAGCGTTCGGAACGGGTGGAGATAACCTCTGCCGAGGCCGACGTGAAGGGTCGTACTCCAGGTCTCTGCGTGACCTTTACCGACGCGCTGTTGCCGACGAGTGCGGTTGATTATGCACAATATGTTCGTACTGCACCCTCGTGGAAGGCAGTATTCAGTGTCTCCGGGGCCACCCTTTGCATGCGGGGGGCCTCCTGGGGTTCCAGTTACCGGATTGAAGTCCTCCCCGGCATGAAGACGAAGGAACATGTGGTGAAAATTCTGCAGAAAGCTGACATAAAGGTGACTGACCGCACCCCGCAACTCTGGTTCAACCGGAAAAACTATGTCTTGCCGGAAGCTCCGGGAACAAAGGGGTCCGCGGCACTCTATTCGGTGAATGTGGACTCTGCCGAGCTCTCCATCTATCGCATCCATGAACGCAGTCTGCAGGGAGAATTTCTTAATAACTACTTTGGCGACAACCTGCAGAGCTGGACGGAAGAGAATCTCAGGGACAACTCTGGCAGCCTCGTTTGGAAAGGAGATGTAGATCTCGCTGGCAACACCAACAAAGTGGAACTTAACGCAGTGCGTCTGCCTCCCGGAATCACCGATGTCCCGGGCGTTTACATTATGATTGTCTCCCGGAAAGGAGAGGGTGATCGTTCCGACAGCAGCCTGCGGGGGACGCAGTGGCTGGTGGTCAGTGATATTGGTCTGACCAGTTATACTGGCGAGGGCGGCCTTACCGTTTCCGCGCGCAGTCTCGCCTCGGCCAGACCTCTCGGGGGAGAGAAGATTACGCTCTATGGCCGGAACAACGCACCGCTTGACGCCGTCTCCACGGACGCCTTCGGGATTGCCCATTTCGCCCCCGGCCTGCTGCGCGGTAAAGGAGGAGACCGGCCGTCACTGGTAACCGCCGGAACCGGTGGCAGCCATGGCTTCTCCTTTTTACAGCTCAGTACCCCCGCCTTTGATCTCAGTGATCGCGGCGTCTCCGGTCGCCTGCCCTCCGGGCCCATCGACGGCTGGAGTTATACTGATCGTGGAATTTATCGTCCGGGAGAGACTGTCCACAGCGTTACCCTGTTGCGCGACCGCCAGGGCAGGGCGTTGGCATCCCCTCTGCCGCTGACCCTGAAACTCTCCGGTCCGGATGATAATACCCTGGTGGAACGAGTCGTTCGGCCCGATCTCTCCGGTGCCTGGGTGCAGCAGCTGCAACTCTCCAAAGGAGCCCGCAGCGGGACGTGGAAAGTGCGGCTTTATGCCGATGAGACAGGCATTCCTGTTGCCTCTACCTCCTTTGAGGTGAAATCTTTTGTTCCGCCCCGTCTTGAGGTGAAACTCGCCATTCAGTCACAGCTCACTGGCGGTGTTCCCGGTGAGGTGAAACTGCAGGCGGATTATCTTTTTGGCGCCCCGGGGAGCGGGTTGACGGTAAACGCGGAGATGCGTCTTGGTGTTGCACACTATCCCTTCGGGAATTATAAGGAGTTCTTCTTCGGCGACAGCTTCAAGCCTGCCCGCTTTTCTTTCGACAAGATGACCACCGACGACAAAGGAGGGCTGCTCATCCCTGTGCAGACGGATATCACGACCAGTCAGCCGTTGCAGGGTGAAATTACGGCCTCAGTCTCCGATGTAGACGGGCGGAGGACCTCCGCCCGCAGCACGGTGCCGATTCTTGTTGCACCAATGTATGCCGGTATTCGTCCAGAAACCCCGGGAAATGTACAGAAGGATTCTCAGACGGCCTTTACCGTGCAGCTGCTTGACGCCAGGGGTCTCCCGCTGCAGAAAAAAGGCTGTGTCTGGCGTCTTGTCCGGGAAGATCATGACTGGCAGTGGTATCGCAAAGATGGTTCCTGGCAGTGGGAAGAGCTGGTAGACGACGTGGAGCTTGATGGCGGAGAACTCCAGCCCGATACTGCGGGGCAGGTTCAGCTGCAAAACCATGTCGAGGAGGGGTGGCACCGTCTGGAACTCTTCGATGAAAAGTATAACCTGCTGACGAACTACCGCTTTTACGCCGGACATAGAGTTGAAGGCAACGGCCGCGGGCCGGATCGTGTTGAGCTGAGTCTTGATAACGATAATTTTCTTCCCGGCACAACCGCTGATCTGAAGATCAGTTCTCCGTGGAAAGGTGAGGCCAGCCTCGTGCTCGCGGGGGAAGAGGTTCGCTCGGTACGCAACTTCAAGATGGAGACCCTGCAGCGCAGTATCTCCATTCCCGTAGAGAAGGAGTGGGGCGCGGGGACCTGGGCCATCGTGACGGTCTATCGTCCCGGCAGTGCCGCTGAAAAAGGGGCCGCCCGTGCGGTGGGGGTTGTCTGGCTCGGTGTTGATACCGCCGACCGCACCCTTGCCATGACCATCCACGCGCCGCAGCTGGTTCGACCGCGTCAGGTTCTTGAAGTGCCGGTGGATGTGCGGGGGGCGACCGGAAAGGTCTTTCTCACCCTCGCCGCCGTTGATGAGGGCGTGCTGCAGCTGACGAACTTCACATCGCCTGATCCACGCACATGGTTCTTCGGCCGTCGCCGTCTTGCCGTTGACATTCGAGATTTCTACGGACAGCTTATCTCCGCCAGTGGAGGCCGCGAAGCGGAGCTCCATCAGGGCGCGGGGAGTGGCGCAGGCCGCCGCGGAGCTCCCGAATCCAATATCAAGGTGGTCTCCCTCTTCTCCGGCGTTGTGGAAGTGGGGGCGGACGGGCGCGCGGTGGTGCCGCTTGATCTGCCTGATTACAACGGCCGCCTGCGCCTGATGGTGGTGGGCTGGTCGACGGAGAAATTCGGTGCTGCCACCATGGAGATGCAGGTCAGTGACCCCGTGGTACTTTCCGCCTCGCTGCCGCGGTTCCTGGCCCGCGACGATCACTCCTTTGTCACTGTGCTGGTGCAGAACGTTACGGGGAAAGAGGGCACGTATCATGTAACTGCCCGTGCTGAGGGCGCTGTGCGTCTCGACGGTACAGGCGAAGAGAGTTTTTTCCTGAAAAAAGGAGAACGGCGCAGCGTGCTTCTTGGGCTTACCGCTGCCGCTATTGGCAAGGGAGAGGTGGAGTGCAGTGTGCGGGGCCCGGGCAATTACGCGGTTAGCAGTCGCCTTCCGATCTTCGTGCGCGGTGTGGATCTGCCGGTGCTCAACCGCAGGTATCTGCGGCTTGAATCAGGCAGGGCCTTCACCGTACCGATGGAAAGTCTCAACACGTTTTATCCGGAAGGGGCTTTCCTTGCCCTGGATATCAACAGTCAGGCCGCCATTGATGTAAAGGGACTGCTTGATCAGCTCGACCGCTACCCCTACGGCTGTCTCGAACAGCTCACCAGTCGAGCCCTGCCGCTGCTTTACCTCAAGGAGCTGGAGGCCTTCTCCGGTGGTGATTATCCCGACCTGCACTCCCGTGTTGCCCGCGCCATCGACAAGATTCTTGAGATGCAGTGTTTCGACGGCAGTTTCGCCCTGTGGGACAACCATGGCCCCACCGAATACTGGCTCTCCTGCTACGTTATGGATTTTCTCACCCGCGCCCGGGCGAAGGGGTACACCGTGCCGGATTTCTTCTTCAACCGCGGGCTCTCCTGGCTTGAGTCTGAGGTGCAAAACGTTCTCTCGAAAGAGAACGCGGGCTTTTTTACCTGTGCTCAGCTGGTTCTGGCGGAGAACGGCAGGGGACAGACTGAGAACCTGCGCTATCTCTACGATAATCTCCACACGGAATTAAGCGGCTATCACCTCGCGCAGCTTGGCGCGGCACTCAGTCTCGTTGGGGAGCTGAAGCGCAGTACCCTGGCCTTTACGGAGGCAGTACAGAAGATAACGAGCCCGCTTTCTGACCCCTCTTTTGCGGTAAATGGCAGTATTGATGATTATTACGGCAGTCACCTGCGAGATCTCTCCGGTGTCATCTGCCTGATCGGAGAATTTAGCAGCGGAAAGATTCCCACCGGGGAGCTGTGGGCCGAACTTACTCAGGCCCGGCAGGGCCGTCGCTGGTTCTCCACTCAGGAACAGGCCGCCATGGTGATGGCGGCAACGACCCTTCGTGAACAGAGCGAATTCTTTATTATGGTGAACACAGAGATTCAGGCCGGAAAAACTCTTCGTCTGACTCGTACCGCCGCTGAAATGAAGGTCCCTCTCAAGATTACAAACAGGGGAAAAGGTGATGTCTGGCTCACCTTCAGCGAGCAGGGCACGCCGGTGAAATCGCTGGCCAGCAGTGACAGCGGTCTCCGTGTCAGCCGTCACTGGTATCACCTCGACGGGACTGCTCTGGATCTCCGCAGTATGAAACAGGGAGAAATGGTCGTTGTGGTGGTGGAAGTGCAGGAGCATGTGCAGGTCTCCGGCCAGGCCCTGCTGATCAACCTGCTGCCCGCCGGCCTCGAGTACGACCGGGTGATTGAGCCAGGGGATGAAGAGCTGCCCTTGTTTGGGAAACAGTTGAACCGGTCGCTGCTTTATAATGACGGTATGGATGACCGTTTCATCACCGCCTGGGAGACGCAGAGCAATCCATCCTCGCCCTTCCGCACGGCGCACCTGCTGCGGGTGGTTACGCCGGGGGAATACACCATTCCGGCTGTGGAAGCGGAAATGATGTATGCTCCGGAAAAACGTGGTCGCGGGATTGGCGGACGTCTTTCCATCAGCCGATAAGTGTTGATGGCAGAGAAAAAAAAATGGAGGTGCGGGAAAATCCTGTGCCTCCTTCTTTTTTGCGTGCTTGCCTGCGCGGCGGGGACGGCGGCTTTTATCTTCTCTCCCGATTTACAACGGGAAGAACCGGAGTGGTCAGCGCAGGTGGTGTCCAGTGATGGAGAGTCGCTGCGGATTTTCACCACGGCCGATGGCCGCTGGCGGTTGAAGACAGAGTTGCAGCACCTCGATCCCCGTTTTCTCCACTTTCTGCTTGCCTGTGAGGACAGTCGTTTTTACCGCCATCCCGGAGTGGATGGCATGGCCCTGCTGCGTGCCGTCGGCCAGCTTGTCACGAACGGCCGGGTGATCTCTGGCGCCTCCACCATAACCATGCAGACCGTGCGTCTGCTTCATCCCCGACCGCGGACCATCGTCAGTAAAGTGGTGGAGATGCTGGAGGCGCTGCGCCTTCAGCAACAGCTGGGCAGGGAGGAAATTCTCACGCTTTATCTCAGCCTCGCACCCTACGGCGGTAATATCGAAGGTATTGAGGCTGCGACCCGCCTCTACTTCAACAAAAGTCCTCAACAGCTTACTCCCTCGGAGGCTGCACTGCTCATTGCCCTGCCGCAGTCGCCGGAAAGCTATCGTCCAGACCGCTTTCCGGAGCAGGTGAAGGGGGCGCGGGATCGTATCCTGCGGCGGTTGAACGAGGCCGGTTTGCTGAGTGCGGAGGAGAGCGCCGTGGCGACCGCCATGCCGGTTCCGACCCGGCGTTTTCCCATGCCCTTTCTCGCCCCTCAGCTGGCCCTCCGCCTGCACACGGCCTTTCCACAACAACGTCTCGTGCGTACCACTCTTGATGGCCCCACTGAGCGCGGTCTTCGCGCCCTTGCTTTTCGTGTCGCGCGTGAACTGGAACCGGGGTTGACTTTCGCTGTGCTGGTGGTGGAGAGCGACAGTCGCAGGGTGATCGGTTATCTCGGCTCCGGCGACTTTTTTACCGACAGTCAACTCGATCTTACCCGGGCTGTGCGTTCTCCCGGGTCCACCCTCAAGCCCTTTATCTACGGCATTGCCTTTGAGCGTGGTTTGCTTCATCCGGAGAGCTGGATTGACGACAGCCCCCGCCGCTTCGGCCTCTACCGGCCGCGTAATTTTGACGGCTGTTTTCACGGTGAGATCAGTGTGCGCGAGGCTCTGCACCGCTCGCTGAACGTCCCGGCGGTGGCGGTGCTGCGGCGCATTGGGCCGCTGCGTTTTGTCGCCCGGCTGGCAAAGGCGGGTGTCCACCTGCGCTTCAAGGGAGAGGCCGACCTGCCTCTCGCTCTGGGCGGAGGCGGAGTTACCCTTGAAGAACTGGTGACCCTCTATGCCGACCTTGCCGATGGCGGTTGCATTCGTCCCCTGCGCTGGCTGGAGAATTCCATTCCGGAAAAGGCCTCTGGCGAAAGTCCCCGCCTTCTCTCACCCGTCGCGGCCTGGTATGTGGACGACATTCTGAAGGCCATGCCCTTTCCCGCCGGGCAGCAGGGCAGCCGCGATGTGCGCTTCAAAACCGGCACATCCTACGGTTTTCGCGACGCCTGGGCGGTGGGTTACAACCGATACTATACTGCCGGCGTGTGGGTGGGACGGCCGGACGGCAGTTTTGGCCGCAGCGGAACTGGCAGCAGCCTCGCCGTACCGCTGCTCTTCAATGTCTTCGCCTCGCTGCCGCCGCATTCGCCACGAGCAGCTCTCCCCGTTCCCCCCGGCGTGCTGCAGGTGCGCCACGTCGAACTTCCGACAGCTCTGAAGCGCTTTGAGCAGCCGGGAATCTGGCTCTCCCGTACTGTCCCTCTGCAGATTCTCTTTCCGCTGGATGGCAGTGTGCTGCCGCTGCTGCCCGGGCAGAAAATCACCCTCAAGGTGCAGGGCGGTACACCGCCGCTGCACTGGCTCTACAACGGCCGTCCACTGCCGGTTGCACCGGGCCGATCCAGCGTGCGCTGCGACAGTGACGGCATCGGCTGGAGTGAGGCGATAGTGATCGACAGCGAGGGCGATCAGGCGGCAGTCCGCTTCAAAATCGAAACGCAGTAAGCTGTAATCACTCCGGCAAAATCTCTCCGGAACGGCTATAGTGCCAGGCTCATCCATAACTTGAAAAAGAGGTCTCCATGTCTGAAATCTATCTCGTCGACGGCTCCGCTTACATTTATCGCGCCTTTCATGCCATAGCCCCGCTTACCAACAGCAAAGGGCTGGCCACCAACGCCGTGCTTGGCTTTGTCAACATGGTGCACCGCCTGCAGAAGGAGCGTAATCCAGAGCGGCTGGGCATTGCCTTTGACGCCAAAGGGCCGACTTTTCGCCACGAGATGTACGACGCCTACAAGGCCAACCGCCCGCCGATGCCCGAAGATCTACGGGAGCAGCTGCCGTGGATTAAACGCTTTGTTCCGGCGTCCGGGATCACCCTCATTGAACAGCAGGGCGTGGAGGCGGATGACATTATCGCGACTCTCTCCCGCCGGTTTGCCCGTGAGGGGCACAAAGTTGTGATCGTTTCCGGCGACAAGGATCTGCTGCAGCTGGTTGGCAACGGTGTCACCATGTTCGACCCTATGAAGGATGCGGAACTGGGGGTGCCCGAGGTAGAGGAGAAATATGGAGTGAAGATCGATCAGCTTCTCGACTACTTCTCGCTGGTGGGCGACAGTGCCGACAACATTCCCGGAGTCCCCGGTGTGGGCCCGAAAACGGCGGTGAAGCTGATCAATGAATATGGGTCCTTCGATGGGTTGTATGAACATGTGGCAGAGATGAAGAAATCGAAGATGAAGGAGAAAATCATCGACAGTCACGAGCAGGCTCTCCTCTCCCGGCGTCTCATTACGCTGAAATTTGATGTAGAGCTGGATGAACAGGCGCTGGCCTGTAAGACAGGTGAGGAGAACCCCGTCGAACTCGCTGAGATCTATACCGAGCTGGAGTTTCACTCGCTGCTCAGCGGGGTCGATCGCTCCGAGAAGCTGGGCACAGAGAAGTTTCATCTCATTCTCGAAATGGCCGAACTCGAAGCCCTGCGGGAAGAACTTGATGCTGCTGAGCAGATCGTCTTCGATACCGAAACTACCTCTCTTAACGCCCGCCGCGCGAAGCTGGTGGGGATCTCTCTCTGCACTTCACTTGAGGGTGCATATTATATTCCGGTCGGGCATATCAACGACGACGGTTCTCTCCAGTCCGGACAGCTGGAAGAGCAGGCGGTGCTTGATTTCCTGCGGCCGTGGTTCGAAGGTGAGAAACTGAAGGTGGCGCACAACCTCAAGTATGACTATACAGTGCTGAAAACGGCTGGCCTCACCCCTGGCGGAAAGCTGGCTGACACCCTTGTCGCTGCCCAGCTCTGTGAGGCGGGACGGTCCTTGAAGCTTGACGATCTCTGCGTGAACTTCGGCATAAAGATGACCTCCTTTGATGAGGTAACCGGCAAAGACAAGCGGGAGGGGTGTTTCGCGTATGTTTCGGTAGAGGCTGCTGGAAACTACAGCTGCGAGGATGTCTATGGCACGCTGACTCTCTGGCAGTGGCTGGTTCCCCAGCTTGCAGAGAAGAATCTGGAGAAGATCTTCTGGACGGTGGAGATGCCGGTGCTGCCTGTTCTCGCAGGCATGGAGATTGCCGGAATTGCCCTTGATATCGGCGTGCTCGACGAACTGAAGGTGGAGTTCACCGCACGGCTGGTGGAGCTTGAGGTCCAGGTCTATGCCATCGCCGGGCATGAGTTCAACATCGGCTCACCGAAGCAGCTCGGGACCCTCCTCTTCGACGAACTGGGACTGCCCCATGGGCGTAAGACTAAAACTGGCTACTCCACCGACGTGAAGGTGCTGGCGAAGCTGGCGAAGAGTCACCCTCTGCCGGAGAAAATCCTTGAATACCGCAGTTTCGCTAAATTGCTCTCCACTTATGTGGAGGGGCTGGCGGCCCAGCGGGAGGAGGATGGCCGGGTGCACACCAGTTTCAACCAGGCGGTCACCGCCACCGGCAGGCTTTCCTCTACCGATCCAAACCTGCAGAACATTCCCATTCGCTCGGAAGAAGGCGGCCGCATCCGCCAGGCCTTTGTGGCGAAGGCTGGCTATGTCTTTCTCTCGGCGGACTATTCGCAGATCGACCTGCGGGTGCTGGCGGACTATTCACAGGACGAGGCGCTGCTCAAGGCCTTTCGTGAAGGGGAAGATATCCACAGTCGTACGGCCGCCGAGATCTTTGGTGTTAACAGCCTGCTGGTTGACTCGGAGATGCGGCGGGTGGCAAAGTCCATCAACTTCGGCATTGTTTACGGCATGAGTGCCTTTGGACTCTCTTCCCAGCTCGACATTCCCCGTCGCGATGCCCAGCGCTTCATCGACCGCTACTTCGCTCTCTATCCCGGTGTGCAGCGTTTTATGCGCGAGGTGGTGGAACAGGCAGGCAAAGATGGCTATGTCACGACTCGTCTCGGGCGCAGACGGGCGTTGCCGGACCTGCAGGCGAAGAATCGTAATCAGCGGGAGTTCGCCGAGCGGATGGCGATCAATACTCCCATTCAGGGTACGGCGGCGGATATCATCAAGCTGGCAATGATTAGTTGCGACAGAGGCATCAAAGAGAACCGTCTGAGTGCACGGATGTTGCTGCAAATTCACGATGAACTGGTCTTTGAGCTTCCGGAGGAAGAGGTGGCGCGGGCGAAGCCGATTTTCAAACTGGCCATGGAGGGGGCGCTGGAGTTGGATGTGCCCCTTGTGGTTAACTTTGAGGAGGGAAAAAATCTCAACAAATAACTCCATGGAGCGAGGCGGTGAGTTGAACCATAATGACAAGAGGGTATTTTGAAACAGCTTGTATTTCGTTCATATTCGAGGCACAGGAGAAAATTTTTCACAAGGATATGATTGATATCGGAGTATAGTACTTACCTCGACGTCTCGTTCCTCGCTTTGTCGGAGGATAATTTTTTTACTGTAACGAAGACGATGGGTGAAAGACTGGTTATTCAAGATACCCAGGAGGCTGCGCGTTCAGAAAATCATTTCTGAGAAACGCCGGTGCCAAATGGTGAGATCTTCCTCGCAAACCGCACAGAAGAATCGGGGGGTTCCGAGGTGCTGGGAACTGCTCTCCTCAAGGGAGAAGCTTCCATCTTTGTTCTGTGTATACCAGTTTGTTTCCACAATATTGTCAACAACCTCAAAAAATTTTTCGTCATTTCCACATTTGGGACACTGGATAAGATTTACCAGTGAGGGCTTTGCTTTTTGTTTCATTCCTGCTCTATTTGCTCCTCCGGAGCCAGTTCTGCATCATCAATGGAGATAAAATTGCGGCTCTGCGATGGGTTTGGACTTTTCAGCTGAGGCGTGAATTCCGTCCTGAATGGTGGCCGGATTCAACGGTGAGTGTGGTGGTTTTCAGACGGCCGGAGATGGGACAAACCCTGCGTGCGCTGAACAATTCGACGATGATATTGCCTTCCATCGGTCATGCCGCAGCAGTCGAAGAAGGCGACAGTAATATCGCCGGTGATGTCCGTCGTCTTGTCAATGAAAAATGAAATTGATTCACTGCCCACGTTCTTCTGCTCCTGATAATTCGAGTTGGCCGGGCCGTTGCCGTCTGCTTTTGCAAACCTTGTCATGATGTTATTTTTTCGATTGTACGAGTGCCGCAGCGGAGAGAAATCTCTTCGGATTCACCGGGCTGCCGCTGCGTTTCACTTCATAGTGCAGATGCGGTCCGGTGGAGCGGCCGGTGTTGCCGACGAACCCGATAACGGTTCCCCGTTTGATATGCTGTCCGCTATGAACCTTGATGCGGGTCATGTGGCCGTAGGCGGTGTGAAAGCCGTTGCCGTGATCCAGTTCGACATATTTGCCGTAGCCACCGTTACAAAAGGCGCGGAGGACAACGCCGTCGGCAGTGGCATGGATGGGTTCTCCGCGATAGCCTTGAAAATCCATCCCTTCATGGAAAGAGCGGCGGCCGTTGATGGGGTCGCGACGGGCACCGTAGGGGGATGTAACCGCCCCGTTGATCGGTTTCCCCACAGGGATGTAACTGATCTTTTTCAGGTTGGCATCCACTCGGTCAAGAAGTTCTTCCGCCTTTGCGTCAACGCCGGGCATCTCAATGAAAGGGCCACCACTGCCAGCAGAGTCATCAATGAGAATCTTTTTGCGGCGCGGGGTGATAATTCCCACCGATTGAAAGAGTTTGTCCAGCATGGCATTGCGCTCGGCGAGGTCATCAATAGTGTTCTGTACAATTGCCTCTTTCTCTTTCAGCAGTTCGTTGCCAACCGGATCTTTTCCATTTTCGTAGATGGCAATTTTTTGACGCAGGCGGTGGATTTCTCGATCAGCTTTTTTTGTGGCGACAAAATCGTCAGTGGCTGTCTCAGAGGACCAGGCTGCGTTAATTTCTGCCGTGGAGGTATCAAGGCTGGTGGCTTTTTTATTGATGGAGTAGATGGTGAGAATAGAGACAACAAGAAGAGCGAGCATCAGGCTTGAGGAGCAGATGGCGAAGAGCCTGAGTTTTTTTCTACTGAATGGGATGCGGATGACCCGACCCTGTTCTCCACTAATAATAATATGGAACTGATCGTCTGGCATGTAGTATATAAACCCTGAAGAATTAATAGTAATCGTGGGAAAGGCCGATATTGTTACAGTACGGCCTTTCTTAAATACCAGTGGAAGGGAAAATATTCAAGTAATTTCCCTTGACAAACCGCATGACATGTATCAGCGGGAAATATGTTATGCTACACTAAAATTCTGCAGATAATATGTTTTTGTGCTTCTTCTGCAGAACAACCTTCTGAAATAATCACGACTTCTCCCAACATTTTTATTATGACAAATCTCGTCACCTGTAAGAATCTCGCTAAATCATACGGCGTACAGAAACTTTTTACATCCCTCTCCCTCGCCGTCAATTCGGGGGATCGTATCGGTGTCATCGGACCCAACGGCAGCGGAAAGTCGACACTCCTGCGAATCCTCTGCGGGCATGAGGATTATGACAGCGGCGAAATCCTCACCGCAAAATTCTGCCGCCTCAGCTATCTCGCCCAGAGTGACAACTTTGACGACGAAGCCTCAGTGGTGGAAAATCTTTATGCCGCCCTCAGCGATGAACCGCTCGAAGAGACCGAAAAATTTACCCGCATCCACTCTCTCCTCAGCCGCGCCGACTTCCCGGACACTGAGGCGAAGGCAGGCGAGCTCTCTGGGGGCTGGCGCAAGCGACTGTCGATCTGTCGTTCCATGCTCAGCAATCCCGATGTCCTTATAATGGATGAGCCGACCAACCACCTCGACATCGAAGGTATCCTCTGGCTGGAGAAGATGCTCGCCGGACTCCAGCGTGACCAGGCCTTTCTCGTCGTCAGCCACGACCGGCGCTTCCTCGAAAACTGTGCTGGACGCATCATTGAAATTTCTGCGGTTTATCCCGAAGGAAGCCTGCAGGTGGACGGTAACTACACCACCTTTCTTGATACCCAGAAGGACTTTCTCAGCGGGCAAATGGCTGAGGAGACCCGTCTGGCGAATAAGGCTCGGCGGGAGAACGAGTGGCTGCGGCGCGGCCCGAAGGCGCGGGCAACCAAGGCAAAATCCCGCATTGACGAGGCCTATGCCCTGCAGGATGATCTCGCCAGCGTCAAGGCGCGCAACCGCGCTCTCGGGAACGTGAAGATTGACTTCTCTGCCACCGGCCGCAAGACGAAAAAACTGATGGAGCTTACCGGCGTTGGCAAGGGCTGGGACGAGCGGCAGCTTTTCTCCGGGCTGAACCTCGTGCTTTCTCCCGGCAGCCGCCTCGGCCTGCTCGGCCGTAATGGCTGTGGAAAATCCACTCTGATGAAGATTCTCGCCGGCGGGGAGAAAGGCGGCGAGGTTACTGCCGACAGTGGCACTATCCGCACCGCTGACAAGGTGCAGATCGTCCATTTTGATCAGCGGCGGGAAGGTCTCAATCTGGAGGAGAGCCTGCGCCGCGCACTTTCCCCTGACGGCGACTCGGTGGTCTTCAACGGTCGATCTCTGCACGTCGTGAGCTGGGCGAAGCGTTTTCTCTTTCATCCGGAACAGCTTGAAACACCTGTGGGGCAGCTTTCCGGCGGTGAACAGGCGCGGATTCTCATTGCTGGCCTGATGCTGCGTCCTGCGGATATTCTGCTGCTGGATGAGCCGACCAACGATCTCGATATTCCTTCCCTCGACGTGCTCGAAGCCAGTCTGAATGAGTTCCCTGGTGCTCTCGTTCTCGTTACCCATGACCGTTATCTGCTGGACAGTGTCTGCGACCGGGTGCTCGGTTTTGACGGCCGAGGTCGCGTGCGTTTTTATGCCGACTATGAACAGTGGCTGGTGGAGATGCAGAACTTTGAACAGGAAGAAAAAGCACTGGAGAAACGGTCAGAGAAAAAATCCGCCGTAAAGGCCGAATCCATACCAAAGAAGGTAAAGCTTTCTTACCTTGATCAGCGGGAATATGACGGATTGGAAGAGAAAATTGCCGAGGCCGAGGTGCGTGTCCAGGAGCTGGAGGCGAAAATGTTCTCCTCCGGGGTGGTAGCCAATGCAACCCGAATCGACGCCTGCTGGCAGGAGGTGGAAGAGGCGAAGGGCGAGATAGATCGCCTCTACGGTCGCTGGGAAGAGCTGGAGGGAAAACTGGAGGAGTAATGTTGTAAAAAAGAGGGTGACCTGCGGGCCGCCCTCTTTTTTACTCCCAGGGGGACCTTGAATAATCGCCCATCTTCTTTGTTACAGCCAAAAATTTATCCTCCGACAAAGCGAGGAACGAGACGTCGAGGTAAGCGTTAGACTCCGATATCAAACATGGCTGTAATAAATTTCCTCCTGTGCCTCGAAGATGAACGAAATACAAAATTATTCAAGGGACCCATAACCTTTTGAATCAGCGCAGAAAAATGCCTCAAGAAGCTGCACAAAGTAGTTGATGTCCGCTGCCGTAACATCAAGATGCGTGACGAGACGAAACTCCACACCGGGGTTGACCAGCACGCCCCGTTCGCCGAGGAAGTCCGCCAGCTCCAGTGAACGCTGTCCGTCCATCTGCACAAAGACCATGTTGGTCTGGGCCCTGGCTACTTGAAAATCCTTCGCTGCAAACTTCTTCAGTTGCCCGGCCAGATTTTCGGCGAGAGCATGGTCCTCCGCCAGTCGGTCAATGTTGTTTTCGAGGGCGTAGATTCCCGCTGCAGCGAGAATTCCCGCCTGACGCATCCCGCCGCCGGCCATCTTGCGCCATTTTTTTGCTTCATGGATGAACTCCCGGTCGCCGCAGAGCAGAGAGCCCACCGGCGCGCCCAGTCCCTTGGAGAGGCAGATCGTGGAGGAGTCGAAGGGCCGGGTCAACTCGGCGGCGTCTACCCCCTGCGCTACCGCGGCATTCATCAGGCGGGCGCCGTCAAGATGGAATTTCAGGCTGTGTGCCCGCGCGAAATTGCCCGCATCGGTGAGATAGGGGCGGGGCAGTGCCTGGCCGTTATGAGTGTTTTCGAGGCAGAAGAGCCGCGTGCGGGCGAAGTGAAAATCGTCCGGTTTGATTTTGGCAGCCACCTTGTTCAGGTCGAGGGTGCTGTCCGTCTCAAATTCAATGGGCTGCGGTTGTACTGAGCCGAACACCGCCGCGCCGCCTGCTTCATGTTCGTAGGTATGCGCCGTCTGTCCGACAATATATTCGTCCCCGCGCTGGCAGTGGGAGATGATGCCGATGAGGTTGGCCTGGGTGCCGCTTGTGGCAAAGGCCGCCGCTTCAAAACCGAGCAGTTCTGCGGTCATTGCCTCCAGTCGGTTGACGGTGGGATCGTCGCCGTACACATCATCGCCTACTGGCGCATCGGCCATTACGCGGCGCATGGCCTCACTCGGTTTCGTTACGGTGTCACTGCGCAGATCAATTATTTTATCCTGTGAACTCATACCTGCTCCCTGAAAATTTGCTATTGGTGTTCTGATGTTTCCTTGAAACAGCTTGTCTTTTGTTCATATTCAAGGTCCCCTGAGGTATTTATCTGAAAAAAGTAGTCTTACCACCTCAGAAAAGAAACAAAAAATCTTAAAATTCCTCTTTTGTAGAAAAAAATATGCCCTCCTCACTCAGCCCCGAACAGCAGGAAATCGTTGATACTCATGCGGGTGATCTCACTCTCGCCTCCTTTTTCGCCATCGTCGAAGGAGAGCGCCAGGCGGAGGATCTTTCCGACAATGACCTGCTCGACTTCCTTCAACTTGCCAACCTCCTCTACCGCAGCGGGGAACCGGTTATTTCTGATGACGAATACGACTTCAGTTTTCTCAATGAACTGCGTCGTCGTTATCCTGCTCACCCCTTCCTTGGCACAGTGGAGCCGGAGGCCGTCGCCAAAACCGTGGAGTTGCCCGAGCGGATGCTCTCCACCGATAAGGCCTACAATTTTTCCACCATTCAGCGCTGGATAAACCGCATCGAAAAAGCGGCACACGAGAGCCAGAAAATTTTTTCTGAGCTGCAGTTTCGTGTTACCCCCAAGCTGGACGGGTTCGCGGCCTTCGATGATGGCACTCGCCTCTACACGCGGGGAGACGGCCGCCGTGGCACCGATATCACCCGCGCCATGGAGCGTGGCCTGCAGGTGGCCGAAGGCGGCCTGCGCGGTCTCGGGCCGGGGGAGATTGTTGTCAATCGAGAATGGTTTACCAGAAAGCTGGCCGGTACCTTTGAAAACTCCCGCAACGTGCAGGCTGCCCTGATTAAAGAAAAGGAGCTGGATCCTCTTGTGGAGGAGACCCTGTGTGAAGGCAAGGCGGTCTTCTATCCCTTCTCCCTTCTGCCAGACTGGCGCGGTCCCTGGGCTGAACTTTCTGCCGACTTCACAGCCATTGTCGAGCGCATCTGGCATCTGCTGGAGTATAATACCGACGGCGTGGTCTTGGAAATTCTGGATGAAGAAATCAAGGAGCGCATGGGGGACACTCGCCACCACCACCGCTGGCAGATTGCCTGGAAACAGAATACCGAAACCGTGGAGGTCCGGCTCCTCGCTGTGGTGCCGCAGACTTCGCGTTCCGGCCGGGTAAACCCGGTGGTGGAGTTTCCGCCCACCCGCCTGAGCGGTGCGCTTATCCGCCGTGCCACAGCCCATCATTACGCCATGGTGCGCGACTTGAAGATTGGCCCCGGTGCCCTCATTCGTCTTTCTCGCAGCGGCGAGGTCATTCCCAAAATCGAAGAAGTGCTTGAACCGGGTGAGGTGCAGATTCCGAAGAGCTGCCCGAGCTGCAACGGGAAACTGATCTGGGAAGGGGACTGGCTGTTGTGTACCAACCAGCTTCACTGCCCGGCGCAAATTGTCAACAGCATGGAGCATTTCTTCAAGACCCTTGGCAATATTGACGGGTTTGGTCCCTCCGCCCTGCACAAGATCTATAACGGCGGGGTGCGCACCCTCGGTGAAATATATGCCCTCAGTGAGGGGGGCTTCCAAAAATTCGGTTTCGGCCCGAAACAGGCGGAAAACATCGTCGCCCAGCTGCAGCGCAGCCTGCGCGAACCGATAGAAGACTGGCGCTTTCTCGCAGCCTTCGGTGTCCGTCGCATGGGCGCGGGCAACTGTGAAAAACTGTTTGCCGTCTGCCCGCTGGAAGATATTTTTTCCCTGAAGATTGAGCAGATCAAGGAGATTAAGGGTTTCTCGGAGAAGATTGGCGAGGAGCTTGTGGACGGGCTGGCCTCAATCCACAGGGAGTTCGACCAGCTGCGCGCCCTCGGCTTCACCCTCATTTCCACGCCGCTGACAGTGGAAAATGAAGCAGAGCAGGGTCCGGCCAGCCCCATCTCCGGAAAGGTCATCGTCTTTACCGGAAGTATGGTGCAGGGCAAACGCGACGATATGAAGAAGCAGGCGAAGGCCCTCGGTGCCAGGGTTGGCAGCAGTGTGAGCGGCAGCACCGATTTCCTCGTCTGCGGTGAGAAGGTTGGAGCAGCAAAACTCAGCAGAGCGGAGCAATCCGGCGTGCAGATCATCAGCGAAGCGGAGTATCTTGCCATGATCGGCTGACAGGCAGAAGCAGCCCTTTTTCATGGAAATCAAATAAAGTTATGTTATTATAAAAAATTGTCTGCAACAATAGTACACACCTGCAGGAGCACATCATGCACGTATTAGTTACCGGCGGTGCCGGATATATCGGCAGTCACACCTGCGTTGAACTGCTTGGCCGCAATGACAGGGTGACTCTTCTCGACAATCTTTCCAACTCAAGTCTCGAAGCGGTTCGCCGTGTGGAAGAACTCGGTGGTGGCAAAGTCAATTTTCACCAGGTAGATATCCTCGACCGAACGGGTCTGGAAGATGTCTTTGAGCAGAATATCGATACTCCCTTTGATGCTGTTATTCATTTTGCTGGCAAAAAGGCAGTGGGGGAATCGGTGGAGAAACCGCTGCTCTACTACCATAACAATATTACAGGGACCATCAACCTCGTAGAGGTGATGGAGCAGTATGGTGTGCGGAATCTCATCTTCAGTTCCTCGGCGACGGTTTACGGTGAACCAGCCAGCCTGCCGATCAGCGAAGAGTGTCCCACCACCGCCTGCACGAATCCCTATGGCTGGACCAAGTTGATGATTGAACAGATCCTGACAGACATGCAGCTCGCCCGACCAGAATGGAACGTGTTGCTGCTGCGGTATTTCAACCCGGTCGGAGCACACAAAAGCGGTCGCATCGGTGAAGATCCCAACGGCATTCCGAATAACCTCATGCCTTATATCACCCAGGTGGCCATCGGCCGGTTGAAACAACTCTCCGTCTTTGGGGACGACTATGATACCCCGGACGGCAGCGGCGTACGCGACTTTATCCATGTGGTGGATCTCGCCCTCGGTCATGTGGCTGCGCTAAATAAATTCGCTGACAATCCAGGATGTTATGTCTGTAACCTCGGCACCGGGAAGGGCTACTCTGTGCTCGATATGGTGAAGACCTTCAGTGAGGCCTGTGGCATGGAGATATCCTGTAAAATTGCTCCGAGACGGGCAGGTGATATCGCCGCCTGCTACGCCGATCCGGGCAAAGCTGCCCGTGAGCTGGGCTGGAAGGCGCAGTATAATCTCAGAGATATGTGTGAAGACTCCTGGCGCTGGCAGCAGCAGAATCCGGAAGGATATGGCAAACAGGATTGAATGACTGACAGAACTTTTTTTTGTACCCCGAATCAGATGAGAGGATCTTCCATTCTTCTCCCTGAGAAGCGAAAACCTCTCCTATTAATGCGAAAAATGGAACCTGTGCTGGCTAGATCTGAAGAACTGCTGAAGGAAATTCATGCTCTCGTTGACAGGCCGATCCGCCTGATGGTGGCGTGCGGGAACCAGAACCGCACCCTGCTGAAAAACTATGTGCGTGCAAAACTTCCTGCCAGTCTTGAGCTGGTGGCAGGTCCGGGCTGCAGTGTCTGTGTCATGCCGGCCGGACATATTGACGCCTTTGTCAAGGTGGCCAGCCAGCCCGGTGTGATAACGGCGGTCTGTGAAGATTTGCTCCAGGTAAGGGGCAGCAAAGAGTCGCTGGGCTCCATCTGCGCCAAAGGCGCACGGGTGGAGCTGATCAATACCCCCCAGGAAGCACTGGACATCGCCCGGCATGAACCGGACAGCACGGTGGTCTATGTGGCCGCCGGATTTGAGGCTACCGCCCCTAACGTCGCCGAAACGATTCTCTGCGCCGCCGAGAGCGGGCTGGAAAACTTCTGTGTCATCCCCTCCATCCGCCTGCTGCCTCCCACCATCGGCCGCCTCATGGAAAACGAGAAACTGCATATCGAAGGATTGCTCTGCTCCGACAGCAACAACGTTGTTTCCGACACCGACGCTTACAGTCATCTCGCCAGAAAATACAATCTTCCCTGCTGTATCGCCGGGTTTACCCTTGAGGATGTCCTTGAGGGCATTCTTTTCCTTGTGCGTCAGGTGAAAGCGGGAACGGCAGAGGTGAGTGATGACTCGGCCTTCTCCTGGTCCCCTCTGGAAACGAATACTGCCCTGCGCATTGTCTCCGAGGTCTTTTGTGCCGTCGAAACCGACTGGCGCGGGCTCGGTACCATCTCCCGCAGTGGTTTTGTTATTCGCGATGAGCTGGCCCTCTTTGATGCCACCCGGCGTTTCAACGTTCACTTTACCGAGGGCCACGAAAATAGCAAATGCCAGTGTAACGAGATTATCTCCGGGCGCAGTATCCCGACTGACTGTCCTTTTTTCGGTATGAGCTGTACCCCCGCCAGCCCGGTGGGACCCTGTATGATCTCCGATGAGGGGATCTGTCACTCCTATTTCAAATACGAGCTGCAGTCCCCCTGAGACGGCAGCTTTTCTCCTTTTTCAGTCTCATGGAGGATTTCCCGTGGTTACTTATATCTACTGGTTTGCCATTATCGGTGTTGCCATTCTTCTTTTTGCCATTCTGGCCCGCATGGACCACTGGAAAAGTGCTGTCAGTATTGCCCTCATTATCCTCATGGGGGGCTGGGCTGCCTACTTTTTCAAATTTGAAAACCTTCTTGCGCGCAGTTACGGCGGAGTGATGGAGGTCACTGTGCCTGAAGGGATGCATAATATCGGGATGACATGGAAGGAGAACAGCCTCTGGGTGGAAAATTATGATCCGGAATCAAACACCTGTATCTTCAAGGAGCGGACTCCGGGGGGCATCTGGCAGGGTGAGGTAAGGCTGCACAATTGCAACCCGATGATGCCGACGAGCACAAAAGTCAGATAAACCAGTGGAGAAAAAGGGGGGTGTTTCTGGTACTGGTGATATCTTTATTATCGGTACAAGAAACACCCCCCTTTTTTTATTTTTTTCAGGTGGGAATGCAAAGCCCGGACTTTATTTGATCGCAGTTGTTTCATGAATCGGGAGGAAAAAGAAAAAGAAATTGAATCAGAAAACTCGATGGAAGATCACGTGTTTAAGCTTTGTTTTATAACTTCCCGTTTTTGCGCTTCTTTGATTGCTATTGCCAGAAGAGACGGGGCGATATATAATAAAAAAATACAGTGTAGCGGGCCGTAAACAGATTCGTGGTGTTTATGGCCTGTGTTGTGTCTAATAAAGGAAAAGGGCTTTTAGCAGCAACTCAAACTGTTATAAAAGATGATAAAAAAAAAATTCCCTTTTGTTCCCGTCAATTGATGGGGGAGGCAAAGATCAAAGAAATATAAAAGCCGTTTTCGGCGTAGTTAAAAAAGAATAGAAACAGCTGTAAAAAATGCAGTAAAATGTTGTAAAAATCGTTTGTACCCATCGTGCCATCATGATTAAAACGTATCTTTTTATCGCCATCGTTTCTGAGGTAGTGGCGACCGTTGCTCTGAAATCCTCAGACGGATTTTCCCGCTTGATGCCAAGTGTTGTTGTCGTTGCAGGATACGGCCTCTCCATGTTCCTGCTCTCTGTTGTTCTAACGTCCATGGATATGGGGATCGCCTATGCGATCTGGAGCGGACTGGGAATCGTGCTTATCACCCTTGCGGGGATGACCATGTATAACCAGCAGCCGGATGCCGCCGCACTGGCGGGAATGGGGTTGATTGTCGCAGGTGTCGGGGTTATTCAGCTTTTTTCCAAAATGGTTGAACATTAAAAAACTCGGCAACCGGCAAAACTTTGATTTATTTCAATATGATATAATGAAAAGAATAGACATGCAGTTGAGCAGGACGGGGACTCAGGAAATTTCTTGAGTCCCCATTTTTTTTGCCCGCGGTTGTATCTGCCTGCAAAGGCCATGCACTTATTATACGAATTGAGGATAGAACGAAATTTACAGAAAGGACTCTATGCTGTCGCAGGTACTGTCCGGTGCTGATGCCTGTTGCGCGGGGGGGCAACTACCAGTTTTATGTAATCTGACCGTCAGCACGTTCTACGCTCCCTGTGTTGTCTTTACTGAATGGGTCCCGCGGGAACCGGGAAAAGACCTCTGAATTTTATCTTGTACGGAAAGGGAATATGGGGGAAAGGAAGAGCGAAGAAAGAAATAAAAAAAGGCCTCACAGCAATGAAGCTGTAAGGCCTTGAAAGTTCTGGTTGCGGGGGAAGGATTTGAACCTCCGACCTTCGGGTTATGAGCCCGACGAGCTACCAAGCTGCTCCACCCCGCGCTGAGAAGTGTTAATATACAACTTTAATAATTCCTGTCAACATGTTTTGTTCACTTTGTTTTATTTCAGGGGAATTCTCCCTGGAGAAGGGGGGTCATCCTGTTGACCAAATCGACGGGAATCCTGGTGAGACGGCCCTCCCTGGTGACCGGGGCGAGGTCCGTGCAGCCCTTCACCAGCAGTTTTCTACGTTCCCCTTCATTGCGGAGGACCCTGTAGCTGAATTGGCATTTCACTCGCGAGATGGATGTGAGGATGGTTTCCACGATGATGAGGTCGTCGTAGAAGGCGGGGGCTTTATAGCGCATCCAGCTCTCGGTGACAACGAGGACGATGCCATATTGCGCGAACTCCCTGCCTGAGCAGATTCGATCGCGCATGAACTCGGTGCGGCCGCTCTCAAAGTAACGCAGGTAGTTGGCATGATAGACTACGCCGGCGGCGTCCGTATCGGCGTAGATGATGCGAATGGAAAGGGCATGAGGGGACGTGTACAATTGTGGCATGGTGTGTGCGTTGTAAATTTTCACTGCGAAAGACGGAAAAAGGGAGGCAGGAGAAAGCAAAAAGACGAAACAACAAAAGAATTTTTTGCCAACTAACTCCTCGAAACATGGGGAAAAAGACACGTTAGATATAAAAGTTTTCGCGTGTTTCGCTGGCCATCCAGTTTTTTGTTTTGTCGTCTTTTGCTTTTTCCTTCTCCCCGCTGATGTGGGGAGGGTGGGATGGCGGTCAGGCTTCAGGGGCCCTTTCGAAGAGAAGTTCAACCAGCTCGTCACTGCTGACCAGATCGGTTGTCCCCGTCGTCTCTTTGGCTTGGGTACACTCTGCCTCAGAGAAGGTGAAACCGCATCCCGGGTTCTTCTCCCGTGAGTCATAGAGGAGGGTCGGTACGGGGTCAGAGGCATGGGTTCGCAGGGAGATTGGTGTGAAGTGGTCCATGGTGACGACCACGCGGAACTCTTCGCCACGCCGTCGCAGATCGGCAAGAATCGGTTCAACGATCTTGCTGTCGAAATCCTCAATTGCCTGCACCTTAACCTTCGCGGAGCCCTCATGGCCAGCTTCATCGGGGGCTTCAAGGTGAACAAAGACAAAATCCTGGGTCTTCAAAGCCTCTATTGCCGCGGCAGCTTTGCCCGCGTAGTTGGTATCGATATAGCCGGTGGCGCCTTTAATCTCCGGAGTGCTGAGACCGCCGAGAATGCCAAGTCCCTTAAGCAGATCTACCGCTGAAACCATGGTGCCGGTGATGTTGAAGCGTTTACAGAGAGACGGCATGCCGGGTTTTTTCCCTTCGCCCCACAGCCAGATCATATTGGCGGGATTTTTCCCGCTGGCAATCCGTTTGCGGTTGACGGGGTGATCGACAAGATATGCCTTTACACTGTCAAGCAGTTCCCGCCACTCGTCGTCTTTTCGATATGTATTCCAGTATTCGGCAACGTCTTTGCCGATATGGTCGTGGGGCGGGGTGGTGGCAAAGCCAGGGTGTTTCCCGGAAAAGAGGACGAGGTTGCGGTAACTGACGCCCGGTTTGAAATGGAAGTGTTCGCTGCTGCAGTTCTCCTCCAGTCCGGCAATCAGTTCCCGGGCCTCTTCGCTGGAAATGTGATCAGCGGTAAAGTCGCGCATGATTACTTCCTCACCGTTAAAATCCAGGGTCACCGTGTTACAGCGGAAGGCGTACTCATTCGGTTGCAGGCTGATGCCCATTGCGGCCGCTTCAAGTGGAGCCCGGCCTGTGAAATATTTTGCAGGGGAGCAGCCCATCAGCGACATGTTGGCCACATCGCTGCCGGGGGGAAACCCCTCGGGGACAGTGTGGTTGAAGAAGAGACTTCCCTTGCGGCACAGGTCATCTATACAGGGAGTCTTCGCTGCAGAGAGTGGTGTCCCGCCGTTCAGTTCCTTGCAGGGGTAGTCCCCCATGCCGTCACCGACGAGGAGCAGGTATTTCATCTTAATCCCCCCCCTGCAGAATTCGAATGCTGCGGGTGGGCCCAGCGCAGACTTCAAGGGCGTCAATCTCAGCAATTGCCTGCTTCACAGCCGCTTCTTCGGCCCGATGGGTGCGGAAAACCACATAGACTGGTTCATTCTTGCCACGGTCGTGCTGCTTCATGGAACGGATAGAGATTTCCTGCTGAGCGAAGATACCGGTGATGGTGGCGAGTACACCCGGTTCATCATTGACGGTTACCCGCAGATACCACGGACAGACCAGTGATTCCATGGGGGTGATGGAGGGTTCGGTGAGGTTTTCCGCCAGCCAGCCGAGAGGCGGGACGCGGTTGATACAGTTGTCGGCAATGTTGCGTCCGATATCCACCACGTCGGCGGCTACTGCACTGCCGGTGGGCATCATGCCTGCGCCCTGACCGTAGAGCAGTACGTCACCCACGGTGTCGCCGTTGATGAGAATCCCGTTGAAGGCTCCGCTGATATTGGCCAGCATATGATTTTCCGGTACCATGGTGGGATGGACCCGGGCCTCAACGCTGTCGCCGTGGTTGTGGGTGATCGCGAGCAGCTTGATGCGGTAGCCGAAATCTCGGGCAAATTTGATGTCTATCGGTTCGATTTTGCTGATACCTTCTACGGTAACGTCGTCAAGCTGAACGCGCTGGCCGTAGGCAATATTCATCAGAATGGCGAGTTTGTGGGCGGTGTCGATCCCTTCTATGTCATAAGTGGGGTCTGCTTCGGCAAAACCAAGTTCCTGTGCCTCTTTGAGCACCTGGGCGAAGGGGAGTCCCTCTTCAGTCATCTTGGAGAGGATGAAGTTGGCGGTGCCGTTCATGATACCTTCGATGCGGTTAATGCGGTTGGCGATCAACCCCTCTCTCAGTGCTTTGATTACCGGGATTCCTCCACCGACGCTGGCCTCAAAGCCTACCTCGACGTTCTTCTCCGCGGCTGCCTTGAAGATCTCCGCGCCGTGTACCGAGAGCAGCGCCTTGTTTGCAGTTACCACATGCTTGCCGCGGGCAATGGCGGCGAGGAGAAAGCTTTTGGCTGGTTCCATGCCGCCGATCAGCTCAACTACGATATCTATATCAGGGGAGTTGATGACCTCCTTTGCATCGGTGGTCAGGGTGACGTCGGTGAACTCCCGCGGCAGAGGTTTACGCGAGGTGTCGGCAATCATGCGCAGCACATAATTGATGCCGGTTTTACTGGCGAGACGTTTCTGCTGCTGCAGCATGGCGCGACCGAGTCCCTGGCCGACGGTTCCAAATCCGATAATCCCGATACGAATGTCTTTCATGGTATGTGAAATGGTAAAATTAAGGAGCAGGGCTGGCTGTAGTGCAGGCGGGCTGAGATCCGTTTCTGCGAGAAGCCTGAAAAGTACTGAATTTACTCCCTTTCCAAACGGATGTCAAAAATTGGTAAAAGATATTTTTATGGCCCGGCACCCGTTTTTCGTCTATATTGAAAACGCTTTATCTGCATGTTAATAACCAGCGTGATGAGAAACCCGCACGGCCGGGAGATTCCTGTCGGTGGTGCGATATACGATAACTTGAACAGAGGAGATCTTCATGGGCAAAAACATTCTCATTTTCGGGCCGAATGGCAGTGGTAAAGGAACCCAGGGTGCGATTCTGCATAAAAAGTTTAATATTCCGCACATTGAATCCGGTGCTATCTTCCGCGAGCACATCGGCGGTGGTACGGAGCTGGGCAAAAAAGCCAAGGTCTATATTGACAAGGGCGATCTGGTACCTGATGATATCACCATTCCCATGATGGTTGCACGGCTGCAGAAAGATGACTGCAAAAGCGGCTGGATCCTCGACGGTTTCCCGCGCTCTCGTGCCCAGGCTGCCACTCTGGCCGATACTCTGCAGAAGGAGGGGCTGGCCCTCGACTATGTTATTGAGATTGTTCTTGACCGCGAAGTTGCCAAAGTGCGGATCACGGGACGCCGTCTCTGTGTAAACGATAACAACCATCCTAATCATATTGCTTTTGACGCCATCAAACCGGTGGAGAAAGACGGTAAACTGGTCTGCCGTGTCTGCGGCGGAGAGCTGAAAACACGCCCCGACGATCAGGACGAGGCAGCCATCAACAAGCGTCATGATATCTACTATGATACCGACACCGGCACCATGGCAGCTGTCAACTATTTCAAAGGCACCGATGTGAAGGTAATCTCTGTGGATGGTTCAAAGTCGATCGACGACGTGACCGTTGATATTATGGCGGGGCTGTAAGTACACCTTCTCTGACGAGACGGAAGTAACAGGTTCCTTGAATAATCTTCTATGTCGTTCATATTCGAGGCACAGGAAGAGATTTATCACAGGCATATGATTGATATCGGAGTGTAGCTCTTACCTCCGAGGATAAATTTCTCCTGTAACGAAGAAGATGGGCGAAAGACTGGTTATTCAAGGAACTCTGATATCTATGGAAAGGGCTTTCTTACTGCAAGAGAGCCCTTTCTCTTTTCGTCGCCACGGGTAGAGTGGTCGGCGGGGCGGTGGATAGTGGAATTATCCGCTGCATTGACGAATCAAACGAAGACAAATCGATGAAGAAAAGCGGAAAAGTTTATCTGGTAGGGGCGGGGCCCGGTGATCCGGGCCTGATCACCGTTCGGGGAAAATCCCTGCTGGAGAAGGCGGACGCAGTGGTCTATGACTATCTTGCCAACCCCAAACTGCTGCAGCTTGCTCCTGCAGATGCCGAACTGTATTATGTCGGCAAGAAGGGTGGGGCGAAGCACAGCCACACGCAGGAAGAAATCAACGGCATCCTCGTCAAACTTGTGAAGGAAGGCAAGAGGGTGGTGCGGCTGAAGGGCGGTGACCCCTTTATCTTCGGGCGCGGTGGTGAAGAGATTGAGGTGATGGCCGATCAGGGGATGGCTTTTGAAGTGGTTCCCGGAGTGACCTCTGCCACAGCTGCCGCCACCTATGCCGGGATTCCCATCACTCACCGCGGCTATACCGCGACGGTGGCCTTTCTTACCGGCCATGAAGACCCCACCAAAGCTGCCTCCAATATTGACTGGGCGAAGCTCTCCACCGGAGCGGGTACGCTGGTGGTGTATATGGGGATTAAAAACCTGCCGAATATCGTCGAAAAGCTGTTGAAATACGGACGCTCTCCCAGGACTCCGGTGGCGGTGGTGCGCTGGGCCTCCACTCCGCGCCAGCGCTCGGTGGTCGGCACGCTTGACACTATTACCCAAATTGTTGCCGATGCCGGGATCAAGGCTCCAGCGTTGATCGTGGTGGGAGAGGTCGTTTCGCTGCGGGATAAACTGGACTGGTATGAGAAACGGCCGCTTTTTGGGCGCAGAATCCTTGTCACCCGTACCCGCCAGCAGGCCAGCACCCTTGTAGCCGGGTTGGAAGAGCAGGGGGCGGAGTGTTTTGAGTGCTCTACTATTAACATCCAGCCGCTGGAAAATTACGATGAGATTGACGGTGAGCTGGAGCGACTCAAGGAGTATCACTGGATCCTTTTTACCTCTATCAACGGGGTGAAATATTTCTTCGACCGCCTGCACAAAAAAGGAATGGACGCTCGAGATCTAAAAGGGCCGGACATTGCCTGTGTGGGCAGGGCAACTGCCGATCTGCTCTTTACTTACGGTATTAACGCCGACCTTATTCCCAGCACCTTTACGGGAGAGGGCCTGGCGGAGAGCCTGCTTGATCTCGGGGTGGAGGGACGAAATATTCTTATCCCGCGGGCGAAGGTCGGTTATGAACTTCTGCCGGAGACCCTTCGTGGTGCCGGGGCTCAGGTGAGTGTTGTTCCGGTCTATCAGACCTTTCCGGAGAGTGCCTGCATGGATATGGTGCGCGAAAAACTGCGTGCCGGTGAGCTTGATATCCTTACCTTCACCAGCTCTTCCACGGTTCGCAATTTCATCTCCATGTTTGGTGAGGAGGGACGCGAGGAGCTTTTTAAACTTCTTAAAGGGGTGAAGCTGGCTGCCATTGGCCCCGTGACCGGGAAAACCTTGCGCGATAACGGGCTTCCCGTTGATGTGGAGGCGAAGGAGCACACCATTGACGGGCTGATTGAGGCGATTGTTGACAGCTGTACAAGCCCTGATTAATCGCTGTTGCCTCTCTGGAGGGTACACGTCCCATGAAAAACCAGAAGAAAGCCTATCTCTACGGGCTCAGCACCATTTTCCTCTGGTCTTCGATAGCTTCGGCGATCAAGCTGAGTCTGCGCTGGACGGATGTTCAGTCGCTGATTTTTTACTCGGCACTGGTAGCCACTGCCTTTCTCTTTGTTGTCCTCTGTGTGCAGAAAAAAGTGCCACTCCTGTTGCATTTTACCCGTCGGGAGTGGTTCTTTTCTTTCTTCTGTGGTCTGCTTAATCCCTGTCTCTCCTATCTTTTTCTCTTCAAGGGGTACAATCTGCTGCCAGCGCAGCAGGCCATGCCTATTAACTATACCTGGGGCATTGCCCTCACTCTGCTCTCCATTCCCCTGCTTGGGCAACGGGTGACGCGAGGGGAGTGGCTGGCTATTGCCGTCTCCTATTTCGGGGTGCTGATAATCGGGACGAAGGGACGGCCATGGAGTCTGCAGTTTGACAGCCTTCCCGGGGTTCTCCTGCTTCTCCTTTCCAGTGTCATCTGGGCGCTTTACTGGATTCTCAACACTCGCGATAAAAGGGAGACGGTAGCCGGGCTCTTTGCCAATTTCCTCTGTGCCCTGCCTGTGCTGGGGCTCTATATAGGGCTCACCCATGGTGAACGACTGTGGACAGAGTTTTCTCTGCGGGGGGTTGCAGGCGGGGTGTGGCTGGGATTTTTCGAGATGGGAATTCCTTTTGTGTTCTGGCTGACGGCTTTGCGGCTGACGCAGAGCACCGCCCGTATCGTCAACCTCATCTTCCTGGCGCCGGTGCTTTCGCTGGTGGTGATCTCCGTTGTGTTGGGAGAAAAGATTCATCCAGCCACCATCGTGGGACTGGGATTTGTCCTGACGGGGCTTGTCCTGCAAAGATCCATGAAGAATTAAAGCGTTTAGCGAAATTACAACGGGAAGGATAAAAGAAAGGAGGCAGAAGAAGGGAGACAGGAGAAAGGGAAAAACAAAAGGCGGGAAGACCTTTTTTTTACCGCAAAGGACTCGAAGGAAGACGGGAAAAGAAAAAGATCTTTGTAGAGATGCCCAATTTTGGTGTCTTAAGCACAACAGGCGTTTTATACCACAACGGATGTCATCGGGTTTTGTTGCCCTGCTTTTTTCTGGCTTCTGCTTCCCTTTTTGTCTTTGTCTTTTTCCATAACTTTTTGAGAAGTTACGGCGGACTCGTTATGAAAAGGCGATTAATTTTAAAGCCGCAGGTTTACGTTCAAATGCCCCCCGCTGATCCCTGTATCTTGAATTGGATCGCACTCGCTAATTCTTTAAAGAATTTTCACCGCAGCTGCAAATTCCTTACCTTCAGAATTACAGCTGCGATTCCCTGTAACCTTCCTTTTTTATCTTCCCTTGATAAGTTCCAGCAGATCGTCGGAACTCATTTTCGCACTCATATCGGTTCCCTCAAGCAGACTGCTCGCGAGATCGCGCTTCTCCTGGTGGAGTTTGATAATCTTTTCTTCGATAGAGTTTCGGCAGACGAGACGGTAGATAGTTACCGGCCTGGTCTGGCCGATGCGGTAAGCGCGGTCCGAGGCCTGGCCTTCAATGGCCGGATTCCACCACGGGTCCATGTGGATGACATAATCCGCAGCGGTGAGGTTGAGGCCCAGTCCGCCTGCCTTGAGGCTGATAAGGAAGAGGTCTCCCTCGCCCGCCTGGAAGGCATCGACGCGAATCTTGCGTTGACGGGTGGGTGTAGCCCCATCGAGATATTGATAGTGGATCTTCTTCTCATCAAGATACTTGCGGATGATACTGAGGTGACCGATAAACTGACTGAAGATGAGGGCCTTGTGGTTGCTCTCCAGCAGCTCCCCGACAACTTCGGCAAAGACCGCCAGCTTGGAGCTTTCAATGGAACTGTCCGCGTCGATCAGGCGGGGATTGCAGCAGGCCTGACGCAGGCGCATGATCTCGGTGAGGATCTGCAGGTGGCGACCTTTCTTCTCGCGGTTGCTCTCCAGCATGTCGATGGCGTTCTGTCGCAGGGCTTCGTAAAAGTTGGTTTCTTCCAGCGACATGTCCACATTCAGCGTCACCTCGGTGCGGGATGGCAGTTCTTCCAGCACTTCCGATTTGATGCGGCGCAGCATGAAGGGGCGGATGAGGTTTTTCAGCCGCAGCCGTGCTTCGCGGTCGCCGTAACGCTCTATGGGAACGGCGAAGTGTTCGTTGAAGTGTGACAGCGAACCGAGCAGGCCGGGGTTGATGAAGTGAAAGAGATTCCACAATTCACCGAGATGGTTCTCAATCGGCGTACCGGTGGTAATCAGTTTAAATTTTGCCTGCAGGGACATTGCCGCATGACTGCGTTTGGTGGCTGAGTTTTTTATTGCCTGAGCTTCATCGAGAATCACCGCCTGCCATTGCACCAGGGAAAGGAGTTCACTCTCCTGCTGCAGCAGGGTGTAGGTGGTGATGAGCAGGTCGAATTTCCCGAGGTCTTCCACATCCTTTTTGCGATCTTTGGCGCCGAGGGAAACGATGTTGATGGTCGGGGCGAAGCGCTCGACCTCGGTCTGCCAGTTGGTGGAGACGGAGGTCGGCGCAATGACAAGAGAGGGGCCCCTGCTCGCCATTTCCAGAATCACGGCGAGGGACTGTATGGTTTTTCCGAGACCCATGTCATCGGCGAGGCAGCCGCCCACGCCCCAGTGTGCCAGTCGCGCCAGCCATTCAAAACCCTCACGCTGATATTGGCGCAGCTCAGCACGCAGCGTGGAGGGTACTACGGGGGCGAAGTTACGGGCATCGGCGATGCGCCGCAGCTGTTCCTTCCAGCCCGAATCGACTTCGGTATGAGAGCGTTCAGTGAGCTTTTCCAGCTGGAGTGCCGCGAGGGGATGGACCATCAGCTCGTTGGTGTCGCTCTTCTCTGAGAAGAGCGAGAGGTCGTCGAGGCGTTTGCGAAACTCCTGGGTGAGGGCGACAAACTGCCCGTCACCGATCTCCACAAAGCGACTGCCGCCGGGTTTCATGCGGCTGAGCAGGTCTTTCAACTCGATAACTCTCCCCTGATCGACCTCAATTACACCGCTCATGGTAAACCAGTTCTGCCGGTTGGTGCGGATCTTCAAGTTGAGGTTCTCCGCTCCTACCTGCTGGCTGATGGAGAGGCGTTCACCCTCCGGCCACTCAATGATAACCTTGTCACGGATTGCCTGTAGCTCCATCAGTGCCTGCAGGCAGTCGTCGGGATCGTTAAGATGCCACTCGCGTTCATTCTCCTGTTCCATGTCGACCGAGAGGTCGAGCACCGGACACATCTCCTCAACTTCACGGGCGTTCTGTTCTTCTCTTGCGAGGTCGCGACGGGTCTGCAGGCGTGTGCCTCCCACTTCCGCCATTATATTCTCCACCCCCTGGCCGGGCTTGAGATAATGGCCGCCTTCGGCGAAGGGTTTGACGAACATTTCCAGGCGAAAGCCGGTACCGTAGGGCACAAGGTGGATGTAGATAGTGGAGTCAGCATCAACAAAGGTGACGCCGGTTTGCCGACTGCGGTCGGCGGCGATAGCCGAGTGGACCGTCATGAAGGAGGAAATGTTGCCGATGGCAGTGAGCACCTCTTCGCTGGCCGCTTTGGGCACGGTAATTCCTTCTGATCCCGTTATCTGCGCAATTTTGCGGTGTTTCTCATTAATACGAATTACTTTGATGCGAGTGGGTGTCTCTTTGTAAAAATTGATGGCTTCGCCGGTGATGGGCTGGGCGAAGCAGAGATGCAGGTTATCCCCCTGTTCCTCTACGAGCAGTTCCGGCTCGCCCTCAACAAATTCTACGGGTGTGTTCGGAGAATCAGCGAGAAACAGGTGCGGATGGCCGACCATGGCAACGATGGCCTTGTCCATGTCAAACTGGCAGGTGGTGGAGTTTGTGGCCGGGTTGTGCTGTTTGACGATGGTGGCAGTGATACGTCGGTCGTGTGGGCTGAGCCACGGGAAATGGCTTCCCTGATAGAGCCGGGCCGGAGAGGTGGGGCGTCCCTTGCTCCACGAACCGTTGGCCAGCACCTTCTGTTCGCGTGGGTTGATCTGGATCTTGCCGTCGAGGAAGCTGACCATCCACGCCATGCGGATGTTGCTTTCCTGTTCCTCAGTGCCGGTGGCCGAGATGAGCGCGGCGAGACTGCGTCGCCAGGGTTCTTCCGGGGTAATCAACGGCAGCAGCGGACGAATGTTGAGGTGTTTGCGCAGCTCGGCAGCTTGTGCTGCTTCCTCACTGTCAGGGCGGGTCTCCATGAGAATCTCGCCGAGAATGGCGGCGAGGAGCTGGAACTCCTGATCAATGGCCCGGTGGAAAAACGTGACAATCTCCTCCTCAACGTCGAGTTCGATGGCGTTGTTGAGCCAGTATTGACAAAGGGCTGCGAAGATTAGCTCAAGGGCATCAATGGGCGTGTCCGGCAGGGTTATCTGATGCTGAGTGCTGTTGAGCTGGGCGTCGATTACTGCGGCAAGCCAGCCATAGCAGCGGTTTTCGCGGACGTTCTCAAAGAGGGTGAGCGCGGTGGTGATAGCGGTGGCGGAGTCTCCCCAGTCCTTGTCTTTTACTGCGGCAATACGGGCGAGTACGGAGAAAAGTCCGTCGATGCCGAAGATAGCTACCGGGCCGTTCGGGTTATATTTACTGAGGAAAGCGAGGTCAATATCGAAGGCGTTGAGGTCGGCGGGGGTGTCATGGCGTAGAAAGCACAAACTTCCCTCGGCTCCGGTACCTTTGAATGCCTCGGGGGCTGCGTCAATTTGCTGCTGAGCTTCTTCAAAACGGGCGCGGAGAAGGAGCTCATTGAAGTAGAGCCGCTGAAAAGGGATCCGTTCGTCGGTGTTAAGATGGTCGAGCCCACCCTCACCACCGAGAAATTCCAGCAGTTCAGGCCAGGTTGTCAGTGAGGCTTGTCCCCAGGCGAGAACACTGTTCATGAGATAAAACTGGAAAGAGGCTGGCAGGGCTCGGAACCAGGGGCCGTCGAAGGGGCCGCAGACTACCCGCACTGCTGCCGGAGGAGGACCGATGAGCTGGGCGCACTGGCTGCTGAGAAACGCTGTTGCCTCATCTATCGCCTCAAAATCCATGGTGTAGATGGCGATACGACATTCGCGCATGGCGCGCCAGCAGCGGGTTGTCCATTTGCCATAATACCAGGAGACCGGTGCTTCGGCTCGAATTGCCTCCGACCATGGCCCAAAGACGCCATCGTGGACAGCCTTCTTGCATAGTCTTTCTGCAATTTCCAGAGCGCACTGCTTTTCTTTAGTGAGCAGGTCCATGCTCGCAAATTTTGTGAAATAATGATTGATATTGGCGACAGTTGGCTGATTGCCGCGGGGATTTTTCAGCTCAAGCAGTTTCAGGCAGTGAATGAGAAGAGTGGTGTGCGCCGGTTCGCAGGCAATAGCGAGAAGGGTGAGGAGTGCCTGTTCAAATTCGCTCAGGCGGAGAAATTGCTCCATGAGGCTGTCGCCCCGGCTCTCAAAAGCAGAGGGGTGCGAAGTGTGTTCAGGGTGCGTATCGGCCATTATATTTTTGTGTTCCAGTATGCGGGAGCCCGGACTGTGGAGAGCACTTCGGTAGCAATATGCGGGTTTCGTAACGTGGCGAAACAGCGAAAATTCCAGCAGATAGCGTCGTGAAGATGCGCAATACAGTGATAATAAGCGCCCAGTAATGAAGATGCGAAAAGGAGGTGTCAATCTCCTGATTGCATCAAGAAGAGGCTGAATTTCTGAATAAATTGCGACCTGCCAATATACCACAGTCCGCGAGCAAATAAAGAGTAAACTTTTTCTGAGGCTGTTCCTGGCCGTTGTGATGTGAAAAGGGAAGGGAAAAATCGATTGGCGGTTGTACTTTCTCCTGAAAAATATATATAATGTAAAATAATTTAGGGAGACCCTAAATTATTTTACTACGAATTAAATTTTCTTGAAAACGGGTAGTATGCGTATGTCCCGACACTCTAAAATGGACTTCAGCATGGCAGAGAAACAGAAACTTACAGCAAGCCAGGAGGATTACCTCGAGGCTATTTATGAGATTTCAAGGGTGAAGATGGCTGCACGGGCAAAGGATATTGCCGATTACCTCAAAGTTCGGGCCTCTTCTGTCACCGGGGCGCTGCGTACTCTCGGCAGTCGCGGTCTCATCAACTATGCTCCCTACGATCTGATTACCCTCACCGACGAGGGGCGCGTGCTGGCGGAGGATGTGGCCCATCGGCACAGTGCCTTGAAGAGCTTTCTTATGGAAGTGCTTGGTATTGAACATGATGACGCCGATGCGACGGCCTGCAAGATGGAGCACTCCGTGCCGGGGAACATTGTTGACAGGCTGATAAAGTATGCGGAGTATGTTGAAAAATGTCCCAAAGGGAAAATTACCTGGGACTCCGGGTTTGGTGCATATTTCTGCAAAGTAAAGTGCAGCGAACCCGAGTGTGTAAATCGTCGGCCGGAAGAAGAAAAAGAATAACCTTTCTTTCTGCTGAGAGGCCGTGCCCCCCCTTCATGAGGGGGGGTTGTGCAACAGATTCACTGCCGGAGAGACTTACTTCAATTCATCCCCGATAAGGTCGAAGAGAGTTTCCTGCAGGGTCTCTTCCATTTTGGCGCGTTTGCCATTGACACTCTCGCTGTTGCGATTCCATGTGGAGGTTATTTTCGCATCAATCGTTACCTCGGTCTCGGAGGAGGAGGTCTGTTTGAAATCCAGCTTGTAGGTTTCTTCCCAGCTGCGGCCCATGAATGTTTTGCGCATGATTTCGTTGTTTTCGGTATCGATACTCATCGGTGCGGTTACCATTTTCCCCTGTTCCTTATCCCGTACGCGGAAGACCCCATTCGTGCCGAGGGCCTTCTCTGCAGCTCTCCAAACCTTGTTATAAGGAGCATTATAAGTTCGCGTCATGGGGCTCATCGGGGTTATGGCGGTGTCGTTTTTTATTCCGAGAGAGCAGGCGCCAAGGGTGAAACAAAGAGCCGTGACGAGTAGCAGTGCAATATTTTTAAACATGTGAGACCTCTTAAAATGATTGGATAACCTGCCTGAAACTCTTTGGACAATTCTCTTCCAGGGGGTCTTGAATAACCTTGTCTTTCGTTCATATTCGAGGCACAGAAGGAAATTTATTACAGCCGTGAGCGATATCGGAGTCTATCCCTTACCTCCGGGGATAAATTTTTGACTGCAGCGAAGAAGATGGGCGAAAGACTGATTATTCGGTGTACCCTAAAATCAAAAAAAAGATTATACCCCTTTTCCCCCGGTTGTCGGCAAGTTATATTTTCTTTTCTTAAAGAACGGGCAGGGACTTTTGGGGGGACGAAATATCACGAATATGTTGCAGAATATTGTCCTTCACGGTATTTTCGGAGACTATCACATTATTGTCAGCAAAACAAACTCCCTTCGTGAGTTTTCCCTCTCTCATCAACGAGGAATATCATGCTTTATGAACCTGAGCAGTCTAAGGATAACTGTGGTTTTGGTCTTATCGCGCACATGGACGGCGTTCCGAGCCACAAACTGCTGCGCACCGCAATCTCCTCTCTCGCACGTATGACTCACCGCGGTGGTATTGCGGCCGACGGTCGCACCGGTGACGGCTGCGGACTGCAGCTGCAGAAACCGGACGTCTTCTTTCAGGCCTATGCCGAAACTCAGGGGTGGAATCTTGGCGGGCGGTACGGCGTTGGGATGATTTTTCTCAACCGCGACAAAATAAAGGCGGCGGAAGAGAAAAAGATAGTTGAAGAAGAGCTGCGCCGTGAAACCCTTACCATCCTCGGCTGGCGCGATGTCCCGGTGGAGCCGTCAGTGCTTGGTGGAATCGCGAAAGAGTCGCTGCCGCAGATTGTGCAGATTGTCTTCAACGCGCCCTATGGGTGGGGAGCGCAGGAGTTGGAACGCCGCCTCTACCTTGTACGCCGCAAGATTGAAAAACGTATCGAAGAGGGCGGTGAGTTCTATATCTCCAGCCTCTCCAACCGGGTAATTGTTTACAAGGGACTCTGTCGACCAGTGGACCTGCCGCTCTTCTACCCGGACCTTGCTGATATCCGCATGCAGTCCGCCATCTGTCTCTTTCACCAGCGGTTTTCCACCAATACCCTTCCCAAATGGGCGCTGGCTCAGCCCTTCCGCCTGCTGGCGCATAACGGCGAGATTAACACCATCACAGGGAATCGTCAGTGGGCACGGGCGCGGGCCTACAAATTTCGTTCCCGGCTGCTGCCGGATATGCTCGATGGTGCCCCTTTTGTCAATGAGACCGGTTCCGACTCGCTCTCCCTTGATAATATGCTTGATGTCTTCCTTGCTGGCGGTATGGATCTTTTCCGTGCCTTCCGCCTGCTGATCCCCCCCGCCTGGCAGCATCATCCGGACATGGATCCTGATTTGCGCGCCTTCTACGACTTCAACTCCATGCACATGGAGCCGTGGGACGGCCCCGCCGGGGTTGTCATGAGTGACGGCCGTTTTGCCGCCTGCGGTCTTGATCGTAACGGGCTGCGACCGGCGCGATATGTGGTCACTACCGACCGTCTTATTACCCTCGCCTCAGAGGTGGGGATCTGGGACTACGAGCCGGACGAAGTTGTGGAGAAGGGACGGGTCGGACCTGGTGAACTGCTGGTTCTCGACACCCGCACCGGTAAGCGGTGGACCTCCTGGGATATTGACCAGGAGTTGAAGCGTCGTCATCCCTACCTCAAGTGGATGGAGAAAAACTGCCAGACTCTGCCTTCGTTCGACACTGATTCCACCCAGAAGGTTGGGCAACGGTGTTTTGATGATGATACCCTGCAGATTTATCAGAAACTTTTTGGGCTGACTACGGAGGAAATTGAGCAGGTTGTGCAGGTGCTTGCCGAAACGGGCCAGGAGGCGATCGCCTCCATGGGCGATGATACGCCAATGGCGGTGCTTTCACAGCGTCGGCGGAACTTTTGCGACTATTTCCGTCAGCGCTTTGCTCAGGTGACCAATCCTCCCATTGACCCGTTGCGTGAGAAGCACGTGATGTCGCTGGAGATCTGTATCGGTCGTGAGGAGAATGTCTTTGATGAAGGCCAGGGGTATGCCCGCCGTGTGCTCTTCCCCGCCCCGGTACTGGTGCGTTCCGAAGTGGATGCTCTGCTTGCCCTTGAGAAGAAGGACTACGACCATGCCTGGTTTGATCTCACCTATAAGCCGGAAGAGGGGTTGAAAGGGGCACTGGAACGGCTCGCCGCAGAGGCGGTGGAGAAGGCAAGAAAAGGTGCTGTCCTGCTCATGCTTACTGACCGTAATATCTCCGCCGACAAGCTGGTTATCCCGGCAGTCATGGCGGTCGGACTGTTGCAGCGGCTGTTGATGGAAAATAACCTGCGCTGCGATGTGAACATTATAGTTGAGACAGGCATAACCCGCGATCCGCATCACTTTGCTGTGTTGCTTGGCGTTGGTGCTACCGCCATCTATCCCTATCTCGTTTATGAGACCATCGACAAACTTGTTGCCGATGGTACCATTGAAATGGATCTCAAGGAGGCGATCTGCAACTACCGCAAGGGGATCAACAAGGGACTGATGAAGATTCTCTCCAAGATGGGAATATCCACCCTCGCTTCCTACCGCTGCGCGCAGCTCTTTGAGGCGGTCGGGCTCGATAAGGAGCTGACCAGGTTCTGTTTCGGTGATCTCATCAGCCGAGTCGGCGGTGCTGGCTTTGCCGAGTTCCAGCAGGAGCATATCGATCGCGCGAAGTTCGCCTGGCGGCAGCTGCAGAAGCCGCTGGCCCGTGGTGGTCACTTTAAATATATCTACGGCGGGGAGTATCACTGCTACAACCCCGATGTGGTCACGGCTCTGCGTGCGGCGGTGCGCAGCGGCAGTTTTGAGGAGTATCAGAAATATTCCCGGCTTGTCTCCGAGCGGCCGCCAGCCTGCTTCCGCGACCTGCTCGGTCTGAAGAAGGTGAAGACGCCGCTGCAGCTTGATGAGGTGGAACCGGCAGAGAATTTCTACAGCCGCTTTGACTCTGCGGCCATGTCCATCGGCGCACTGAGTGCGGAGGCGCATGAGGCGCTGGCCATCGGCATGAACCGTCTCGGTGGCTATTCCAACAGCGGTGAGGGTGGGGAAGATCCGGCCCGTTACGGTACCGAAAAAGTGTCGAAGATCAAACAGGTTGCCTCCGGCCGCTTCGGGGTTACCCCGGAATATCTGGTCAACGCCGAGGTGATTCAGATTAAGATGGCGCAGGGTGCCAAGCCCGGCGAGGGCGGTCAGCTCCCTGGTCACAAGGTGACGAAACAGATTGCCGAACTGCGTTTCGCTGTGCCTGGTGTCACCCTTATTTCACCGCCGCCGCACCATGATATCTATTCCATTGAAGACCTTGCCCAGCTCATCTTTGACCTCAAGCAGGTCAACGACCATGCGCAGATCAGTGTCAAACTTGTTTCGGAACCGGGGGTCGGCACTATTGCTGCGGGGGTGGCCAAGGCCAATGCCGACATGATCACCATCTCCGGCTACGATGGCGGCACCGGTGCCAGTCCGCTCACCTCAGTGAAATATGCGGGCAGTCCGTGGGAGCTGGGGCTGGTGGAGGCACAGCAGGCGCTGGTGGAGAACAATTTGCGACATAAGGTGCGCCTGCAGGTAGACGGTGGTCTGAAGGTAGCAGAGGATGTTGTCAAGGCGGCGATTTTTGGTGCAGAGAGCTTCGGCTTTGGTACTGGCCCGCTGATTGCGCTCGGCTGTCGCTACCTGCGCATTTGCCACCTCAACAACTGCGCCACCGGCATCGCCACCCAGGATGAGACCCTGCGCAGGGAGTTTTTCAAAGGGGTGCCGGATATGGTGATGAACTATTTCAAGTTTCTCGTACGGGAGACGCGAATGCTGCTCGCCGAGCTCGGCGTTGTTCATCTCACCGATCTCATCGGTCGTACTGACCTGCTTGAGCAACTCGAGGGAAGAACGGACCGTCAGCGCAAGCTCAATCTCAAACCGCTGCTTGAGACCGCGACGCCGCAGATTCCCGGCGCGCTCTTCTATAAAGAAAAGAACGTGGCCCTGGATCGTGGCGAACTTAATCTGCAGATCGCCGAGCAGTTTCGCGAGGCGGTGGTTAACCGCAGCGGAGGCTCGGGCAGCTTTACCATCCACAATACCGATCGTACCGTTGGTGCACGTCTCAGTGGCATCATTGCCGAGCACCACGGCAACAAGGGGATGGCTAATGATATTATCACCCTGCACTTCAACGGTTCGGCGGGACAGAGTTTTGGTGCCTTTAACGCTGGCGGTCTGCACATGGTGCTCACCGGTGACGCCAATGACTATGTGGGCAAAGGGATGGCTGGTGGACGGCTGGTTATCCGGCCGCCAATGGGGGTCAGCTACAAAAGTCACGAAGCGGCGATCATCGGCAATACCTGCCTCTACGGTGCCACTGGCGGACGCCTCTTTGCCGCCGGACGGGCCGGGGAGCGGTTTGCCGTGCGGAACTCCGGTGCCCGTGCTGTTGTCGAGGGTGTGGGGGATAACTGCTGCGAATATATGACCCGCGGCCATGTTACTATTCTCGGGGGCACCGGTGTCAACTTCGGCGCCGGGATGACCGGCGGTTTTGCCTATGTGCTTGATGAGAGTGGCCAGCTTGAAGGGCGTATTAACCCCGAACTGGTGGAGGTCGTCTCTCTCACCGGTCTGCCGGTTTTGCAGGAGCATCTGCGCAGCGTCATCAACTGGCACTTTGAGGAGACCGGCAGTCTGCGGGCGGAGCATATCCTTGAGGGTTTTGATGAACACTTTGTCGAGCTCTTCAAACTGGTGAAACCAAAGACCAGTAATGTAGAAACGCTTCTCGGCAGCCGAGACCACGGCGCAGAGGAGGCCCTGGCCGTCACCCAGTAAATGCGATTCTAACCCGGAACGATTTTCAGCAGCCGCATGATGGAGACTTTATTATGAAGCATAACGTTTTTCAATTTCTCGAAGTGGAGCGGGTTGAACCGCAAAAGAAGCGCATTGAAAGGCGCCGACACGAATTTGTTGAGATTTATAAACCCTTTCAGGAACTTCAGGCGCGTAATCAGGCAGAACGTTGTCTTGACTGCGGTCTTCCCTACTGCGAGTGGCGCTGTCCACTGCACAACTACATTCCGGACTGGCAGAAACTGCTGACAGCGGGGCGTATTGTCGAGGCGGCGGAGCTGTGTCATCAGACGAATTCTCTGCCCGAGGTGTGCGGTCGGGTCTGTCCGCAGGACCGCCTCTGTGAAGGGGCCTGTACGCTGCACGATGATTACGGTGCGGTGACCATTGGCAGCAACGAAAAGTATATTGTTGACACAGCCTTCGCCATGGGCTGGCGGCCGGATATGAGCAAGGTGAAGTCCACCGGCAAAAAAGTGGCAATAATCGGTGCTGGTCCGGCGGGACTGGGTTGTGCCGATGTGCTGGTGCGCAACGGCGTGGCGCCGACCGTCTTTGATATCCATCCCGAGATCGGTGGTCTGCTCACCTTTGGCATACCTTCTTTCAAGCTGGAGAAGAATGTGATGGAGCTGCGGCAGAAGATCTTTGTTGAGATGGGCATCGGGTTTGAGCTCGGTGTGGAGATCGGTGTCGATAAACCCTTTGCGGAACTGCTCAATGAGTACGACGCGGTTTTTGTCGGGGTGGGAACCTATACTCCGATGTCTGCGGGACTGAAAAATGAGGATGCCGACGGGGTTTATAACGCCCTCGACTTTCTCATAGGCAATATTGACCACCTTATGGGTGGCAGGCGCGACCGTTACCCCTGGATTAATATGGCAGGACAGCAGGTTGTTGTGCTTGGCGGTGGTGATACTGCCATGGACTGTCTGCGCACTTCCATTCGCCAGGGAGCGAAAAGTGTGAGCTGTGCCTATCGTCGAGACCGGGCTAATATGCCTGGTTCAGTAAAAGAAGTGGGCAATGCCGAGGATGAGGGCGTTCAATTTTTGTGGAATCTGCAGCCACTTGGAATTACCCTCGGGGCGGATGGCCGGGTGAACGGCGTGGAGGTTGTTTCAACGGAACTTGGTGAGCCGGATGAGCGCGGCCGTCGGAGACCGGAGCCCGTAGCTGGAAGTGAAAAAACCCTGCCGGCAGATGCGGTGGTGATGGCCTTTGGTTTTCGGCCCAGCCCGCCTGCTTTTCTTGCGGAGAACGGAGTTTTGCTGGATGAACGCAAACGGATTGTGGCTCCGGAGACAGCGACGTTTGCCGGTCAGACTGCGAACGAAAAGGTCTTTGCCGCAGGGGATGCGGTGAGTGGTTCTGACCTGGTTGTGACCGCTATCGCCGGCGGGCGGGCGGCGGCGAAAGGCATCCTGCATTATCTCGAGGTTTGAGTGGCGGGTTCTGGGGCGAGTGCTCTTCTCACGGTGACGCCATGAAGTTGAAACAGCCCCTTACCTCTCGTCTGGTTATCGCCTTTTTCACGCTGCTGCTTGCTACCCTTGTCGGCAGCATCCTTGGTTCCATGCTTACTGATCACAGTCTGATCCGTTCGTGGGGCTCCTTTGCTGCTGTGGGAAAGGATATTGGCAGGGCACTTCTGGTCCTGCCATATCTCTGGCTTGGAGTGGTGCGGGTAACGCGGGGAACAGGGTTACTCTTTGGCGAACTGACCTGTATTTTCTATCTTTTTACCGGACGGGGACGACATCTGCTGC
>Ga0172378_10000104_pt1 | contig 61452 bp, 67 predicted proteins | sample GrowelOW332metaG_FD_119755 | JGI IMG/M metagenome (GOLD analysis project Ga0172378, IMG submission 119755) | Groundwater microbial communities from an aquifer near a municipal landfill in Southern Ontario, Canada - Pumphouse #3_1 metaG | ecosystem: Environmental > Aquatic > Deep subsurface >... | reverse complement strand
TTGATTTTGTGTATAATGTAGGTGAATAAAAAAGGAGAAATTAAATGGATAAAAAATATGTTGCTGAACCATATCGAATAAAAATGGTGGAACCACTTTTTGAAACTACTAAAGAAGAAAGGATTAAATTGCTTAAAAATGCTGGGTATAATCCTTTTGCTTTAAGAAGTCATGATGTTTATGTTGATTTACTTACTGATTCTGGGACTGGAGCGATGAGCCAACAACAATGGTCAATGATGATGCTTGGTGATGAGGCTTATGCTGGTAGTAGTAGTTTTTATCGTCTTGAAAAAGTTGTAAAGGAAATTACAGGCTATCAATATTTTATTCCTGCTCATCAAGGTAGAGGAGCGGAAAAGGTGTTGTTGCCGCAATTAGTCACTAAAGAAAATATGTATTATATTTCTAATACCCACTTTGATACCACTAGAGCTCATGTGGAATTAGCGGGAGCGCGAGCACTCGATTGTGTAATTGATGAATGTTTTGATTTAGATAAATATCATGATTTTAAAGGGAATATGGATCTTGTAAAATTAGAGCATTTAATTAATGAAAAAGGCAAAGAAAATATCGCAGGAATTATTATGACAGTTACGAATAATTCTGCTGGTGGTCAACCTGTTTCGATGGAAAACATTAGAAAAACAAGTGAAATTTGTCAAAAATATCAGTTAAAACTTATTATCGATGGTGCCCGTTTTAGTGAAAATTCCTATTTCATTAAAACGAGAGAAAAAGGTTATCAAAATAAGACTATTAAAGAGATTGCCTTAGAAATGTTTGGTTATGCAGATGTCTTTTTAATGAGTGCTAAAAAAGATGCTTTAGTTAATATGGGCGGTATTATCGCCATTAAAAATGATAGGGAACTGTTTTTAAAAGCGCAAACAATGGTCGTGCCTTATGAAGGTTTTCCTAGTTATGGTGGTCTCAGTGGCCGTGATATGGAAGCTTTAGCGGTAGGATTAAAAGAAGGAATGGAAGAGGATTATTTAAAACATCGTCTTGATCAAGTACGCTATTTAGGTGAAAAATTAAAAGCCGCAGGTGTTCCGATTCAATATCCGGTTGGTGGACACGCAGTTTTTGTTGAATGTAAAAGCTTTTGCCCGCATATCCCTTTTTATCAATTTCCAGCTCTTGCAGTTACTAATGAACTTTACTTAGAAGCGGGAGTAAGAGCCGTTGAAATTGGCTCACTATTATTAGGAAGAGACCCGGACACTAAAGAAAATTTAGAAAGTAAAATGGAGTTTATGCGCCTGACTATTCCCAGAAGAGTTTATACGTATAATCATCTCGATGTTGTCGCTTTAGGAGTGATTAATGTTTATGAAAAAAGAAAAGAACTAAAAGGTTATACTTTTTTAGAGGAAGCTCCAATTTTAAGACACTTCACCTCAACTTTTAAACCTGTTGAATAAGAGGTAAAACTATGTTAATTTTAAATGGCGAAACGCTTAATTTAATTGATTTAAAAGCTATTGCTGAAGGTTCAGTTAAAATAAAGATTAGTGCTGATAATATTAAAAAAATAACAACTTCTCAAGAAAATATCGCAACTATGGTTAAAAAAGATAACCCTGTTTATGGTGTTAATACTGGTTTTGGTCATTTAGCGAATGTTAAAATTCCTAAAGAACAGTTATCACTTTTACAAGAAAACTTACTTAAAAGTCATGCTTGTGGTGTTGGAAAACCTCTTCCTAAAGAGGTTGTTAGAGTGATGATGGCTTTAAGAATAAATGCACTTATTCAAGGTTATAGTGGTATTAGTTTAACAACTATTAATAAATTATTAGAGTATTTAAATTATGATTTTATCCCGCTTGTTTATGAAAAAGGGAGTTTAGGTGCTAGTGGCGATTTAGCTTTACTATCTCATATGAGTTTGCCGTTAATTGGACTTGGAGAAGTAATCTATAAAAATGAAATTCTCAAGACGAAAGATGCTTTAATGAAAGCAAATTTAAAGGCTTTAGATAGTTTAAAACCGAAGGAAGGTTTAAGTTTAATTAATGGTACTCAAGCGATGCAAGCTATCGGTGGTGTAACCCTTTTAGAAGCTTTTCGCCTTTATCGTTTTGCCAATCTCGCGCTTGCTTTATCGATGGAAGCTTTGGAAGGGGTAATCGACGCTTTTGATGAAAGAGTTCATGAAATCAGAAGACAAAGTGGTCAAATTGATTGCGCTAAAAAAATTAGATCTTATTTAAAGGATAGTAAAATGATTACGAAACAAAATAAAATAAGAGTTCAAGATGCTTATTCAATTCGTTGTGCTCCTCAAGTTCATGGAGCGACTTTAGATGCTTTAAGACATACTAAAACGATTTTAGAACGAGAAATGAATGCTGTTACTGACAATCCTTTAATATTTGATGAAAAAACTGCGATTAGTGCCGGAAATTTTCATGGGCAGCCCTTGGCTTTAGTATTTGATTATTTAGGAATTGCGATTGCTGAATTAGCTAACATTAGTGAAAGAAGAATTGAAAGAATGGTTAATCCCCATTTATCTGGAGGCCTTCCACCTTTCTTAACTAAAAATTCAGGAGTAGAATCAGGAATGATGATAGTTCAATATACTGCCGCCTCTTTAGTGAGCGAAAATAAAGTATTAGCGCATCCTGCTTCAGTGGATTCAATTCCCTCCTCGGCAAATCAAGAAGACCACGTTTCAATGGGGACGATCGCGGCTAGAAAAGCCGCAGAAATTTTAAAAAATGCAAGAAAAGTAATAGCGATGGAACTGTTTGTGGCGGCTCAAGCAATCGATTTAAGAGGAAATAAAGGTTTAGGTGAAAAAACAACTAAAGCTTATCAGTTTATAAGAAAATTAATACCATTTTTAGACCATGACGATCTTTTATATCAATATCTTCATAAAATGGAAGAAATATTAATCAAAGATGAGTTGGAAAAGGCTGTTTTTAAGGAGGAAAAATTAATATGAGTAAAGTCAGTTTAGAGGCTATTTTTCAAGAACTTCCTAGTTATCCGCTTTTTAAAGAAGGGATTAGAAGAGCTCCGAAAAGAAACGCTCCTTTAACTAACGAAGAAAAGAGGTTAGCTCTTAAAAATGCTTTAAGATATATTCCTGAAAAGTGGCAACCAGTTTTAATTCCTGAGTTTTTAAAAGAGTTAGAGGAAAGAGGGCGCATTTATGGTTATCGGTTTATACCTAAAGAAATTCTTTTTGGTAAACCAATAGAAGAATATCAAGCAAGAACTTTAGCTGGTAAAGCTTTTATGGTGATGATCGATAATAATTTAGATCATCGGGTGGCTTTATATCCTTATGAATTAGTAACTTACGGGGAAACCGGTCAAGTATGCCAAAACTGGATGCAATACCATTTGATTAAAAAATATTTAGAAGTGATGACTGATGAGGAAACCCTGACAGTTATGTCTGGTCATCCTTTAGGACTTTTCCCAAGTCATCAAAACGCTCCAAGAGTAATTATTACTAATGGGTTAATGATTGGGCAATATGATAATATCAAAGATTTTGAAAGGGCGAGTGCTTTAGGAGTTGCTAATTATGGACAAATGACGGCTGGAGGCTGGATGTATATTGGTCCCCAAGGAATAGTTCATGGCACCTATTCAACCTTGCTTAATGCAGGGAGATTAAAACTAAATGTTCCTTATAATGAAAATTTAGCAGGTTATTTATTTGTCTCTTCAGGATTAGGTGGGATGAGCGGAGCACAAGGCAAAGCGATCGTTATCGCCGGCGGAGTGGGAATAATTGCGGAAGTTGATTCTTCGAGAATTAAAACAAGACACCAGCAAGGTTGGATCGATATTGTAACTAACGACCTTAAAGAGGCTTATAGTCTAGCTAAAAAAGCTTTAATAGAAAAAAAACCTTTGGCAATTGCTTACCATGGAAATATTGTCGACCTATTAGCTTATGCTTATCAAAATGAAATTAAAATTGATTTATTATCCGATCAAACATCGTGTCATGCTGTTTATGAAGGCGGTTACTGTCCTTATCAATTAAGTTTTGAAGAGCGTACAAAAATGTTAGAAGAAGATCCAGTAAAATTTAAAGGTCTTGTTGATGAAGCCTTAAAAAAACATTATTATTATTTAGAACAATTAGTGGAAAAAGGAACTTACTTCTTTGATTATGGTAATTCTTTTTTAAAAGCCGTTTATGATGCCGGAGTATTAAGAGTTTGTAAAAATGGTCGTAATGATTTAGATGGGTTTAAGCAGCCCTCTTATGTGGAAGAGTTGATGGGTCCACTTTTATTTGATTATGGATATGGACCTTTTAGATGGGTTTGTTTAAGTGGAAAAGAAGAAGATTTAATTTTAACTGACAAAGAAGCCGCGAAGCTCATTGCCAAAGAGGAAAGATTTCAAGATTATGATAATTATATTTGGTTAAAAAAAGCCCATCAAAATAAATTAGTCGTAGGAACCCAAGCCAGAATTTTATATCAAGATGCCGTGGGAAGGCTTAAAATTGCTTTAAGGTTTAATGAGTTAGTAAGATTAAAAAAAGTAGGACCGATAATGCTTGGAAGAGATCATCATGACACAGGTGGTACTGATTCTCCTTTTAGAGAAACAGCTAATATTAAAGATGGCTCCAATATTATGGCAGAGATGTCAACTCAAGTAGCTTTAGGTAATGCTTTAAGAGGAATGAGTTTAGTAGCTTTACATAATGGTGGTGGTGTCGGTGTATCTAAAGCTATTAATGGTGGTTTTGGAATGCTTTTAGATGGTCGTGAAGAAACCGATCAAATTTTAAGAGAAGCGCTTGTTTATGATGTTATGGCCGGTGTTAGTAGAAGAGCTTGGGCGCGAAACGAAAATGCGATAGAGTCAATAAAAAAATGGGATGAAACGATTGGTAAGTTGAAAGTTACCTTACCGAATTTGGTTTCTGAAGAGCTTTTAAAAAAATATTTTAATGAGGAGTGAAAATGAAAATAGTACAATGTGTTCCTAACATTAGTGAAGGAACTGATTTAAAAAAGATCGATAGGATTGTAGCACCTTTAAAAAATCAAAAAGGATTTAAACTTGTTAATATTGAAGCAGACAGTGATTACAATAGAACTGTTATTACAATTATTGGCGATCCTGATGAAATGATTAATCCGCTTTTAAAGTTTATTGAAAATGCAAAATTAGAAATAGATATGAATTATCACCAAGGTGAACATCCCCGAATGGGTGCGGTTGATGTAATTCCTTTTATCCCTATTAAGGACGTTTCCATGGAAGAATGTATTAATTATGCCAATTTATTAGCAGAAAAGGTTGCTAGTGAGTTAACTATTCCAGTTTATTTATATGCTGAGGCTGCTAAAACTTCAAAAAGAAGAAATTTACCGACGATTAGAAGAGGTGAATTTGAAGGAATGAAAGAAAAGATTACTTTAAAAGAATGGGAACCCGATTATGGAGAAGCGAAAATTCATCCTAGCTTTGGGGTAGTTGCGATTGGCGCTCGGCTTCCTCTCATTGCTTATAATATTGACTTAGGCACTGATGATGAAAAAATTGCCAATAATGTTGCGAGAGCGATTAGAAAATCATCAGGTGGATTTGCTTTTGTTCAAGCAGGACCAGTGTTTTTAGAAGAACGCGGTCATGTTCAAGTAACGATGAATATTTTAGATTTTAAGAAAAACCCCTTATATCGTGTCTTAGAAACGGTGCGAATGGAATTAAAAAGATATCAAGTCGCTGTTTTAGGAAGTGAAGTAATAGGACTAATTCCTAAAGAAGCACTTTTAAGGTCACTTAGATATTATCTTTTGAAAGATAATGAGGAATATAATAAGGAGATTTCCTTTTTAGAGATAACAAATCTAGCTAAAAAATATTTACAATTAAGAGACTTTGATTCCAATAAAATAATTGAAGCCAATTTAGGAGATTAGTAACTATGAAAGCTGATTTAGTAATTAATAAGATTAAAACTATTTATACTCCTTACTTAAAACCGCCTCTTAAAGGCTCTCAAATGAACGACATTAGAGAAATAAATAATGGATTCATTGCAGTAAAAAACGGAAAAATATTAGCCTTAGGAGAAGGAGAAGGAAAAGAATTTATTGACAAAAATACAATTGTAAAATCAGAAAAAAACAAAATTGTTTTACCAGGATTTATCGATTCACATACTCATTTGGTTCATGCTGGTTCGAGAGAAGATGAGTATGATGATTTAAAAAGAGGAGTCCCATATTTGGATATTTTAGCGCGAGGTGGAGGAATTTTAGGAACTGTTTCTAAAACTCGTAAAGCTACTTTTGAAAAGTTATATTTAAAAGCTTTCGCCTCTTTAAATATGATGCTTTCCTATGGAGTTACAGTAGTGGAATCGAAAAGTGGTTATGGTCTCGATCATGAAACAGAAAAAAAACAACTACTAGTTAATAAAAAACTTAATGCTCTCCATCCTATTGAAGTTTTATCTACTTATATGGGTGCTCATGCTATACCGGTAGAATACTTAAATGATAAAGAAACTTACCTCAAGTTCTTAGTAGAAGAACTGAAAAAATTTAAAAAAGAAAATTTATTTGAACGAGTTGATGTTTTTTGTGAGGAAAGTGTTTTTTCTCTTGAAGAGACTAAATTCCTACTCTCAGAAGCGAAAAAACTTGGCTATGATATTAAAATGCATGCCGATGAAATTGTCTCTTTAGGTGGAGCTGGGTTAGGAGTAAGTTTAGGTTGTAGTTCTGTCGATCATTTGATGGCTATTAGCGATGAAGACATTAATAAATTAAGTTCTTCAAAGACAGTGGCTAACATTTTACCTGGAACTTCTTTTTACTTAAAAAAGAATTATGCACCAGCACGAAAAATGATTGATTGTGGTGTGGCAGTATCATTGGCTGGAGATTATAATCCAGGTTCAAATCCGAGTGAAAACTTTCAATTAGTAATGCAATTAGCCTCGAATTATTTAATGTTAACCCCAGCAGAGGTTTTAACAGCGGTTACAATAAACCCTGCTTATCATTTAAACATTGCTGCTGATAAAGGTTCGCTTGAAGTGGGTAAAGATGCTGATTTTATTGTTATGAATGCTGAAAATTTGGCTTATATTTTATATCATTACGGTATTAATCATGTGAAAGATGTTTATATAAAAGGAAAGCAAGTAGTTGAAAACACAAAAGTTATGGAGGTTAACAATGACTTTAATTAATTTAACAATCGAAGATTTTAGTACTGAAGTAGCAAGTAATAAACCAGCACCTGGTGGAGGCTCTGTTTCAGCTTTAATGGCGAACTTAGGAACCGCTCTAACTAGGATGGTTGGGGCTTTAACAATAACTAAAAAAAGGTTTTTAAGGCTTGACGAAGAAATAAAACAAGAATTTAATAACAACTTGGAAGCAATCAAGACAATCCAAGAACAATTAAAAATTTTAATTGACGAAGATACAAAAGCATATAATAAAATAGTTGCAGCGTTTAAAATACCTAAAGATAATGAAGAACGACAAGAAAAAATAAAAAAGGCGACTATTGCAGCTATTGAAGTGCCTTTAGAAATATTAAGATTAGCTTTAAAAGCCTTAACAAAAATTCCAGTTATTTTAAAATATGGTAATCCAAATGCAATTTCAGATCTAGGGGTAGCTGCTCTAGCGTTATCTTCGGGCGCTGAGGGCGGAGCGATGAATGTTTTAATTAATTTGATTGGTTTTGAAGATGAAACTTTAAAAGCAAAATACCAATCGAAAACAACCTCACTAATAACTGAAGTTAGAGAAATTAAAGAAATTATTTTAACAAAAGTTTATCAAGAGTTAGCATAAAAAAAGCCTCATTACTTAATAAAAGTTAAGTTGTGAGGCTTTTATTTTCGCCTTTTTTTGCGGTATTGCATCGTATAAAAAGTTATATACATGAAAAGCAAATATAAAGCTGTAGTAATAATATAAAATAAATGTGCAGGAAGAGTAGTAAAGAGCAGCTGAAGAGAAAGAGCTGATCCCCAAATAAAAACAGTTAAAAAAAGATAGATATAAGGTAATTTTTTCCAAACCAAATTAAAAATAAAAAAAATCAAACCAGAAATAGGGATAGGGTAAATAAATAAATGCCATAAAGGAAAAAACAAATCCCTCGGATAAAACATTTTTAATAAACCATAAGCAATTGTAAAATCTGCCCAAACAATCAAAACATAAATAAGTGGTTTTAATTGTGTTTGTTTAGGCTTTTTTATTTTTTTAGTTTTCTCACTTAAAAGATCATTTATTGAAATGTGAAAAACTTCCGCCAATTTATTCAAGACAAAAACATCGGGAATTCCTTCCCCTCTTTCCCACTTGGAAATTGATTTATCGGAGTAGTTAAGGATTTCCGCTAATTCAAGTTGTGTAAGATTTAATTGTTTCCGGTAATATTGAATATTTTTTGCAATATTTTTTTGAAGTTCTTCTCTTCTATTTTCCATATAAATATTATAGCATAAATGTTATTCTACTGCGAGTAGAATTGACTTTGCAACTCTATTTTTTAAAAACAAATAGTAGGTTGATGTCAATTATAAGATTGTTTATAGTATAAAAAGAGGTGATGTTATGATTAAATATATTTTAACTTGCGAGTCAACTGTTGACATTTACAAAGAAGATTTAGAATTGTTGAATGTTCCTTATATCGATTATAATTACTTTTTAGATGATGAAAAACTAACTACAAATATTAGTAAGGATTTTTCTTATGATTATTTTTATCACTCCATTGAAATGGGTAAAAAAGCGACTACTACTCAAGTTACAAAAGAAAGTTATCTAAATTTTTTTACTCCTTTTTTAAAAGAAGGGTATGATGTTTTGCATATTACATTTTCTAGTGGGCTATCAGGAAGTTTTGGGCAAGCCACTTTAGCAAGCGAAGAATTAAACAAGAAATTTACAAAAAATACAGTAACGGTAATAGATTCTTTGGCAGGAGCTACTGGTTATGGTTTGTTGATGAGAGAGTTAGTGGAAAGAAGAGACAAGGGATATCTTAAAAAAGAGCTTATAACTTGGTTAGAAAATAACAAATTAACTTTAAATCATTGGTTTTACACTACTGACATTTCTTATTTTATTAAAGGAGGAAGAGTAAAATGGATTGAAGGAATAATTGGGAAGAGATTGTCTATTTGTCCATTAATGAACGTTAGTGTTAACGGAGAGATAATTCCTCGCTTTAAAATAATAGGTAAAAAAAGGGTCTTTAAAAAGGCACTTGATCAAATGGAAAAACTTGCTTTTGGTGGTCTTCATTATACTGGTAAATGCTATATAACTCATAGTAATGATTTAGCAGAAGCTTTAAAGTTAAAAAAAGTAATTGAAGAAAAATTTTTATTTTTAGAAGAAGAAATTAAAATATATCCTGCAGGAACTATAACAGCAAGTCACGCGGGTCCCGGTGCAGTTGGCATTTTTTTCTTTGGAGAAAAAAGGTATGATTAAAGAAAAATTAGCGCTGACAATAAGAATTATTACTATTCCACCAATAGTGGTAAGCCTTTTAATAGTGGGCCTTTATTATCTTGAGATTATTAATGATTTTAAAGAAGCAATTTTTCTCTTTTTATTTTTAGGTCTTATTCCTTTATTGGCTTATCCAATTTCCTATTTAAAGCCTTTTAAAGGAAAAGGGAGAGAAGGACAAAGAAAAATCGCCTTTTTATTTTCACTTTTAAGTTACAGCAGTGGAATCTTGTATGCTTTTATTAGCAAAAGTTCCCTTAATATTAAAATAATATATTTAAGTTATTTTATTTCAATTATTAATCTTGTCTTTTTTAATGCTGTTTTAAAGGTGAGAGCGAGCGGACATATTAGTAGCATCAGTGGTCCTTTAGTTTCTTTATTGTATTTTATGGGACTGAAATCATTAATTCCCATATTATTTTTATATACGCTTGTATTTTGGTCTTCCTTATATTTAAATCGTCATACCAAAAAAGAAATGATTTTAGCCACTATAATAGTAATAGTATCATTTGGGCTTTCGGTTTTATTGTTATAAAGATTTAATTTAGTAGTGCTGAGATAAAAAAAAGAAGGGCGAACCTTCTTTTTTGCTTATTTGACTTCAATGTATTTTGTTTCTTCTTTACCTTCTTTTGGAACAACGACTTCTAAAACACCATTTTCATAAGAAGCCTTTAAGTCATCGGTGTTAACATTACCAACATAATAGCTTCTAGTTGCAGATCCAAAGTAACGCTCTTTTCTTAAGTAACGGCTTTCTTCAACCTCTTTTTCTTCCTTTTTTTCAACAGTTATTGTTAAATAATTGTTTTTAAGGTTTATTTTAATATCTTCTTTATTAACTCCAGGAAGATCAACCTTAAATAAATAATCACGCTCTTGTTCGATTAAATCCGTTCTTAAAGAAATTGTGTTTTCTGTAAAGAAATCATCAAAAAATGAATCAAATAAACCTCTTCTACCTCGTCTTGTTGGAAACATAATATCATCCTCCTTTTTTATTTCCACCTAAAGTATATCACAACGAATTGGCACTGTCAACTATTAAGTGCCAAAATATTACAATGTTTAAAAAGAGAGTCTTATGATACAATGAGATAAGGTGATTAAATGGCTTATTATCCAATTTCTAGTGCAGTTTTGGAACATTTGAAAAAGAGCGATAAAAAATTAAAAAAGTTAATAGAGATGCATGGTGTTATTAAAAGAAAAATAGAAGAAGACGTTTTTAAAGCGCTTGTTTTTAATATAATTAGCCAACAAATTTCAACTAAAGCGGCTAATACAATTAAAACGAGACTATTAGCTTTAATAAAAACTATCTCTCCTAAAAATATTGTTGAATTAAGTGATGATGAACTTCAGGCTGTGGGATTGTCTTTTCGAAAGGTAAATTATATTAAAACGATTGCTTTAAAGGTTTCTTTAAAAGAGTTGGATCTGAAAAGGCTTAATGAAATGGAAGATGAGGCAATAATAAAAGAATTAATCAAACTTCCTGGTATTGGAGTTTGGACCGCAGAAATGATGTTAATATTTACTTTTAAAAGAGAAAACGTTTTAAGTTATTTGGATTTAGGAATAAGAAGAGGAGTAAAAAGATTGTATAATCTAGAAGAGGTAAACAAAGAACAATTTATGAAACTGAAAAATATTTATAGTCCCTATGCTAGCATTGCTTCTTTATATTTATGGCAATTAGCGTCAATAAAATGAAAAAAAACAAACGAGTTGCTTATTTTTAAAAAAATGGTTAAACAAAAACTTTTGTGTTAAAATTGGGTGTGTTTTAAAATAGAGGAAATGGTGATTTAATGAAAAGAAGAAATTTTCTTATTACATTTATAACTATCTTTGTGATTGCGATAATTTTAGCGATTTTAAAGCAATGGCAATTATTATATGCCGCTTTAACATTTTTATTTGTAATTGGAATTATGATAATTGCATCTGCTATCATTGATCATAGTTATAAAAAAAAGTTGGATAAAAGGTATCAAATTTTAACAAAAGAAAACTTGATTAAAGAGTACCAAAAAATAAAAATTAGTAAAGAAGCAGGTAAAATAAAGGCTTTTTGTTTAGTATATTTTAATCTCGAAAAAGACTTTCGGGGAAATGACCTAAAGAGCTTTAGCGAGTTTTTAAAAACTAAATTTTCTATCGACCCTATTGGTTATGACGACGGTGTAGTTGTGATTGTTGTTAATATGCATGAAATAATGATGAATGAGTTGATAAAAATCATTAAAAACGAGATGAAAGAAAAAGAGCTATTTGTCCGCTTTAATTATGGAATTGCATATTATGGTAATAACGAATCTTATCAAGAATTATATAATGAGGCAAAAAGTCTAAGAAGTTAGGTAATGATGCAAATTATTTAAAAAATATTAAGAGACTAAATCATTTAGTCTTTTTTAAGCATATTATTTCTAAAAAGCAAATAATTTGCTCGGAAGCGCTTTAGACGTATTGATTAAAAATGATTTTTAAAGTATAATTAAAAGTGCTGAAAGTCAGTACAAATAATAACTTTAAGGAGGAAACAATGGCACAAAATAAAAAAATTATTAAATCCATGGATGGTAATGAAGCATGTGCATATGCAGCTTATGCTTTTACCGAGGTTGCAGGTATTTATCCAATAACTCCATCCTCACCAATACCACAACATGTTGATTTATGGGCGTCCCAAGGAATGAAAAACCTTTTTGGAATGCCAGTGAAGGTAGTTGAAATGCAGTCAGAAGCGGGAGCGATAGGAACGGTTCATGGTTCTTTACAAGCTGGAATGCTAACTACCACTTTTACTGCTAGTCAAGGATTATTATTGAAATTACCAAATATGTATAAAATCGCAGGACAATTATTGCCTGGCGTGATTCATGTAGCTGCGCGTTCAATCGCTGCTCAATCTTTATCTATTTTTGGAGATCATCAAGACGTAATGGCGGCTCGTCAAACGGGTTTTGCAATATTGGCGACTAATTCTGTTCAAGAAGTGATGGATTTAACTGGGGTAGCGCACTTAAGCGCGATTAAAACTTCAATTCCCTTTTTGCATTTCTTTGATGGTTTTAGAACATCTCATGAGGTAAACACGATTGAAGTAATCGATTATGAAGTTTTTGATAAGCTGATTGATCGTGAAGCAATTCAAAAATTTAGAGATCAATCTTTAAATCCGGGTAGTCCTAAAATAAGAGGTTCCGCACAAAACGATGATGTTTATTTCCAAACAAGAGTTTTACAAGCTAGTAAATATGGTGAGGTTGCTGATGTTGTTAATGATTATATGGAAAAGATTTCTTCTGAAGTAGGAAGAAACTATGCACCTTTTGTTTACTATGGAGATCCAGAAGCGACTGATGTAATTGTTGCGATGGGTTCTGTTGTTGAAGCGGCTAAAGAAACTATCGATTATTTAAATAAACATGGCCAAAAGGTTGGAATTTTAGGAGTACATTTATATCGTCCTTTTTCGGAAAAATATTTCTTTAATGTTATTCCTGAAACAGTGGAAAGAATTAGTGTTTTAGATCGAACAATCGAACCTGGTTCATTAGGTGAGCCATTATATTTAGATGTTAAATCAATGTACTATAACAAGGAAAAACAACCACGCATTATCGGTGGTATTTATGGTTTATCTTCAAAAGATACAACTCCAACAATGATAAATGCTATTTTTAAGAACTTACGAACTGAACAAAAAGATCATTTCACAGTGGGAATAAAAGATGATGTTTCTCATACTTCGCTTGATATGAGTGAGGAAATAGATGTCACTAAAGATTCAACTACGGAAATTATGTTTTATGGTTTAGGTGGAGATGGAACTGTTGGAGCGAGCAAAAACATTGTTAAGATTATCGGTGATAACACTAAACTTTATTCTCAAGCTTATGCTTCCTATGATTCCAAGAAAGCAGGAAGTACAACAAGACTTCATGTTCGTTTCTCACCAACGCCAATTTTATCAACTTACTTAGTTCACAATCCACATTTTGTTAGTTGTGCAAACGATATTTATTTAGAAAAATTGGATATGTTAAAAGGAATTAGAAAAAAGGGAACATTTTTACTTAATACCCAAACTCCTTTTGAAGATATCGAAGCCTTTTTACCGAACAAAGTAAAACGTCAATTAGCAGAAAAAGAGATTAAATTCTATGTTATTAACGCTGCCGATTTGGCATATGAAATTGGTTTAGGCAGAAGAACAAACACGATTATGCAAAGTGCCTTCTTTAAACTTAACGAACAATTAATGCCTTATTCAAGAGCGGTTGAATTAATGAAAGACTATGCGAAAGCCTCATATGGTAGAAGAGGTGAAGCGATTGTGAAATTAAACTATGACGCTATTGACGCTGGAGGAGACTTCTTAAAAGAAGTAAAAGTTAAAGAAGAATGGAAAGACTTAAAAGATGAACTAGCTGAAGTAGTAACTAATGGAAGACCTGATTTCGTTAAAAATATTGCTGATATCGTTAATAAATTAGAAGGAGACTCTCTTCCAGTTAGTGCCTTTGAAGGATATGAAGATGGTCATATGACTCCTGGCAGTGCCGCTTATGAAAAACGAGGAATTGCTAATTTCGTTCCAGAATGGATTGAAGAAAATTGTATCCAGTGTAATCAATGTGTCTTTGCTTGCCCGCATGCTGTTATTAGAGCGTTTTTAGCTGACGATGAAGAAGTTGCTGGTGCTCCAGAGGGAGCGAAAATGATTCCTGGACGGGGTAGAGATTTAAAAGATTACCAATATACAATTCAAGTATCAACGTTAGATTGTACAGAGTGTGGTGTTTGTGTAGAAGTTTGTCCGGCGCCTAATAAAGCCTTAAAAATGGTCCCTGTCGCTGATGAATTAGAAAAGAATTCTCAAGAAATAGCTGATTATTTCTTTAATGAAGTGACTTACAAAAACATTGGTACTAATAATGTTAAAAATGTTAACTTTAATAAATCATTATTTGAGTTTAGCGGAGCATGCGCAGGTTGTGGTGAGACTCCTTATATTAAAGCAGTTACACAGCTGTTTGGAGAAAGGTTGATTGTTGCTAACGCGACAGGATGTTCATCAATTTTTGGCGCATCATTTCCTTCAACACCATATACAACTTTACCTAATGGACGTGGTCCTGCTTGGGCAAACTCTCTTTTCGAAGATAACGCAGAATTTGGTTTTGGAATGAGAATTGCATATGAAACAGCGCGAGATCGCATTCAAACAATTATGGCAGATTACCAAGATAAAATGCCTCAAGAGTTAAAAGAATTAACAACCCAGTGGACTCTTAACCGAAACGATGGCGAAAAAACCTTAGAATTAAACGATAAATTAGTTCAAGAATTGGAAAAAATTAAAGAACCTTACGCTCAAGAATTGTTATCATTAAAAGGTTACTTTATTAAAACCTCGCAATGGATCTTTGGTGGAGACGGTTGGGCTTATGATATTGGCTATGGCGGTATTGATCACGTTATTGCTAATAATGAAGATGTCAATATTTTAGTATTAGATACAGAAGTTTATTCCAATACTGGTGGTCAATCTTCAAAAGCAGCTCCTCATGGTTCGATTGCCAAATTTACCGCTGCTGGAAAACCAACTAAGAAAAAAGACTTAGCAGCACTAGCAATGAGTTATGGACATGTTTATGTAGCGCAAATTTCTCATGGTGCTTCACCCGCTCAAGTAATTAGAGCATTAAAAGAAGCTGAGAGTTATCCAGGACCATCCTTAGTAATTGCTTATTCACCTTGTATTGAACATGGTATTAAAGGTGGTTTAACACAATCATTCGCTCAAGCCAAATTAGCTACTGAATGCGGTTATTGGCCGACATTTAGATATGATCCTAGATTATTAACGGAAGGTAAAAATCCTTTACAATTGGATTCTAAAGTACCAGTTTGGGATAAATATCAAGATTATTTATTGAGTGAATCGCGATATGCTCAATTAACAAAAATAAATCCAGAACATGCAGAAGAGTTATTACTTGCCAACTTAAAGGATGCTAAAAATAGATGGAATATGTACGAAAGAATGCGTAATATGGATTATAGCAATTATGAAGTTTAAAAAAGGGACCAATTTTGGTCCTTTTTTAATGCAAATATTTATGGAGAAGTTTTTTTAGGTAATTATAATAAAAGATATAAGCGGCATTTTCGCCATCTACATATAAAGCTTGCTTGCTTTTGATATTAATCGCGACATTGAGAGTTAAATAATAAGCATTTTTAACTTTACGATAATCAATGTCTTTTACTTTATGGATAGTTTTTTCATGAAAGTTTTCAACAGGCATAAACTTCAAAACCACTATTCTTTTTTGCTTGAGATTTAATAAATGTTCTTTCTCTAAGTCATTAATAATTGCATTGAGATTAAAGTCAGAAAAAGAGCTTGTTTCTTTTTTAAAAATAACAATTACTTCTAAAATCCGTTGTTTCTTTCTTTTTGGCTTATAAGGATCTTTATCCGTTTTATATAATACTAAAAATTCGTCATTGTCTTCTTTTCGTAAATAATTTCCTTTGGTGAGCACGTTTTGAGGCCAGTGGCGTCCATAAACATCTTGTTTAAATTTAACCGGAAACTGTTCTTCCTCAAGCAGTAACAATAATCGTTCTTGACGATTAAGGTGATCTATTTTTGGTTTAAAGTATAATGATAAGAAAAACAAGGGAATTAGTATTAAAAAAAAGAGAATATTAGTCCAAGGTGAAAGGTTTTTAGGAATTGTAAATGCAATAAAAAGTCCGATGATAATTACCAAAGAGAGAAAGTAAAAAAGGGTAATAAAGCGTTTTTGTCGTTTGATTTTTTCTAAATTCATAATATCACTCCGCACCTATTCTAACAAAAGTGCGAAAAAAAAACACCTTTAAGTGTTTTATTTTGTCTCTTACTTCTAAGAGTAATTTAAATGTGTCACCGGCAATAGACATATTAATAATGGATGGGAAAAAGAGATAATATGTCTATGTGGGTGAAAATATAAATCAAGTTATTGCTTATAAAAAAGTATAAACGAACTCTGATTCATAAAGTATTATACTAATTATAAAAGATAAGTAAAGCAAAAAAGTGGGAATATTCAATGAAAACGTTTACTTGTTAAGCATGCCATTTGAAAAGTGTTTAAAATCGTCTTGTTAGGGGGGAAATCATTTTCTTCACTTAAGAAAATTATCGTTGTTAAAAAAACGCTTTATATTGTTGGGATTGCGTCCTTTTTTGTAATTATCATTGGATTGATCATTGGTTTTGTTTTATACATTACCGATGCCAATACTTTATTTAAAGAAAATTTATTTTTTAAAATAGCACACCGTTGTTTAGCGTTTATAAATGATGTATTTAGGTCCATTCCTTTTATCATCCTACTAATTATTTTAATTCCTTTTACACGCTTATTAGTAGGGACGATGTTGGGGCCCAAAGGGGCGATTCCAGCTTTAGTAATTAGTGCCAGTCCATTTTTTGCACGAGTGGTCTATAATTCCTTAAAAGCGGTAAACAAAGATACTTTAGAAGTATTAGGAGCGATGGGAGCGTCTTTACCTATTAAAGTAAAAGTAATCTTTAAAGAAGCTTTATCATCTTTAGTTGCTGGATTAACTTTAACGTTAGTAACTTTAGTCGGTTTTATGTCAGCCGCAGCTGTTATTGGCGCGGGCGGATTAGCTTTCTTGGCTTTTGAATATGGGAAATTTGGTAATAATTATCCTTTAATGTATTTGTCTGTAACGACGATTTTATTAATGGTTTTAATTATTCAAATTAGTGGCGATTATTTCGCCAAAAAACTAGATTTTACAAATAAAAACAAAGGAGAAAAAAATGAAAAAAATCTTAACACTTATAACTTTATTATTAACTATTACACTAGTTTCATGCCAACAAAACAATTATGAAAAAATTACTGTTATCGCAACCAGTACTCCTCATGGAGAAATTTTAGAGATTGCTAAACCACTTTTAAAAGAAAGAGGTTATCAATTGGAAATTATTATTACTTCAGACTATTTTTTACCAAATCCTAGCGTTGCTAATAAAGATGCTGTGCTAACTTTTTTCAACACATACCATTTTTAAATGATTATAATAATAAAAATCCTCAAAAACAATTAGTTAACGCTTATAATGTCCATATTGAACCGATTGGATTATATAGCAAAAAGTATCAAAATCTAGAAGAAATCGAAGAAGGTTCAACAGTTTTAATTTCCAATTCAACTAGTGATTTTGGCCGCGCTTTAATGCTGCTGAGAGATGCTGGATTATTAACGTTAAAAGCTGATTTTGATCCTGAGGGAGATAATACTAATTTTAGCGAAATTATTATTGAAAATAAAAAGAATTTAATATTTAAGGAAAACAAACCAGCAGCCGATTATTTGGTTCCTGCATACAAAAACAATGAAGCTGATTTGTTTATAATAAATTCAAATTTTGCTTTAGAAGGTAACTTAAACCCTCTTGAAGATACTATTTTCATTGAGAAGGCAACTGATAATCCTTATGTAAACATTATCGCAACCAGAGCAGAGCTACTTGATTCGCCTAAAATAAAAGCATTAATTGCGGTTTTAAAAGAAACTGCGATTAAGGAGTTTATTAATGAAAAGTATCAAGGTAGCGTTATTAACGCTTCTTAATCGGAAATCAACATAATTAAAAGGCTTTGTCAAACCTCTATCATTAGTTAGAATGTAAAAAGGAAATAATCATTTTTTTATAACGCGTTTAATGTAAACCCCTTCATAAAGGGGTTTACTTATTTAGTATTTAATAATTTTTGAAAGCCTTTGTAACGAAAAAACAGAATACTAAAAGAACATTTTGCGATTTAAATAATTTCTTATGAATAAAACCGTAATTAAGAAAAAGTTTAATTATCTTATTGTTAGATTATCAATAGCAAATAAGTTATAATACTAATGGTGAATTAAAGGAGGATAGTTAATGTCTACATTAATAATTAAAAACTTGCATGTTAAAGCCCAAGATAACATGATTTTAAATGGGGTTAATTTAAAAGTAAATTCTAACGAAGTACATGCAATAATGGGTCCGAATGGAACCGGAAAGAGCACCCTTGCTAGTGCGATTATGGGTCATCCCGCTTATACAATTACTGAAGGTGAAGTACTGCTTGATGGAAAAGATGTTTTGGCTATGAGCGTCGATGAAAGAGCGAAGGCGGGTCTTTTTTTAGGGATGCAATATCCAGCTGAAGTATCAGGAGTTACCAATAGCGAGTTTGTGAGAGCGGCAATTAAGTCTTTAACTAATAAGCAAATGCCTATTTATGATTTTATTTTAAAGTATGAAAAAACAATTGAAGAATTAAACATGAATGTTGATCTTGCTCACCGTTATTTGAATGAAGGTTTTTCTGGTGGTGAGAAAAAACGTAATGAGGTTTTGCAGATGAAAATGTTAAAACCTAAAATAGCGATTTTAGACGAAATTGATTCCGGGTTAGATATCGATGCTTTAAAAGTAGTCGGTAATAATATTAACGAAATGATTTCCGATGATTTTGGTTGTATTTTAATTACTCATTATCAAAGAGTATTACACTATATCAAACCTACCTTTGTTCATATTATGATTGACGGTAAAATAGTTTTAACGGGCAAAGAAGAATTGATTGAAAAAATTGATAAAAATGGTTATCAGTGGTTAAAAGAAGAATTAGGAATTGAGTTTAAAGAGGATTAATAATGGAAGTTATTATTAAAGATAAAAAATTAATAGGAGACTTACCAAAGGGGGTAACTTATCAAGATTCACATTTAGTTATCGCTAAAAACCAAAGTTTTAAAGAAAGCCTTAAAATATCTTTATTAGATGACAAAAATGAAGAGTTTTTTATAACTATTGGCGAATCTAGTGAAATTAAAATAATTTTATCATTGAGTAGTAATGATCAATTACCACATAATTATCAAATCACTTTAAACGGGGAAGCTAATAGTAAAGTAACTTATTTGTTAATTGCAGATTTAAAAAGTGAAGCAGCAGTCATTAACCACCATTTTTTAGCACAAAGAGATAGTCAAATGGAGTTATTAGGCGGATTTGTTGCTAATGTTTTAAAGGCTAAAATGCAAGCGAGGTTACTGGCAGAAAATGCTTTAGTGCATTTAAGGGCGGTGGCGGTTTCTAGTTTTAATAACGAACAAAACATCGACATTGAACTTATTCATGAAGCTCCTCATACAACTGGATTAATGCATAATATAGCGATTGCTAATGGTAATGGTAAAGTTGTTTTGAATGGTGTAGAGAAGATTTTGCAAAAGATGGTTAAGGCTGATGCTTATCAAAGTTTAAAAGGAATTATTACTTCCGATGACGCCACTGTTGAAGTGAACCCAATCTTATTAATTGATGAACACGATATTAAAGCTGGGCATGCAGCGACGGTGGGAAGATTAGAAGAAGTGAGCATTTATTATTTGATGAGTAGAGGCCTAACAAGAAAAGAAGCTGAGAAGTTAATGATAAATGGTTTATTAGCACCACTTGTTAATGAAATTAGTGATGAACCTTTAAAAGAAAGGTTTTTAGATTTGGTGAATGAAAGAATATGATTTGTGTACGAAAAATTAGAGAGGCTTTTCCTATTTATAAAAACCATCCTCAGTTAGTTTATTTAGATAGTGCTGCCTCAGCTTTAAAACTTAATAAAGTAAAGGAAAGTATTAATTATTATTATGATAATTTAAATACCAATGTCTATCGTGGTGATTACGATCTTGGCTATCAAACAACTACTCTTTTTGAAGCAACTCGAGAAGAAGTTGCCCAGTTTATTAACGCTGATAAACAAGAAATTGTTTTTACAAAAGGGACGACCGAAGGAATCAATTTAGTCGCTAATCATTTTTCTAGCATTTTAAAAGAAGGTGATGAAATAATTATTTCTGAGTTGGAACATCACACTAATTTTATTCCTTGGCAAATAGTAGCTAAAAAAACAAAAGCAACTATCAAATATGTCAAACTGACTAAAGAAGGAAGAATTACAGTTGCTAATTTCTTAGCTGTTTTAAGCGATAAAACAAAAATTGTTGCTTTAAATTACGTTTCTAATGTGATGGGCTATTTAACTCCCTTAAGAGAAATAATTATGTTAGCGCATGAAAAAAAAGCACGGGTTTTAATAGACGCTGCTCAAGCGGCTCCTCATTTTAAACTTGATGTTAAAGCTTTAAAAGTAGATTACTTGGCATTTTCTAGTCATAAGATGTTTGGACCTACAGGGGTTGGTATATTATATTTAAATGAGCAAACACATCAAGAAACTATCCCATTTGAATATGGTGGTGAAATGGTTTTAAAAGTTGATAAGGAAAGCGCCATTTTTAAAGATGCTCCTTATAAGTTTGAAGCAGGTACGCCTCCTATTGAGGGAGTAATAGCTTTTAAAGAAGCAATAAAATTTTTTAATAAACTAGATTATAGTAGTATTAGAGAACATACTAAAATGTTACATGAATACACTTTAAAGAAATTAAAAGAGCTCAAAGAAGTTAAAGTTTATAACCCTCATAATGAAATTGGTTTAATTACTTTTAACATTGATGGTGTTCACCCACATGACGCGATGACTATTTTTGCAAAAAACAAAGTTTATTTAAGAGCGGGTCAACATTGCGCGGAGCCAATTACTAAGTTTTTAGGCGAAATGGCAACTTTAAGAGCTTCATTTCACATTTATAATGATTTTAATGATTGCGATAAATTGGTGGCCTCGATTAAAGAAACGATCGCTTTCTTTAAACAGTTTAGAGGAGAAAAGAAATGAATTTAAATTACTTATATCGTGAAATAATAATGGATCATTATCAAAATCCGCGTAACAAAGGTCTTCTTAATAATAAAAATTATCAATTGGTTAGTCTTTATAATCCTTCTTGTGGGGATGAGGTAACGATTCAATTTTTACTCGAAGGTAAAACAATTAAAGATATTAGACAAGAAGGAAAAGGATGCAGTATTTGTTGCGCGAGTGCTTCTTTAATGAGTGAGACTTTAAAAGGAAAACAAACAGAAAAAGCTTTAGAAATAATTGAGTCATTTGCAAATTTCTTAATGGGAGAAAAAGATGAAAATATCAATAGAGAAATGTTGGCGTTTGAAGGCGTTGGCAAGTTTCCAGCTCGAATTAGATGTGCGATGTTAGCTTGGAAAGCTTTAGAAAAAGGTTTAAAAGAAGGTGTTAATAATGGATGAAAGTAAAAAGAAAATAGATAAAATTATCGGTGAATATGAATATGGTTTTAAAACCGAAGATAAAAGAATACTTGATACTGGAAAAGGTTTGAATGAAGAGGTAGTTCGTTTAATTTCTGCTTATAAAAATGAACCAGAATGGATGCTCAACTTCCGGCTTGAAAGCTATGAAACTTTTAAAAAGATGAAAAATCCTAATTGGGGACCTGATTTATCTCATATCGATTTTGATAAAATTACTTATTTTATTAGAAGTAGTGAAAAAGTAGAAAAAAGTTGGGATGATGTTCCTCAAGAAATTAAAGAAACTTTTGAAAGATTAGGAATCCCTGAAGCGGAACGAAAGTTTTTAGCAGGCGTCTCTACTCAATTTGAAAGTGAAGTTGTTTATCATTCCACTCAAGAAGAATTAACTAAAGAAGGAGTAATATTTTTAGATACTGATACAGCTTTAAAAGAGTATCCCGAATTATTTAAAAAGTATTTTAATACTGTAGTTAAAGCGAATGACAATAAGTATGCTGCTTTAAACAGTGCTGTTTGGAGTGGTGGCTCATTTATTTACGTTCCTAAAGGAGTAAAGCTGAAAAAACCTTTACAATCGTACTTTAGAATTAATAGCGAATTGATGGGACAATTTGAAAGGACGTTAATAATTGTTGATGAAGGAGCTTCTGTTGATTATGTTGAAGGTTGTACAGCACCTATCTATTCCGAAGACTCACTTCATGCAGCGATAGTGGAAATTATTGTTTTAAAAGGTGGTTATTGTCGTTATACAACAATTCAAAATTGGTCTACAAACGTCTTAAACCTAGTAACGAAACGAGCTCATGTTTATAATGAAGGCCATATGGAATGGATTGATGGAAATATGGGTTCAAGTATCAATATGAAATATCCTTCTTGTGTTTTACTTGGTGAAGGTGCAAAAGGGACGACAATTTCGATTGCCTTTGCAAGCAAAAACCAACAACAAGACGCGGGAGCGAAAATGATTCATTTAGCACCCAATACCACCTCTAATATTATTTCTAAATCAATAGCTAGAGGTGGCGGTAAGGTTAATTACCGCGGGAAAGTGTTTTTTGATAAAAAAGCAAAAGGGGCGAAATCTCATATTGAATGCGATACGATAATTTTAGATGAAATATCATTTTCTGATACAATCCCTCTTAATATTGTTAAAAACAGTGATGTCTTTTTAGAACATGAAGCGACAGTATCAAAAATAAGCGAAGAACAACTCTTTTATTTAATGAGCAGAGGCTTAACTGAAGAAGAAGCAACTGAAATGATTATTATGGGCTTTATTGAGCCTTTCGCGAAAGAATTACCGATGGAATATGCGATTGAATTAAATGCCTTAATTAAATTAGAGATGGAAGGTTCAATAGGTTAAAAGAGAGATAACAATAAAAAAAACGCTTAAATGCGTTTTTTTAATTGAATACTGCTTTATTTTAAAATTTGATAATAACTCTCGTTTTCGTTATTGACAATAAGAGCTTTATAACCGTTAATAATGGTGAGCATTGGTTTTACATGGCCGATGTCTAAATCAACAATAACAGGAATGTTAAATAGTTCTTTTAAGACATCATCGTGCGTTATTCCTAAGGCTGCTTCCTCATTTAAATGTCTTCCAATTAAGAGGCCGTCAATTCTTTCAAACCAACCAGCTTCTTTTAGTTGCCAAAGTGCCCTTTTAAATTTAAGAGAGTTTAAATCAAAACTTTCTAAATACCAAATAATCTTTTCTTTTTGATGTTGTTTTAAAAAGTTTTTAACGTCGTCATATTGCGTTCCTACTAAACCTATTAAAACATCTAAGCAGCCACCGATTAAAATTCCTTCTAAACGGATTTCTTTTTCCTCATTTAAATTACGCCACTTTGTTTTTAGGGTTAAATTATAAGATGCGAGAGGATCAGTATTTTGATAGTCTCTAGGTTCATAATAAGAAGAACTATTTTGCTTGATAAAGTTGCCAGAGAGAATTTGAAGAGTCCTTTTTAAGAAAGGATCTAAAGGTTTCATTCCGAAATTAGTAAAAGTAGGACCGTAAACAGTAGGAATATTAAGCATCGTTGTTAAGACGAAAGTTAAGTTAGTATTATCAGAGTAACCGCAAAACAGTTTTACAGGAGCAGCATTAATTATTTCAAAGTCAAGTAATGGTAAAATCTCCATTAATAATTCTCCACCAGAAACGCTAAAAATAACATCGACTTCAGAATCTAAATAGCAAGCCATAAAATGTTTCGCTCTTTTTTCTTTTGTTTCAGAGGCTCCTTCTTGATAGCCATAAAGGTCGCCAAAAGTTTTAATTTTGTAACCCATTTTTTTAAAGAGTTTTAAAGCATAAGTTAGCCTAGTTTTGTAGGGCTCAATATTAGCGCCAAAGCTCGGCGCTACTAAACCGATAGTGGCTTCTTTTTTTAAAAAGTTAGTAAATTTTTTCATGGTATTCACCTTCTTAAATTATTATACACTATATTTTAATTTCTTAAATAAGGTATAATAACAATTGAGGTTAAAAATGTTTTATTATTATGTTGCGATTGCTGGTATTAAAAAATTGAATGAAATGGAAAAAAACATCTTACTAACTTTAATTAAGGAAATTATGGTTTTTCCTTTGCTTGAAATTGATGATGACCTTTTAATTGCGCAAGATTCTAAAGAGAAATCTTTTTCTTGGCAAGAGTTTATTAACTCTACCAATAGTGAGTTTTTAAGCAACTTAAAGTTATATGAATCGAATTATTTTAATGATTTAAAAGCTTTGAAAACGAATTTAAAAACTATTTTCAAAAAGGATGTTTTTAAAGAAACGTATAATAATGATATTACTCTTCTTTATGGTCATATTCGTTCTTATTTAAATGAGGATTTAAAAAAAGAAGTTTTTAAGAGTCTCTACAATGATAAAGAGTTTTTAAAGTCAATTAAAATTTATTTGCTCAATAATCAAAATACATCGCTTTCTGCGAAACAAGCTAACCTCCACCGTAATACTATAATTAATAGAATTAATAAGTTTGAAAAGATAACAGGTTACAATTTAAAAAATTACCAAGAAGCAGTTTTCATTTATTTATTATTAAAAGAGTAGTTTATAGGCAATGTGCCTATTTTTTTTTGGAGCGACTATCGTTATAATTAAGTTGTTAGTAAAAACATATTAAAAAAAAGGAGATAGTTATGGCAACGTTAAAGTTTAAAGACATCAATAAGATTTATCCTAATGGTGTTCAAGCGGTATTTGATTTTAATTTAAATATTAGAGATCGCGAGTTTATTGTTTTAGTTGGGCCGTCTGGTTGTGGGAAGTCGACAACTTTAAGAATGGTGGCGGGATTAGAGGAGATTACTTCTGGTGAGCTATATATCGATGACTTATTGGTCAATGATGTCGCTCCTAAAGATAGAAATATTGCGATGGTTTTCCAAAGCTATGCTTTATATCCTCATATGACCGTTTATGATAATATGGCATTCGGATTAAAGATTAGGAAGATGCCTAAAAATGAAATTGAGAAGAAGGTTAAAGAGGCTGCTGAAATACTAGGGTTAATGGCTTATTTAGACCGTAAACCAAAAGCATTGTCTGGTGGTCAGCGTCAAAGAGTTGCTTTAGGGAGAGCGATTGTAAGAGACGCGAAAGTGTTTTTAATGGATGAACCATTATCAAACTTAGATGCTAAGTTAAGAGTTCAGATGAGAGGGGAATTAATTAAATTACACAATAGTCTTAATACTACTACTATTTATGTTACTCATGACCAAATCGAAGCGATGACGATGGCGACGAGAATAGTTGTTCAAAAAGACGGCTATATTCAACAAGTGGGAGCGCCTAAAGAAATTTATGATAATCCTAATAATATTTTCGTAGGTGGCTTTATTGGTACGCCTCCGATGAACTTTGTTGAAGGTGTAGTTAATAGTGATGGAGTTTTCGTTTCCGGAGCTTATAAAATTACGGTTCCAGAAGAAAAAATGAAAATTATTAGACAAAATAAATTTTTAGAAAAACAAATAACTTTAGGAATTAGACCAGAAGATATTTACGATGATCAAGAAGCGTTTAAAAAATATCCTGGTGCGGTAATCAAAGTTATCGTTGACGTGGCTGAGTTACTCGGTCATGAAACCAACATTTACACGGACATTAATGAATATTCTATTTGTGCAAGTGTTGATGCAAGAGCTGACATCAATATTGGCGATGAATTACAATTAGCAATTGATATGAGTAAGTCACATTTCTTTGATCCTGAGTCAGAACTAAGATTAATATACGATCCTAATATTGGAGAATAAAAGGCCGCTTAGGTCTTTTTTTTTGGAGATAAAAATGCTCTTTATTAAAAATTATCAAAACTTAAGTGAGATTGTTTTCGAAAATTACACTAAATATGCTGAAAAGAGTGCTTTTAGTGTTGTAAAGCTAATGTGTGAAAGTTGTCTTTTTTCTTATGAATCAAGGAGGAAAGCAATTAAAAAGTTTTTAAATATAAAAACAAGAACGCCAATTTATTTTAATGAAAAAACACTTTTAATTCCCACAAAATCTCCTCGTAATTATGAAGCTATTTGGTTTAATTATTTTAAAATTTTAAAAGTGATAAACTTAAATAAAACTGTAGAAATAGTTTTTAATAATTTAACTGTTCTGAAATTGGATGTTTCTTATTATATTATTAATAAAGGACTTGCCAACGCCAAGAAAATAATTACTTATCTTGAGGAGAAACAACAACGGCTATTTTTAGAAAACAGTTATTAATTTGCGATAATTGCTCATTAGCATCTTTTTAAAAAATTAATAAAAGATTAAAATAAGTAAACTTTTTCTCTTGTTTATGTTAATAATCGCTATAAATGATGATAATAATAAACAACTCTAGATAATGATACCCTTTTCATTGTAATAACGGTAGGATATTAATCTTATTAGTGTTATAATGATTGATGGAAAAACGTGAAAATATTTGGAGGTTTTTAAATGAGTAAATTATTAGTAAGTGATTTAGATTTAAAAGGTAAAAAAGTTTTAATTAGAGTTGATTTTAACGTTCCAATCGTTGCTGATCAGATTACCGATGATAATAGAATAAAAGCAGCTTTACCGACGATTGAATATGTTATTAACGAAGGTGGAAAAGCAATCCTGTTTTCTCATTTAGGAAGAGTTAAAACAGCTGAAGATAAAGAAAATAACTCTTTATATATTGTAAAAACAAGACTAGCAGAATTGTTAAATAAGGATGTTATTTTCGTTCCAGAAACAAGAGGTAAACTATTAGAAACAGAAATTAACCATCTGCAAAATGGTGATGTTTTATTAGTTGAAAACACTCGTTTTGAAGATGTGGATGGTAAAAAAGAATCAAAAAACGATCAAGAATTAGGTAAATATTGGGCTAGTTTAGGGGATCTTTTTGTTAATGATGCTTTTGGGACTGCCCATAGAAGTCATGCTAGTAATGTGGGAATCGCTAGTAACATTGGCAGTTGTGCAGCCGGCTTTTTATTGGCGAAAGAAATTGACTTTATTGGAGGGGCAATTAGCAATCCAAAGAGACCGTTAGTAGCGGTTTTAGGGGGAGCGAAAGTTTCTGATAAAATAAGTGTTATTGAAAATTTATTAAAATTAGCTGACCAAATTATTATCGGTGGGGGAATGGCTTATACTTTTTTAAAAGCTTTAGGTCATGATGTTGGTGGTTCTTTAGTAGAACTAGATAAATGTGACTTAGCTTTAGAACTATTAAAACAAGGCAAGGATAAAATAGTTTTACCGATTGATTTCGCTTTTACAAAGGAATTTAAAGATCTTGAACCTGCTCATTATGGAACGATTGATACTATTAAAGAAGGAGAAATGAGTTTAGATATCGGACCAAAATCGATAGCTCATTTTACTAAAATTTTAAAAGAAGCGAAAACAATTATTTGGAATGGCCCAATGGGTGTTTTTGAGTTCGAACATTATAATTTAGGTACGAAAGGAATTTTAAAAGCACTGGCAGAAAATAAAGAAGCGATTACGATTATTGGCGGTGGCGATTCAGCTTCGGCTGCGATTAATTTTGGTTATCAAGATGCCTTTTCACATATTTCTACTGGCGGCGGAGCCTCGTTAGAATATTTAGAAGGTAAAAAGTTACCGGGGATCGAATGTGTTAGTGAAAAATAATGGACATTGGTAGTAAAATAAAACAACTGAGGCTAGAAAATGGCCTAACACAGCAAGAACTCGCTAATAGATTGGAATTAACAAAAGGTTATATTTCTCAAATTGAACGCAATATTTCTAGCCCTTCAATGGAAACATTCTTTTCACTTTTGGATGTTTTAGGAACTAATCCTGGAGATTTTTTTGACACCAATTTAGATGATCAAGTTGTCCACGGGAAAGAAGATTTTTTCATTCAAGAAAATGAAGCCTTGAAGCATGTTATTAGTTGGATTGTTCCTAATGCTTTAAAATATGAGATGGAGCCTATTATTATTGAAATAGAGCCAGGCGGACAATCTAGTTTTGATAACCCTCATGCTGGAGAAGAGTTTGGTTATCTTTTAGAAGGGGAAATAATTCTTGTATTAAATAAGAAAAGATATATAATAAAAAAGGGAGAATCATTTTATTATTTAGCAAATAAAGAGCATTATTTAATTAATGCTAGTGATAAAGTGGCTAAAGTATTGTGGGTTTCCACCCCACCAATGTTTTAACTACAAGTAAGATATTATTAAAGGAGTCGATGATAATGAGAAAACCTGTGATGGCAGGAAATTGGAAGATGAATAAAACAAGAGATGAGGCACTGCAATTTATTTATGCAATAAATCAAGAAGTACCTCCTTTTGAAGAAGTGGAAACGGTTATTTGTGCAAGTGATGTTTTACTAAGAGATTTAGTAAAGAGACAAGGTGAAGACTTAAAGATAGGTGCTCAAAACATGCATTTTAAAGAAAAAGGAGCATTCACTGGAGAAACTTCGCCACGACTTTTAGAAACAACCGGAGTAAGTTATGTTTTAATCGGGCATAGCGAAAGAAGAGAAATGTTTAATGAAACCGATGAGAGTGTTAATCAAAAATTGTTAGCTGCTTTTGAGTATGACTTAACACCAATATTATGCGTAGGAGAATCTTTACAAGTTAGAGAAGAAGGAAAAACTAATCTCTATGTGGAGGCTCAAATTAAAAAAGCTTTTTCAAATGTTAGTAAAGAAGAGGCGCTTACTGTGATTGTTGCTTATGAACCGATTTGGGCTATTGGGACAGGTAAAACTGCCACTCCAATGCAAGCTGAAGAAACAATAGCGGCGATAAGAACTGTTTTAACATCCCTTTATGGAAAAGAAATAGCAGATCAAATTAGAATTTTATATGGTGGTTCGGTAACTCCTGCTAATGTGAAAGAATTATTACAACAAAAAAACATTGATGGCGCACTTGTAGGTGGTGCTTCTTTAGAAGCGAGTAGCTTTTTAAGTTTAGTTAACGCTGCTAAAAATAAATAATTAAAGCAAGGAAAACGATTTATAATAATTAAAGAAAACCCTTTTGTTAAGGGTTTTTTTAGTGCTCTATTAGATAAAAAAAATCCCGAAGTGGGATTTAATTTTATCTGTTATAAAATTCAACAATTAAGTTTTCTTTTATCTCTGGTAAGACTTCATTTCTTTCTGGATATCTAGCAAAGGTGCCTATTTTAGTTTCTTCGTCATAATTAACAAACTCTTTTCTTAAGGCAATCGCTTCTAAAGCTTGGTTAACTATTTTTAAGTTTTGGGAAGATTCTTTTAAAGACACTTTTTGACCTGGAATCAAACGATAAGAAGGAATATCAACCTTATTACCATCGACTAAAATATGACCATGATTTACTAATTGTCTTGCTTGCGCTCTTGTATTAGCAAATCCTAATCGATAAACGACATTGTCTAATCTACTTTCTAATAACTTAATAAAGTTTTCCCCGTGAACACCGGCCATTTTGTTTGCTTCATTAAATGTTTTTAAAAACTGTTTTTCACTAACACCATAGGTGTAACGAACTTTTTGTTTTTCTTGAAGCTGTAATCCATAGTCACTTAGTTTAGAACGTCTTTGCCCATGTTGACCAGGTGCATAAGGACGTTTTTTAAGTTCCTTGCCTGTTTCACTAATAGAATAACCTAATCTTCTTGAAATTTTCCAAGATGGTCCTCGATAACGACTCATTTTTTTACCTCCTTTTTATATTTGGGGTAAAAGTGCAATTATTTATTTAAGTAATCAGTCATTTCCCGTTCGCCTTAAAGCAATAAAGGTTACTAAGTGCCCCTTCGGGTAGCGATTATTAGTTAAATAAAGTTTTTGCTTGCTTTTAACCAACTAATATATTATATCAAATCATGTTAATCTGTCAACTAGAAAAATTGTAAGAGCCCATTAAGGCGTTAACTATCGCCTTGACAGCGTTGATAGTTTCTTCATCAAAGCGCTTAAATAAATAACTATCGAGATCTAAAACACCTATTTTATGATTATTTTTAACTAAGGGTACGACTAACTCGCTTTTTGAATTAGAATCGCAACTAATATGACCATCAAAAAGATTGACATCATTGACAGCGATAACCTCATTATTAAAAAATGCTTTTCCGCAAACGCCTTCATTAATTAAAATTTTCTCACATGCAACCTTCCCTTGAAAGGGACCTAAGATTAAATAATTATCTGATTTCAAATAAAATCCCACCCAATTTAAATAAGGAAAATTATCCATAATAAAAGCACTCGCATTAGCCAATAAAGCAATGTTATTTGGTGCTTCTTTAAAAAGGGATTGGGCAGTTTTAAGTAGTTTTTCCATTATATCACCTTTAATATAATAGCACATTTTTCAAAAACTATGCTAAAATAAGAGCGGTGATAGTTATGTACGATAAAGTTTTAATCCGCTATGGCGACTTAATGTTAAAGGGAAGAAATAGGAAGAGCTTTATTGACCGGGTTAATAATATTATTGCTCAAAATTTTCGTGATTTAGATGTTGATATTATTAGAAAACATGATCGTGTTTATTTAACGCTTAACGAGACTCCTCATTATTTGATTGAAGAAAGACTACAAAGAGTAACGGGAATTTACTCTTTTAGTTTTGTTAAAAAAAGCGGGCGTGAATTAAAAGAAATTATTGAAACTGCTATTTCAATTTTAAATAAAGAAATAAAAGAAGCTGAAACACTTAAAATAAATGTTAAAAGGGCGGATAAAAAATATCCGTATACATCCCCAGAAATAACTAAAATAGTCGCACCAGAAATTTTAAAAGGGATTCTGGTACCTGTTAATGTCGATCTTCATCAGCCACAGCATTTATTAACGATTGAAATTAGAGAAGAAGGCGCCTTCCTCTTTTTGAAAACTGTAAAAGGATTGGGTGGCTTTCCCGTTGGTGTAGGGGGAAAAGCAGGACTTTTATTAAGCGGTGGTATTGATTCACCTGTCGCTGGTTTTTTAATGATGAAACAAGGATTGTTAGTAGAAGGGCTTCATTTTGAATCGACACCACTAACACCAGTTGAATCGCTTCAAAAAATAATTGATATTGGTAAAGAGTTAGCACTTTATACCGTTAACCATCAATTTAAAGTTGTAATGATTCCATTTTTAAAAATGCATCAAGCAATCTTAACAAATATTAATGAATCGTATCACGTTACTATTATGAGAAGGATGATGATTCGAATAGCTGAAGCAATCGCTTTTAAAAGAAATTTACAAGCTTTAGTTACTGGAGAGTCATTAGGACAAGTAGCTAGTCAAACTATCGAAAGCCTTATTACAATCGAAAAGGTTGGAAACATTCCTATTTTAAGACCATTAATAAGTTTTGATAAGAAAGATATAATTAAAATAGCGGATCAAATTAAAACTAAAGAAATTTCCATTAGGCCATTTGAAGATTGTTGTACTATTTATCTTCCTAAAAACCCGGTGACGAAGCCAACTATTAAAAGGTCTGAATATTATGAATCATTTATTAGTAATTTTCAAGAACTCATTGAAGAAATTGTTAAAGAAAGTAAAATAATTACTATTACACCCGAGACAACAATCTCTTTAGCTAACTACGGTTTTGATAGTCAAGAAATATGGGAGGCATTAAAAGGTGATAACCTCATTAGCGAACCAACAAATTAAAGCCTTGTTTAAATTAAAACTTAAAAAATATCGCGACCAAAGCGGCTTGTTTTTGGTTTTTGGCGACCACTTGATTGCAGCAGCGAAGGAAAATAATTTAATTGAAAGCATTTATACAACTAATCCTGAAAAAGAAGGAATTTTAATTGATAAAGAGATTATGATTAAATTAAAAGAAACAAAAACTCCTTTTGAGACTGTCGCCGTCGTAAGAAAACCTTCTATAAAACCAAAAAGCGATCAAGTCCTAGTATTAGCTGATGTTCAAGATCCTGCTAATGTTGGTGCTTTAATAAGGACAGCAGTAGCATTTAACTTTACTACTATTATCGCCTCTTTAAAGAGTGGTGATTTTTATAATGAGAAGACAATTAGAGCGAGCCAAGGGGCGCTTTTTTATGCTAATCTATTGAGAGCTGATTTAAAAAAAGAATTGCAAGTTTTAAAAAAAGAGGAGTATTTTTTACTCGCCGCTGATATCGATGGCGAAGAGTTTAATAATGACGCTAAAATTAAAGCAAAAAAGGTGTTAATATTAGGTAATGAAGGAGAGGGGATTAAAAAGGAAGTGTTAGCGATGGCTGATTTAGTTGTTAAATTAAAAATTAATAAAATAGAATCATTAAATGTTGGTCATGCGGGGGCGATTTTAATGTCGAGGCTAAACGATGATTAGTGTTTATCTAGATAATGGAATTTTAAATTATTATCAGGAACTGAAATTACCATCCCTGCCCCTAAGAAAGATAAATGGTAAAAAAATCCTGAAAATACCAGAAAAAGAACTAACAGAAATTGTGGCGCAATTTAAAAAAGATAAAATTAAAGTTGGTTGGTTAGATCTTCCTTTTGATTATCTTTTAACTGCTGATTTTGAAACCGATAAACTAAGCGATATTGCCAAATTATTTAACGTTAATCATCTTTTTATAAATTTACCAAAACTAATCGATTTTAATGCTGAGAAGAAACTTTTAATTGAGGTTTTAAAAAGTTTAATTAGAAAATTCAAACAAAACAAAATCAAACTATCTTTTCATATCGATTATCAAATTGATAGTGCTATTTTAGCTTTTATTATTACCGAAATAAAAGACCTTAACTTGGTTTTTGACGCTGCGAAATGCGCTATTTTTGAAAAGTCCATTTCGGCTTATTATCGCCTTTTAAAAAATAATATTGATATTGTTGTTTTTTACGATGTTAATGAAGATAATGAGCCTACTTTATTAGGTTATGGTAAAGCGCAAACAATGGAGATGGCTGAAAGATTAAAGTTAAATAAGTTTAAAGGCGATGTTTTATTTGACTGTAATTTGTCTAACTATCATGGAAAAAGATTAAATTTATATAAAAAAAGATTACCTTTTTTCAAAGGTAAACAACATAAATCCCATCTTTTTATTGAAGAAAAATTAGCTTTAACAAAAGAGTCTGATTTAACTTATGGTGAATTAGTATCACTGCAGTTAAATTTGCTTGAAAAGATCTTAAAGTGAGTTCTCGTGAGTTTCCTTTTCTATTAACGGTTTAGCGTCAGGAAGTTCATCAAAAAGTTTACTAACATATAAAATTCCTTCTAAATGATCATATTCGTGTTGAAAAACGATTGCTGGTAAGCCCTTTAGCGTTAATTCACGAGGCTTAAATCTTTTTTCATTTAAATCATAAACAAAGGCTTGCGCTTTAATGACTTTATGTCTAGGAGTGATTCCTTCAGTTTCTCGATCGACAGAGAGGCAACCTTCACCACCATTTAAGTAAATAAGTTCTTTAGATTTATAAGTGATAACGGGATTACTAATAATATAAGAATAAAGCGTTCCATCAAAATCATATAAATGCATTGCAAAGATTCTTTTTAAAACATTGATTTGGACAGCTGAAAGACCAACACCAGGTCGGAGTTGATAAAGTTCATTGAGTTCTTCATTTTGAGAAACAATGCAATAGGTAAGTAAGCTAACCCCTAATTCTTGATCTTTTTTAGAGGCAGGAAGCGATATCTTTTTTGATTTTTTTGTTAAGTTAGGATGTCCTTCTCTAATAATATCTTTCATTAAAATCATTATAATCACCGCTTTGATTATAACATAAAAAAATATCGATGATAATTTTAAAAGCGAAATATGTTAAAATGAAAGTGGTGATAAAAGTGACCACAGAAATATTGGCGAAAACATATGATGTTTTGGATGAAATTAAATCATCGGCGCTCTTTCTTGAGTTGGTGGAATTAAATCAATTGATTGAATTTAAATATGAAGAACTTTTAAAAGAATATCATAAAAAATTTAAGTTATTTAAAGAGGCCTTTAATATTGGTCCTTATTATCCCGATTATCAAAAAATATTAAAAGATTATCAAAAAGTTAAAATGAAACTCTATTTAAAAGAAGAAGTTAAAGACTACTTTAAACTAGAGGAAAGGTTAAACAAATATTTAGAAGAATTAATGACTGAAATAGCTGATTGTATTTCGCCATATATTTTGAAAAAGGAGCTTGGTTGTTTTGTTAAATAGATTATGTTATATTGTTTATTTTCGTCATCGTGGCGCGTTAAGAAAAATCAAAAGGATTAAAGTAGTTGATGTTTATTATATTTCCAATAAAAACAAATATTTAACTCTTTATGTCGATAACGATCAAGAAAAAGCCTTTATTGCGGAATTAAAGAAGATTAAAGGCGTTCGTTCTTTTGAGCAAAGTTTATTAGATACTCCAGAAATAAATATCGATCTAAACTAGCTGTTAAGAAAAAAGACTTGACAGACTCTATTAATTAGTTATAATATTAATAGAATTAATTAAAGGAGTAGAAAGATATGGTAAAAATTAGACTACAACGTTTCGGAGCTAAAAAGAGACCATTTTATCGAATTGTAGCAGCGAATGTAACTGCACCGCGAGATGGTAAATTTTTAGAAATTATTGGAACTTATGATCCCTTAACGGAGCCAGCAACAGTTAAAATTGATAAAGAAAAAGCTGAAAAATGGTTAAAAAACGGTGCTAAGCCAACCGATACAGTTAAAACCCTTTTTAAAAAGCACGGCATTTAAAAACTAGGATAGGAGTGAAAGAATGGCTATCGATTTTGAAAAACTAATTAAAAATATAATAACGCCACTCGTGCTTCACCCTGAGGACGTGCTTATTAAAACTCTTTCTAGTGGAAATGATATCACTATTCAAGTGATTGTTAATGAAAATGATTTAGGAAGAGTGATTGGTAGAGGGGGAAGAATGGCATCAGCAATTAGAACGATTGCTTATGCAGGCGCTTCTAAAGAAGGAAAGCACATTAGAATTGATATTGATTCATTTTAATTATAAAACGCTTTAAGCGTTTTATTTTTAAAGGAGAAAGTTTAAAATGCGCTGTTTAATAGGTATAATTACTAAACCCCATGGAATTAAAGGTGGGGTAATAATAAAACCGTTAACTGATTTTAATCGTTATCAAAAAGATAGCGATGTTTTCTTTTACCCTCATAACGATAATAACTTAAAGCCTTTAAAATTAACTATTAAAACTGTTAAAGAGACGCCTAAGGGATTAATTATATCCTTTTATGATTATGATAGTATCGAACAGGCACTAATTTTAAAAGGTTTAAAGCTTTATGTTTTTGAAAAGCCTCATCTAGCCGATGATGAATATCATTATAATGACTTGCTGGAAAAAGCAGTATATAATCAAAATGGCAAACATTTAGGTAAAATAATTGAGGTGTTAGTAGTGCCGCAAGGGCATTTGATTAGAGTTGAATTAGAAGAGGGAAGTAAATTAATTCCATTTAATAAAGTTTTTGTAAAAGAAATTAGCGAGATAGTCGTCATTAATGAAATTGAAGGCTTATTATGAAAGTTGATATTTTAACAATTTTTCCAGCGATGGTTTCGGCGTATTTAGAAGAATCGATTATTAAAAGAGCGATTGAAGATCAAAAAATTGATATTAACGTTGTTAATTTAAGAGATTATAGTGATTTGTCTTCTTCTCAAGTAGATGACACTCCTTATGGAGGTGGTGGAGGAATGCTTTTAATGTTTCCGCCTTTCTATCGAGCGATAAAAGATTTGAAAAAAGAAAACAGCAAAGTTATTTTACCATCACCACGAGGAAAGCTATATCATCAAGGAATAGCAAAAAACTGGGCTCAAGAAGAACATTTAATAATACTTGCAGGTCATTATGAAGGTATTGATGAAAGAGTAGTGGAGTTGGTTGATGAAGAAATTAGTCTTGGTGATTATATTTTAACAGGCGGAGAATTAGCAGCTCTTATTATCGTAGACAGCCTTACTAGGCTTCAAGAAGGCGTTATTAAAGCGGCTTCTCATCAGAACGAATCATTCGAAGAGAATTTATTAGAACATCCCCACTATACTAAACCGCAAGATTACCAAGGCTATAAAGTGCCTGAAGTTTTAGTTTCTGGCCACCATGAAAAAATAAGAAAATGGCGCCGCTATATGAGTTTAAAAGAAACTTATTATAAAAGACCAGATTTATTGAAAAAAGCAAAATTAACAAAAGAAGATGAAATCTTTTTAGAAATGATAAAAGCGAAAAAAACGCTTGATATCTAAACAAAAATATGATATATTAATTAGGCCGTATATCGGTTAAGGCGGTCCGCTATGACAATATGAACGCCCGAAAGAAAGCAAAGGAGTGATTTGATGGCTAAAGAAAAAGGCCAAGCTTTAATTACTGAACTTACTAAATCTTATTTAAGAGAAATCCCTGAATTTAAAGCAGGAGATTCAGTAAAAGTTTATGTTAAAATTAAAGAAGGTACAAGAGAAAGAACCCAGCTCTTTGAAGGGTTAGTTATTAAACGTCAAGGCGGAGGCATTTCAGAGACATTCACAGTACGAAAAATATCTAGTGGTGTTGGTGTTGAAAGAACATTTCCTGTTCATTCGCCCATTATTGATTCAATCGAGGTAACGAGAGTTGGTAAAGTTAGAAGAGCTAAACTATACTACATTAGATCTCTATCAGCGAGAGCCGCGAGAATTAAAGAAAAAAGAACGTTATGATTAAAGAAAGACACTCTTATCGGAGTGTTTTTTTTTAGCCTTTAAAGTGCCAAAAACAATTATGAAAATTTTTTCATAATTATTTGAATGAGACAGTAATTATGATATAATTATATAGGGATGGAGTGATATAAAGTGAGCGGAAAAGTAACAATTTATAATGTCGCCTTAAAGGCTGATGTCTCATTAGCAACGGTTTCTAGAGTTTTAAATAATCCGGAAAAAGTTAAAAAAGAGACAAGAGAACGAGTTTTAAAGGTAATTGACGAATTAGGTTATCGACCTAGCGCAATCGCGAGGGGGTTAGCATCCCGAAAAACAACCACGGTTGGTGTTTTAGTGAGCGATGTAACGAGAGCTAGTGTAGCGGAAATGTTGGGGGGCATTAGTGATATTGCCTTAAAGTATAAATATGCAGTAAAACTTTTTACTTGCCCAGAAGGAATTGATTATCCGGAACTTGTAAAAACAATTATCGCTGAACAAGTTGATGGTCTTTTAGTTTTAAACGATGAATTAGAGCATGAAGATTTGGAGTTGTTGATTAAAACTTGTCGAATTAATGAAGTAGCAGTAGTATTAGCGAACGTCCTTTATGATGATGAGAGTGTTTTAAGTGTTAATATTGATTATGAAAAAGCTTCATATCAAATTACTAAATTGATGATTGAACAAGGCCGAAAAGATATTTATATGTTATCGACAGTAAGAACATATAACGTTAATCAAAAAAAGGAATTAGGTTATGAAAAGGCAATGAAAGAAGCCAATTTAAAGCCGCGAGTATTTAGAACGAGCGGAGATACTACTATTAACACCGTCCATTTTAAAAACTTTTTTAAGAGTGAAAAGGTTGATGGTGCAATCGGTGTAAGAGATTCAATTGCGGTTTCATTTTTAAATAATGCCCGTAATAATAACTATAAAGTACCGGAAGAAATAGTTGTTGCTGGTTTTCAAAATACTAAATACGCAATGTTGGCAAGACCGAGATTAACTTCGGTTGATATCCCTGTTTATGATTTAGGGGCGAAAGCAATGCGGTTATTAACAAAATTAATGAAAAAAGAAGAAACTGAAGAGATCAAAGTTATTTTAGACCATCATTTAAAAAGAAGGGAATCATTTTAAGTTTATTAAATAAAATTTAATTGCTCTCTAAGTTTTTAAATAGAAAGGTGGATATTATGACTTTATACGATAAGCTTATTTATCGAGGCTTATTAAAAGATGTTTCCAATCAAGAAAAAGCTAAAAAACTACTTAATGATGATAAAGTAGCGTTTTATTGTGGTTTTGATCCTACAGGAACATCTTTAACGATTGGCCATTTAGTACAAATAGTAAGAATGAAGTTATTAGAAAAACATGGTCATACTCCAGTTGTTTTAATTGGTGGTGCGACAGGTTTAATAGGTGATCCTAAAGAAACAGAAGAGCGAAAACTATTAACTTTAGAAGAATCATTAAAAAATGCTGTCGCCATTGAAAATCAAATTAAATATTTTTTACCGAAAGCAGTTTATGTTAATAATTATGATTGGACTAAAGATATCGATATGATAACTTTTTTAAGAGATTACGGCAAACATTTTAACGTAAATTATATGTTAGCGAAAGAAACAGTCCAAAAAAGGCTTTCAACTGGTATTTCTTATACGGAGTTTTCTTATATGATTTTACAGTCAATTGATTGGCTTAATCTATATCAAAAACATCAAGTTAAAATCCAATTTGGCGGGAGCGATCAATGGGGTAATTTAACAGCAGGTTTGGAACTTTTAAGAAAAGTAGTTGGCGATAACAATGATGCGGTCGCCCTTTCTTCACCACTTCTAACTAAAAGTGATGGCGGTAAGTTTGGTAAAAGCGAATCAGGCACGATCTGGTTGGATGAAAATCTTACAAGCCCTTATGAACTCTATCAATATTTTTATAATACTAGTGACGCTGATATTGAAACTTATTTAAAGGTGCTGACTCTTTTTGAAGAAGAAACGATCGAAATATTAATAAACGAACATCATCAAAAACCAGAAAAAAGATTAGCACAAAAAGCATTGGCGGAAAGTTTAGTCGAATTGATTCATGGCGAAAAAGCCTTAAAAGAAGCAATTAATGTTAGCGAAGCCTTATTTACTGGTGCTTTTGATAATTTAACTATTAGTGAATGGGAGATAGTTTTTAAAGTTTTAGACTCAAGTATAATAGATGAAGAAAATATTTTAACAATTCTTAATCAAACTAAATTAGCAAGTTCCAATCGCGAAGCGCGACAATTTATTAGTAGTGGAGCGATAACAGTTAATGACTTCAAAGTAACTAAAATAGATTACCTTCTAAAGAAAGAAGCGGCATATTACGAGACTTACTCGGTTGTTAGGCGTGGTAAAAAAAGGTACGCCATTGTTAAATTTAGGTGAAAAAATGACATACAGAATTCTTTATAATCCTAAAAGTAAGCGCGGTAAAACTTTTAAGAATATTGAAAAACTAAAAAGTAAGCTTATTAAAAAAGGTCATCAAGTAAGTGTGGGATCACTTCTTGAAATCGAAAATACTAAGGAGTATTTAAATAATTTAAGTCTTGATGAAAAAATAATTATTTTTGGCGGTGATGGAACACTTCACTACTTAGCCAATGAGCTAGCAGAGATTGATGTAAAGCATGAGATTTTTGTGGCAAGAAAAGCAGGAACCGGAAATGATTTTGTCAGAAGTATAAAATCAAAAACCGATTTAATAAAAATCAACGACTATATCAAAGATATTCCTTATGAATTAATTGATGGGAAAAAGAAATATTTCATCAATAGTGTTGGTTTTGGGTTAGACGCTCAGGTATGCGCATATGTTGAAGGGTCGGAAAAGGGAAAAACAGAAGGCAACTATTTTAAAAGCGCTCTTAAAGCCATTAGTAAAGCTAATAAGTTTGAGATAAATTTAGAAATCGACGGCAAAGCTACTATATTTAAGGATGTTTGGTTTGTAGTAGTTTGTAATAGTCGCTATTTTGGTGGCGGGATGAAAATTTCTCCACGTTCGGTGAGGCTCGATGATAAACTGGAGGTTGTTGTTGTCAACAAGGTTAAAAGGTGGATGTTGTTATTAATTTTCCCCACCATTTATTTAGGGATACATAAAATGTTTAGAAGGTGGGTTCATTTTTATAGTGGTAAAAAAATTAAAATTGTTAGCGATAGAGAGAACTACGTTGAATACGATGGAGAGGTCGAACTTTCAAAAAAAGAATTAATAATATTTAGATAAAAAAGTAAGCATGTAACGCTTACTTTTTTAATGGATTTGTTTGTTAAAATCAATTATAAACAAAAAGGGTTTTAACGCTCTAATTATCAGCATTATTTAGATTTATAATCATTTTAAAATATGATAAAATTAAAATAAAAACATAATTTAGTAATGAAACTGACAAACTAAATTATCTTAAAATGCCTAGTTTACGGTAAACCTTAGCGATAGTTCTAGAGGCAATTAAAGAAGCTCTTTCTTTGCCGATATTTAAAGTTTCAGTAAGTTCTTTGGAGTTTATTATTTGAAAGTATTTTTCTTGAATAGGGGTAATGACAACTTCTAATAGATTGGCTAAATCTTCTTTTAATTCTCGGTATGAGCTATTTTGATATTGTTTTTCAAGTTCTTTGATTGAAGAGCCTTTTAAGGCGCTATAAATATCGAGAAGGTTACTTATTCCTGGTTTATTTTTTTTATCATAATAGATTTTAGTGTCAGAATCGGTTACTGCGCTTCTAATCTTATTTTTACTTTGATTAATCGGATCGAGCAAATAGATTGTCCCTTTGGGATTTTCTTCACTTTTGCTCATCTTTTTTGTTGGCTCTGTTAAACTCATGATTCGAGCTCCTGTTTTAGGGAAGTACCCCTTAGGTACAACAAAAGTATTGCCATAAGTGTTGTTAAATCTTTCAGCTAAAGTTCTTGTTAACTCAAGGTGCTGTTTTTGATCGTCTCCAATAGGTACTAAATCAGCGTTATAAAGTAAAATATCCGCCGCCATTAAGGCAGGATAAGTTAGTAGTGAAGCTTTGATTCCTTCTTTTTGTTTGGCAATTTTATCTTTATATTGTGTCATTCTTTGAAGCTCAGGAACGTAAACTGTTGATTCCATAATATAGCCTAGCTGACTATGAGCAGGGATTTCACTTTGAATAAACAAATTAACGCGGTCACGCTCAAGCCCCGAAGCTAAATATAAAGCCGCTAAAGATTTTATACTTTTCTGTAAAGCTTGTCTTTCTTGGGGAACAGTTAAAGCATGTAAATCGGCAATAAAAATAAAAATTTCTGCCTCTTTTAATTCCTCTTGAAGTTTAATATATTGTTTAATAGCGCCTAAGTAATTTCCTAAAGTAATATTACCTGACGGTTGTATTCCTGATACTAATCTCATTTTATCCTCCTAAAATAAAAGCGTCCTTAAATATTCTAAGGACGCATAAATTGCGCGGTGCCACCTTAGTTCTAGCATTAGCTAGCCCTCTTATAGTTTGTTAGCTCTTTAAGTCCATTTCGTAAGTGTTAAATCTTAGTCTTTCACCATCACTAAGTCGCTTTTTTATTTAAACTACTTATTACTCGCTTAAATCATCGCTTTTAATTATTGTAAGTTATCTTAGTATGTTTGTCAATTAGCTTAAAAGAGATTCTAATTCGTTGATTAATTCTTCAAGTCTATTTACGACTGCTTGGTAAGTTGATTTTAAAGTTAAATCAGCGCCTGCCTTTTTAGCTTGTTCAACAGGATAATCATTTCCACCTGATTTTAATAACTCTAAATATTTAGTCATTGCCTCACTTTTACGAGCCTTGACATCCTGATAAATTTTTAAAGAAGCAGCGTAGCTAGAAGCGTATTGATAAACATAAAAAGGAGTATGGAATAAATGAGGAATATAAGCCCAAACATATTGTTTTCCTGGTTCTTTAGTAATATCAATATCATAGTAATGTTGGTATAAGTCAATCATAATTTTGGATAAATTAGTACTATTTAAAGGAATTCCCTTTTCTACTAATTGATTAGCTTCGTATTCGTAGTGGGCAAAAAGTGTTTGGCGATAAAAGGTACTTAATATCCCATCTATTTCCCTTTCAATAATAGTAATTTTTTCAGCTTTGGAACTAGACTTATTTAATAAGTAATCAGCTAATAATCTTTCATTAAAAGTAGAAGCGATCTCAGCCACGAAAATAGTGTATCGAGAAGTTGGTAGTGGTTGATTATCGTTAGAAAAGATGCTGTGGGCACTATGTCCGGCTTCATGGACAAGAGTAAAGACGCTATCTAACGATTTATCATGGTTAAGTAAAATAAAAGGATGATGACCATAGACGCTAGATGAGTAAGCTCCCGTTCTTTTACCATCTTTCATTTCGACATCAACATGTCCTTTTTTCAAAGCCTGTTTTTGATTAGCTACGAACTCTGAGTCATAACCTTCTAAAGCTTGAAAGAAAAGTTCTTTTCCTTCTTCAAAACTATATTCTTTATTTAAAGCAGGTATTAAAGGCAAAAAGCGATCATAAGTATGATACTCACTTAAATTCAAATGCTTTTTTCTTAATGCCAAATAGCGTTTAACTGGTTTTGTAGATTCATAAACAGTATCTTTAAGAGTTAAAAAAACATCTAAAGGGATATTGTTGCCATCCAATTTTGAAGCTAAAGCACTATTGTAATGACGCGATTTATAATTTGAAGCGAGTTGTTGTAAAACTAAGTTATAAGTTGCCGAAAAAGCATCTTTGTTATCTTGATAGCGTTTAAAAGCAGCCTTGAAAATCAACTCTCTATCTTCCTCTTTTTGATACTTCGGCAGTAAAGAACGCCAGTTTTGAGTATTAACGGTAAGTTCCTCTTCAGTAGATAAAACTACCTTTTCATCGGTTCTATCAGTTAAAGCTAAAGAATTGTACAATTGGACAGGAATGCTTCTAGTCGGTTCAAAATTAGCTAAAACTTGTTCTTCAAGGTTCGATAAAACATGTTCTTGTTGTTTGAAAAGTTTTTGAAAATTAAACAAATAGGGTTTTAAAAACTCATCTTTATTAACAAATTCTAAAACCTTTTCTTCACCAATGCTAATGATTTCCGGTGAAACATAAGCCGTTAAACTACCAATTTGATTCATCTTTAAAATAACCATTTGGTTTCTTTGTTGGAGTTGTTGATCTTTTAAATTAAGATCACTAGCTAAATGGCTATACATATATAAGCGATAAAGAAGTTTTGTGATCTCTTCTTCAAATAAAAAATATTCTTTAAAATATTTAAATTCAGACAACTTGCCTTGATAGTTGGCCAGTAACGGTATTTTTTCCTCCAATCTTTGAAAATCATCATTAAATTCTTTTTCATTTTTGTAAAAATAACTTAAATCCCAATTCATTTTTATTATTTAATCTTTAAATTGTTTCACTTAAATCGACAATTTAAAATTAGCCCCTTTCATTATTAAAATTATAACAAAGCAACTTTTTATTTACAAATTTATCTTATTTAAAAAGATTATCTTTATAAATATAAAGAAAAAGATTTATTTAACTTGAAAAGTGCATTTTTCGAGAAATTTTGAAAGTTGCTTTTTTTTGTTTTTAGAGGTATAATAAATAGACCACAAAAATGGTGCTGCAGGAGAAAACCTGTATCCAAAGGAGGATGACATGATAAGAATATATACAACCCCTAGTTGTTCGTCTTGTCGAAAAGCGAAAAAGTGGCTAGAAGAACACCAATTGGAGTACGAGGAGAAGAATTTATTTTCTCACAAAATTACAGTGGAAGATATCTCATTTATGCTAAGAAATGCAGAAAATGGTTTTGATGATATTATTTCAACACGGTCAAAAGCTTTTAAAGAACATAATCTTGATACTGATAGTATGACGGTAAGCCAACTTAAAAGTTTTATAATTGAAAACCCTAGCGTTTTAAAAAGACCGATTATTATTGAAGACGAAAAGATGCAAGTTGGCTATAACGATGAAGAAATAAGAGTCTTCGTTCCCCAAAGATTAAGGGATTATATTATGTGTAAAAATTGTCCCCATGATGGTAATTGCGACTATCAGACTCAATTGGAGCGATATTTTGAAGAAATTAGAAGTGAAAAGAAACTAGAAAGATAACAAAAGAACATCTCATTTGAGGTGTTTTTTTTAAGAAGAAATATAAAAAAACAATTATTTTTCTTAATTGCTTTTTTTGATTTAAGAGTTTTAAGTTTTATGTTTAAATATCCGTGTTGATTTCCTAATTGCTGGAGTGGGAGTAATTTGGTGTTGCTTTAAAAAGTAATTGAAATCTTTTTTACCTTGTTGATAGCTGTCTACTTCATATTCTAGTTCATAATCGACTTTATCAAAATAAATAATTTTATCTAAAAAAAGCTCACCATCTTTATAGGGCATAGAGACGCGATAATTTTCCAATTTCCCATGGAAGATAACATCAATATCATCCTCAAAAAAAGACTTAAGATTAAAGCCGTTTTCAATCATGTTTGAAGCTTTCTCTTGATTTAAGATTACATGTTCTTCTAAATACCCTTGTTTTGTTTTGGATTTGCGGGTAATTTTATAACGGTTTGGTTCTTTATATCTAATTCTTAAAACAATTCCCCTCTGGGTTAGTTTTTGATCGCTAGAATCAAAATAATAATTGGTTTGTAAAAAGATATTGTTATCGAGTTGATATTTTTTTATCAACATTTCATAAGTTGCTTTATCGATTGGATTTTTAAATTCAATTTCGATGTTAGTCATAATTATCCCCCTCTTATAATATTAACATATTTTATAAATATGTGTTATATTTATCTTAGGTGATTTAATGAAATTCGCATTTGTAGCTAAAAAGGATCAAGAAGCAGCAACAATTAAAAATTATTTAATTAACAATCTTCAAGGGATTTTAGATGAGGCGAATCCTGATTTTGTTTTTACAATTGGTGGTGATGGAACTGTCTTAGATGCCGTTAGGAAATACTTAGATAAATTAGATAAAATCGTTTTTGTAACAATCCATACTGGTAAATTAGGATTTTATACTGAGTTTTTACCAAATGAAATAGAAAATATTAAGGAGATTTTAAAAGATTATCAAGTGCGAGAGTACCATCTTATTAAATGTCAGTCAGCTGAAAATATAAATTATGCTTTAAATGAAATAACTATTACTGATCAACATCGTCTTTTTTCGGGAACTATCTTTATCGATGATAAACATTTAATGAAAGTACGTGGGAATGGCTTATGCGTTTCCACCCCAACTGGTTCTACTGCATACAATAAGAGTTTAGGTGGTGCTATTTTAATGCCCCATTTAGAGGCTTTTCAACTCACCGTGATCGCGCCTTTTGAATCTTTAAATTATAAAATGATTAGTCCGCTTCTTTTGAATAAAGAGCAAACAATTACGATTAAACCAAAAAATAAATATATCGATATTACTGCTGATCGGAACTGGATAAGTATGGAAGATGTGGAAGAAATAAAAATAACTTTTGCAGAGAAGAAAGTTAAGTTTCTTAAAAATGAGAAAAACGATTTTGTTACGAGGCTTAATAAAACGTTTATTGGTGATTAAAACGTTTACATTAAAAAAAGCCTTGAAATCAGGTTTAAATTGTTGAAAAAAAACTCAAAAATGATAGAATAAAGTTGAATTAAACCAAATGAAGGAGGTTTTATTATGGCTATAAAAGTAGCAATTAATGGATTTGGTCGAATTGGCCGTTTAGCTTATCGCTTAATGCATGACGATGAGAAATTTGAAGTGGTTGCCTTAAACGATTTATCAAATGCTGAGGAGTTAGCATATTTACTTAAATATGATTCTGCTCAAGGAAAGTTTAATAGAGAGATTAACGTTGTTGGCGACAAATTAATAGTTGATGGTAAAGAATCAGTAATTTTATCAGAACGAGAACCAAAAAATTTACCTTGGAAAGAATTAGGTGTGGAATTAGTTTTAGAATGTACTGGCTTATTTAATGATGAAGTAAAAGCTAGTGCTCATATTGAAGCCGGAGCTAAAAGAGTTCTTTTAAGTGCTCCTGCTAAAGGCAATGTTAAGATGGTTGTTTATGGTGTTAATCATGATATCTTAGATGGTACTGAAAAAATCGTATCTGCGGCGAGTTGTACAACAAACTGTTTAGCACCGATGGTAAAGACTTTAGACGATGCTTTTGGAGTAGTAAAAGGCATTATGACTACTGTTCACGCTTATACGAACGATCAATCTTTAATGGATCAACCTCATAAAAAAGGTTATCGTTCCAGAAGAGGAAGAGCAGCTGCAGTGTCGATTATTCCTTCCACTACCGGAGCTGCTAACGCGGTTGGAAAAGTTTTACCACATTTAAATGGTAAATTAGACGGAACAGCATTAAGAGTGCCAGTCTTAACTGGTTCGATTGTTGATTTAACAATTGAACTTAAGCAAAATGTTACTAAAGAAGAAGTTAATGAAGCTTTCAAAAAAGTTTCCAATGAAACTTTAACTTACACAGAAGAACCAATTGTTTCCGCTGATGTAATTGGAGCTTTAGGATCAATTTTTGATGCCAATACAACCCAAATACTAGAAGCTGACGGAAAACAATTAGTAAAAGTAATGGCTTGGTATGACAATGAAATGTCTTATACTGCGCAACTTATTAGAGTACTTCAGCATTTAGCTTCATTAATTTAAGATAATTAAAATAATTAGGATTAGTTTTGTAAACTAGTCCTTTTTTTATGTTAAGATAAAAAACACTCAGAAAATGTGAATTTAAGGGGATTATTTTTAGTTTACTTTTAGCGTTAAAATTTGTATAATACATTTGAGGTAAAGATAATAATAATGCAGGCAACAAATGTTTAAAAAGTTTATCGAAGAAGAAAAAAATAAACCTTATTTTAAGACGCTTGTAAATAAAATTAATAAAATCTCTCAACCTGTTTTCCCTAAAAAGGAAGATTGGTTTAGAAGCTTAGAAATGACTTCTTTTTCTAATTTGAAGGTTGTTGTTATTGGGCAAGATCCCTATCATAATAAAAATCAAGCTAATGGCTTAGCTTTTGCAGTCAATGACGGCGTTAAAGTGCCACCTAGTTTAAAAAACATTTACAAGGAGTTAAGCTATGAGTATGGTTATCAAATTCCCAATCATGGTGATTTATCGGCTTGGAGTAAAGAAGGAGTTTTACTTTTAAATACGATTTTAACGGTTACTGAAAACGAACCTTTAAGTCATCAAGGCTTTGGTTGGGAGATCTTTATTAGTAATTTATTTCAATTATTACAAACAAAAGATAATCTTGTTTATTTATTGTGGGGTAATTATGCGCATCAGTTTGCTAAAAAAATAACTAATAAAACGCACGTGGTTATTAAGACGAGTCACCCTTCACCGTTATCATTTTACCGAAGTTTTTATCGTTCCAACATGTTTAAGAAAACAAATGAAATTTTAATTAATAAAGGTCTTACAAAAATAAATTGGGAAATAAAATAAAGGAGATAAATATTAATGAAAGCATATATTAAAGCGGCACCTAAACCTGGTTTTGAATTGGTGGAAAAAGCGATTCCTAAAAATATCGCTGATAATGAGGTTTTAATAAAAGTCTTATCGGTTTCTTTATGCGGGACAGATGTTCATATTTACAATTGGGATAATTGGGCTAAAAACCGCATTAAACCACCACTTACCATTGGACATGAGTTTTCTGGAGAAGTTGTTTCGGTAGGGAAAAATGTCTCGAGAGTTAAAATTGGTGATATCGTCGCTAGTGAGACTCATGTTGTTTGTGGAGTTTGTGAGTTTTGTCGGAGAGGAGAAGCTCATATTTGCGAAAACACTAAAGTTATCGGTGTCGATATTGATGGCGCTTTTGCTGAATATATCAAGATGCCAGAAGCTAATTTATATGTCGATAAGTCAGGATTAGATCATCGCTTGCTTTCTGTTCTAGAACCACTTGGTAACGCTGTTCATACTACTTTTCACTTTGATGTTGCGATGAAAGAAGTGGTAGTGTTAGGGTGTGGTCCGATTGGTTTGATGAGTGTTGATCTTTTAAAGGCTAGTGGTGCTAAAAAGATAATTGCCATTGAAACTAATCAAACCCGCATTAAACTAGCGAAAGAACTAGGAGCTGATGTTGTAATTGACGCTCTTAATGAAGACGTTGTTAAAAGAGTTTTAGAAGAAACAAATGGTGGTGCCGAAGTCGTTTTAGAGTTTTCTGGTAACGATCATGCTTTTAATCAAGCGTTAGAGTATCTTAAACCAGGTGGGAAAATGGCTATTTTAGGAGTCTTTTCTAAAGATGCTTTAATTGATTTAAATAAAGTTGTTTTTAAAGGAATTACACTTTATGGAGTAACAGGGAGAAAGATGTATCAAAACTGGCAAGAAATATCAACGTTTTTAGAAACTAAGAAACTTCATTTAGAAAAAATAGTAACACACTATTTAAAATTTAGTGAAATGGATAAAGCTTTTGAAATTATGAAAAATAAAGACTGTGGTAAAGTGGTTTTAACTTTAAAGGAGGAGTAAAAAAATGGATTCAATTAGTAAAAAATTGATGGAATTAAAGGACAATAAAATTTTTAAATTACCCCCAATAAGTGATGGACCAATTGAGGCTATTATCACTTTAGATGGGAAAAAGGTAATCAATTTATCATCAAATAATTATTTAGGACTAGCTAATGATGAAAATTTAAAAAAAGCTGCTCATAAAGCAATTGATAAATATGGAGTTGGAGCCGGGGCCGTGAGAACTATTGTCGGAAACATGGATATTCACGAGGAATTAGATCAAAGACTTGCTAATTTTAAAAAGGAAGAAGCAGCGCTAGTTTTTCAAAGCGGTTATATGTGCAACATTGGAGTTATCCAAGCAGTTACCGAAAGAGGCGATTTAATTATTTCTGATGAACTCAACCATGCATCGATTATTGATGGCGTAAGATTATCAAGAGCGGAAAAAAGAATTTTTAAACATAGCGACATGACAGCTTTAGAAACAATCTTAAAAACTGAAAGAGAAAACTTTAATACTTGTTTAATTATTACCGATGGCGTTTTTTCGATGGATGGCGATATTGCCAAGTTACCAGAAATAGTTAAGTTAGCGAAGAAATATCATTGTTTGACATATGTCGATGATGCCCATGGGAGTGGCGTCTTAGGAAGCCATGGTAGGGGTACCGTTGATCATTTTAATTTGCATGGTGAAGTTGACTTTATTATTGGAACTTTATCAAAGGCGATTGGCGTTGTTGGTGGTTATGTAAGTGGTAAAAAAGAAATAAGAGAGTACTTACTAAATAGAGGACGACCCCAACTTTTTTCAACAACCATCGTTCCTGCTGCTGCAGCAGCGATTATTGAAGCACTTAATATTTTAGAAAAAGATGAAACTAGAACAAAAAAACTTTGGGACAATGCTAATTACTTAAAAGCTTTATTAGCCCAGAAAGGGTTTGATATTGGTAATAGTGAAACGCCAATTACACCTTTGATAATCAAAGATGAAGAAAAAACAATTGAACTTTCAAAAGCGTTATTAGATAATGGAGTATTTGTCTCTCCAATAGTCTTTCCCACCGTTCCTAAAGGAACTGCAAGGTTAAGATTAATGCCTTCTAGTATGCATCAAAAAAAGCATTTAGAAGACGCGGTTGAAATCATTTACGAGACGGCTAAAAATTTGAAAATAGTATGATAAAACATAAAAAAAGTTTTCATTCTCATACTTATTTATGCCGTCATGCTGAGGGAATTCCTTTAGATTATTTAAAAGAAGCATTTAAACAGGGTTATCAAGCGCTAGGAATTAGTGAACACGCACCAATGCCCTATTTAAAATCCGCTAATTCTGTCAGGATGGATATGAGCGAATTTCCGCTTTATTTATCTTTATTAGAAGAAGGGGAAAGTTTTGCAAAAAAGCATAATATTGCTTTTTATAAAGGTTTAGAAATTGAGTATTTTACTGAAGTCGATATTTATGAAAGTTATTTAAGAGATTTAGATTATTTAATTTTAGGCCAACATTATATTATAGAAAACAACAAGTTTAAAAGCACCTTTAGATTAGAAAGATACGAGCAAGTAGAACTTTATCGAAATTTAGTTATGGATGCTTTAAAAACTGGTTATTTTAATATGTTATGCCACCCTGAAATCTGTTTTAATAATATTTTAAATCCCAGTAAAGAAATGTATGAACTTTTAAGACCGGTAATCAAGCTTGCTAAAGAGTTAAATATTCCGATTGAATTAAATGCTAATGGTATAAGAAAAGCTTTTAAGGAGTATAACTCTTTAGATGAACGCTATTATCGCTATCCTCGGATTGAATTTTTAAAAATGGTTAAAGAAGAAGGAGCGCCAGTAATTATAGGTTCTGATACCCATAAAGTTAATTATCTTCATGATTGGGCGGTTGAAAAAGCTTATCAAATAGCGCACCGCTTAGAATTAAATATTGTTTATGATTTAAAGATGAATTATTATTTTAAATGACATCTTCTAGTGAATGTGATATAGTAAAAACGCAGAGTAAGACGAAAGCGTCAAGTGCTAACTCATGGGATGTAGGGGTTAGACGAATACATAAGTAGCGGCTTTTGTTTGCGTCCGCTGTATTTTTATTATAGTGGATCTCTGAAAACGAGGAGGTCTTTTTTTATGAATAAACAAATTACAAAAATCACTATTGGAGCTGTTTTAGCTGCCTTAAGTGTCGTTATTAGGATGGTTTTCGATCCGATAATGCCTGATAATTTTAACGTTCCTTTTTACAGTATTCCTTTAATTATTGCCGGGTTTATGATAGGGAGAACATATGGTTTGGTAGTTGGGATAGTAGCGGATACAGCGATGGGATTAATGTCTCCTTATGGCTATAAACCGCTTTTTGTATTTTCCAGTATCGCCTGGAGCTTACTGCCAGCACTCTTAACAAAGGAACCGAAAGGATACCGTTGGTACTTGATTATTATTATCACTTATTTTACTGCTTTTTTATTTAATACAATGGCAATGTGGATTCATTACTCTAAAAATTTCGCGATGGCTAGTTTTTATTTAAGATTAGGATTAATTATTCCTTTTAGTTTTATCATCGCTTATTTAACTTATTTTATTTATGAAAGAGTTTATAAAGATATCGTTTTAACTAAGTAGCTTTTTCTCATTCTTAAGGGCGGTTAAAGGTAATAAAACTTTATAAATAAAGTAAAATATAATTACAACCACTAAACCAAAAAACATCGATATTAGTAGGTAAATAGGGTTAATAACGAAACTACTGAGATGATAATCTTGACCTAAATTATAAAACCATTCTAAAGGAGTACCATCTTCAGGGATAATGGTGTAAAAATAATTAGGAGTTAAACCAGTTAACATTAATAAATTATTAATAAGATGAGCAGAAAGATATAAAACCGCCATCGTTATAACTGTTTTTAAAAAGGTTTTTTTGTCGATTTTAACAAAGCCAATAAAATAACTCCACAACACGATACTGACAATTAACAAATGACCCCAAAGATAAGCCATTCCTCTAAAAGTTAAAAGCGTGTTATAGTTTTCTAAACTGTTAGCGAAAACAATCGAAGTGAAGGCGGCGGGTAAGTTGAGGCAAAAGGATAAAGCAAATATGTTTTATTATTAAAAATAAAAGCGAAGAGCATAATAAAATTAGCAAAATGGCAAATTTGTAGCGGTATTATTTCAGCGTCAAGACCATTTTCAAGATAGATTTCTAAATTTCTTAAAAAAAGTAAGACTACAGCGACAATTGATAATACAATACCAATAAGTCGTTTTTGTTTGGTAGACTTATTTTTTGTGAGTAAAAATAATATTAAAAAGAAAATAAATGGAGAAATAAGATAAATAATATGAAACCAAGACCACATTGTAAAACGCATAATTAAGTAATCCTTTCTAATAACTATAATCGAAAACTATTGATTGTTTTATCGCATTAGCTAAAAAACATCAAGGCGAATTCTCTTGGCAATAATGAACTGTTTCGATTTATCTTTTAAGCTGATATGATAAACTATAAAAGAAGAGGTAAAGATGGAAGATAAGATTTTAATTGAAAAATTTAAAGATTATTTAAAATATCAAAAAAACTATGCTGATTTAACAGTCAAAAGCTATTTAAGTGATCTTGATCATTTTAAAGAGTTTTTAAGACGAGAACAATTCAGTGAAACCCTCTTAATTGAAAGAGAAAGAGTATTTGGTTATTACTTAAATTCTTTAAGTGAATTTAAAGGCGCTACCATTAGAAGAAAACTTTCTTCATTAAAATCATTTTATAGATTTTTAGTAAAAGAAAATTACCTTGATAAGAGTCCAGTTGAGCTTTTACAACCACCTAAAAAAGCAGAAAGGTTACCAAATATTATCGATGAAAAAGAAATTACGGCAATTTATCAATCGATTGATAAAAGCACCCCTTTAGGGCAAAGAAATTATCTCATTTTTGATCTTTTATACTCTTTAGGCTTGAGGGCGAGTGAATTATGCGATTTAAAAATTACTAATATCGATTTAGCGAGAAGGCAAATAATTATTTTAGGTAAAGGTTCAAAAGAAAGAATCGCTATTTTACATGATAAATTGATTGCTGAAATTAGTTATTATCTAACTTTTACAAGGCCTTATTTATTAACTAAAAGTGATCTTAAAACCGATTTATTAATTATTAACTATAAAGGCACCCCGCTCACAACCAGAGGACTAAGAGTAATCTTAAATAAACTTATCAAAGAAGCAGGCGAATATATCCATTTAAGTCCCCATATGTTAAGACATTCCTTCGCGACTGCACTTCTTAACAATGGTGCTGATTTAAGAGTTGTTCAAGAACTATTAGGTCATAGTCATTTAAAAACCACTCAAATATACACTCATTTAACAACGGAAAAATTAAGACAAGAATATGATAAATATCACCCAAGGGCTAAAGATGAAAAAGATAGCTAAAATAATGGGAGATAGCACTACTAAAGGAAAGTGCCCCCCTAGTAGAGATACGGTAAGGGCGCTCATTATTAAAGATAATAAAATTCATTTAACCTTTTCTAGGCGCTATCAGGACTACTTAACACCTGGAGGAGGAGTTGAAGAAGGCGAGTCTTTAATTGAGGCTTTAAAAAGAGAGTTAAAGGAAGAACTCGGAGCGCTTATAAAAAAATATCAAGCTTTCGGTTATTTAGAAACTATCAACAATTGTAATAATCAAGAAAGAATTTCCAAACACTATTATTATTTGGTTGAAGTAGAAAAATATTTAACCCCAAATAAGGAAAAGTATGAACTCGATTTTGGGATGGAATCGAAATGGGTAACTCCCATTGAAGCAATCAAGCAAAACGAGTTAATTATCGCTAAAAGACTTAAAGAAGGTTCCGACTTATTAGAACCAACACTAATACTAAAAAGAGAAATAGTTATTTTAAAATATTTAAAGGAGTATATTGATGAGAAAATTTTATTTAATTGAAAAATATCGGAAGTTAAATCCTACCCTTCCAACAAGAGCGACTAATCATTCTTCAGGGTATGATTTTAGTGCTTTAGAAGAGGTTATTATTGAGCCAGGGGAAATTAAGTTTGTGGAGACTGGAATTAAGGTGGAAATGAATGAAGACGAGACTTTACTTATTTTTGCGAGAAGCAGTTTAGGTCTTAAAAAGGGTTTAATGCTTTCTAATAGTGTCGGTGTTATCGACAGCGATTACTTTAATAATGATAATAACGAAGGCCACATTATCTTTCCTTTATATAACTTTAAAAATAAAACTGTTAAAGTCTTAAAAGGTGAGAAAATTTGCCAAGGTATTTTTGTCAAATATTTAAAAACAAGCGATGATAAGCCACTTAATAATAATAGAGTAGGCGGATTTGGAAGCAGCGATAAAAACAACTCATAAAAGTGATTGTTATCGCTAGTAAAAAATGATAAAATAAAGTAACTAAATAATTATTAGGTTTAACAAGGGAAGCAAGTAAAAGCTTGCGCTGCCCCAGCAACCGTGAAGGTGGACCGTTTATAATAACCATTGAGGAAACTTGAGAAGGAATAAACAGGGAAGAAACCGAAGCCGGGAGACCTACCTAATGATAATTTAAGTTTTGCCTGGGTGTGCTTAACGAAACTTTCATAATAAGATTGTTTTCTATCCTTCCAGGTAGAAAATTTTTATTTTTAGACTGGAGGTGAAAAAAATGAAAAGATTATTAGCAGTGATAGTGTTGTTTTTTAGCTTATTTTTAATTGCTGGTTGTGAGCCAATACCAGAAAAAGGTGATTTAATTGAAGTGACAGTAATTTTAAATGATGGTGATAGTGACATTTCATCAAAAGTTCATGAAATTGAAGAATCTTCAAGTGCATATGAACTATTAGATATGTTTTATGAGATTAAAATTACACAATCAGCTTATGGCTCTTTTTTAAATGAAATAAAAATTGGTAATCACGTTATTAGTGATGATGAAGGTTTTTTTATTGAGTTCATTATTAATGGCGAATCAGCTGTGGTTGGAATCGCTGGATACTTTGTGAGCGAGGATGATGTTTTAACTTTTAAATTAACGAAAATAGAGTGATAAAATGAATAATAAAATTATGGACATAGTAATAATAGCGATGTTTAGTAGTATTGTCTTCGTCTTGGAACAAGCCCTTACTATTTTACCTAATATCCAGCTTACTGTTTTGCTGTTTATTTTGTATACGAAATTATTAGGATTTAAAAAAACGCTTGTTATAGTCATTATCCATACTTTATTAGACAACTTATATATGGGAACTATAAACCCTTATGTAGCGCTTCCGATGTTGGTTGCGTGGAGTTTAATTCCGCTCGTGATAACTATTTTCAAAAAAGTTAAGTCTAAATACTTTTTGATTGGCTTTGCCTTTGTATTTGGTTTTGTTTATGGTTGGATTATGATGGTTGGGGCTGTTTTGCAATTTGAGATTAATGTTTATGCTTATCTTGTTAGTGACTTACCTTTTGAAGCGTTGATGGCTCTTAGTGGGGCTTTTAGCGTACTGATTTTATATGATCCACTTTATAAGTTTTTAATTAAACAACCTTATTTTGAAAATGATGCCGAAAAAACAACTCCTTAAAAACAAAAAACTATCTTTCATTGGTAAGATAGCTTAAAGTATTTAAAAATTATAATTATTTATTATTAAGATGATGTATGAGTGCTCCTAGCATTCCTGCATCATTTTTATATTGGGCGATGTCAATTTTAAAATTGTTTTGATAAAACGGTGGTAAGAGGGGTATTAAGATTTCCTTAAGCTCCTTTAAAAATGTTTTACGATTGGAAATAGCGCCACCAATAATTACGATATCAGGTCCAAAAGAATAAGTGAGATTAATAATTCCTAAGGCCAAACGATAATAAAACTTGTCAACTTCAGCTTTTACAAAGGGATCTTTTTCATCGTAAAGTTTAAAAACATCAAGACCATTATTAACCTTTCTTTGTGTTTTAATAATGCTTACTAAAGCTTTAGTGGAAGTAGTAGCTTCCCAATCATTCCCTTCAATTATCATTTTTCCAAACTCAGCAGCTCCGAAATAATTGCCTTCATAAAGCTTATTATTAATAATTAAAGCTCCTCCAATCCCTGTTCCTAATGCTAAAATTAAAAGATTGTTAAAATTTTTTCCTGCTCCCAACTTACTTTCTGCTAATCCAACAGCGTTAACATCGTTTAAGATTGTGGTTGGTAAATTAAATTCTTTTTGAAAAAAATCAATGACATTGATTCCGATGTAACTAGGAATGTTTTCAGAGGCCCCTAAAACTAACCCAGTTTGAGAATTAATTGCACCACCACTTGTTAATGCTAACCCTTTTGGCTGATAGCTCGATAATTGTTTTACTTTTTTAGCTATTTCCTTTAAAATAGAGATAGCGCCTAAATGGGCATTGGTAGGGAAACTATTTTTTAAAAGAAAGTTTAAAGAGTTATCAATGACAGCATATTTAACTGATGTGCCGCCGATATCAAATACTAAATAGTTCATTTTGATCACCATAACCATTATATACTAAATAATTAAAAGGCAATAAAAAAGGATGATAAAATGACAACACCAATTTATTTAATTATCGAAAATGATATTAAGGCTGCCATCAATAATGGTAGTTTTAAGAGTGGAGATTTAATTCCTAGTGAAAACGAATTAAAGGAAAAGTATAATGTTTCTAGGATGACGGTAAGACAGGCTTTAAACAATTTGGTTAATGAAGGTTTGCTGTTTAGACATCAAGGTAAAGGTACTTTTGTTTCCAATGCTAAAATAGAAAAATCAATCCAAGGGATTCGCTCTTTTACAGAAGAAATGGAAGCGACTAACAGAAAGGTAAGTTCCAAAGTTATTACTTTTAAAGAAATAAAAGCAAATCAAATTATCGCGGAAAAATTATTTTTAAAAAAGGGAGATCTAATCTACTATATTGAAAGAATTCGTTACGGTAATAATGTGCCAGTTTTATTTGAAATACTTCATATCCCTAAAAATATCTTCCCTAATATCACTAAAAAGGATTTAGAAGGTTCTTTTTATAAATATTTAGAAAAAGAATTAAAGTTGAAAGTGTCACATTGTAAACAAAGCATTGAAGCTAAAAAGCCATCTAAAGAGCTGGCAAATATTTTAAACATCAATGTAACAGAACCAATTTTATACATTGAAAGGGATACTTATTTAAGCAATGGAAGACCATTTGAAATAGTAAGAAGTTTTTATCGTAGTGATCAATATAAGTTTGTTCAGATGGCGGTTAAATGATAAAAGAATATCAAGCTCTTATTGAAGGTTTTAAAAATGCAGGTATTAAAGCGGGAATGACCCTTGTAGTTCATTCTTCTTTTAAGTCGTTACACTTACAAAAGCTGGGCCCTCAAGATGTTATTGAAGCTTTAATGGAGGTTATAGGTGAGAAAGGCAACATTTTAATGCCGACTTTGACTTACGATGTTGTAAATGAAAATAACCCTTATTTTGACCTCAATAATACCCCATCAAGTGTGGGGGTGATAAGTGAAGTATTTCGACAACAAAAAGGAGTTATTAGAAGCCTAAATCCGATTCATTCTGTGGCAGTATGGGGTAAAGATAAAATCGAATTAACTAATAACCATTATTTAGATGAAATTACAATTGGACTAAATTCACCATATTATAAAATGTTAAAATATAACGCAAAAATTTTAATGTTAGGCTCTACTTTAAAACCAAACACATTTATGCATTTAGTGGAAAATCTTAATGAACTACCTTACCGAAAAATAAAACGAGAATTCATAGTTGAAATAAAAAACAACGATGGTGTAAAAATTAATAATGTGGTAAAGTTGCCCAATATGAGCAATTTTTATCAACGTTATGATAAAATAATTAATATCTTGTCTGAAAAAGATTTGCAAAAAGTTTCGATTAATGGCGAAGAATCTTTTTTGATAGAAGCCAATGAATTATTAAAAAAAGCTAGCGAAATTTTAAAAAAAGAACCTTATTATTTTGTTGATAAAATTAAATAAAAGCACCAATTTATTATTTTTTTATAATTGTATAGACAAGCAGTAAAAAAAATGATAAAATGAGTTGTAATTGGTAAGGTGGGTTATGAAAAAGATTTTGATAGGAGTATTTTTAATATTATCATTTATGAATAATAAGATTATTGCTGCGAACAATTTAAATTATTTTGAAAAAACAAAAGAAGTGAGAACTATTTCTCATCTTTCTCATCAGCATATTACCGCTAATATGATTAATGATAAAGGTGGTAGTTCCTTACAAAATATTAACATTTTGAGAATTCAAGAAGAAGACCAAGTCGAAATAGCGGTTTGGAGTTATTTTACAGATTTTGGGAGTTTGCTTTTAAAAAATGTGATTGATTTAGCAAAAGATTTTGAGGCTAAAAATCCTGGATATGAAGTGTTAGCTGGAGTTAATGCTGATTACTTTTTTTATCCCCCTAACTTAGTTAACGCTAATTTAATTTTTGGTTCCAAGTTAATAAAACCTTATAACCATATTAAATATTTAAGCGTTTTGATGGACAAAGATGGTGAATTCTTAAAAACGATTAAACAATTAAAACTAGCAGATAGCTATAGTTTATACTTATATGATGAAATAACGGGAGCACTACTTTATAAAGAAGCAATTATCGATTTTAATAAGCCAGCAAACAGGGAAGGCACTTATCTTTATACACCTTCTTTTCAAGGTTTATCTTCAAAACATTTTGTCGGGCATGTTTTGATGCAATCATCTTTAGAAAATGCTAATTTTTATAGTGGAAAAATAATAAAAGAAAGTACAACTTCACTTTCTAATCAACAGCTCGGAGTATATTCAACAAACATGGAATTAAATACCTTGTTAACCAAAAACCCTCTTTTTAAAATTCAAAAAGATACTAGTGATTTTGAAGAAGGGGACCAAATGGTAGGTGTCGATTCCCATGTGTTAAGAGCTGGGGAGTTGGTTGATTTTAGTGTTATTGGTGGACAAGATGTTAATCATAACGAATCGAGGCATCCTAGAACAGCTCTAGGGTTTGATATTAATAATAAACCGGTTTTAATCACCGTTGATGGCAGACAAGCCGGATTTTCCAATGGAGTCGATTTAAGAGAATTAGCTTTGATTATGAAAGAAAACAACCTCTATAATGGTTTTAATTTAGATGGTGGCGGTTCAACTCAAATGATTATTAAAGAAGATGGTGTCTTTAAAATGATTAATAGGCCTTCTGAGTCTCCTTATAGGGCAGTAGGTAATGCTATTTTCTTTATTAAACCAAAAGTTAAAGAAGAAGTAGTTGTAACTAAAGATGAAAACATAATTAACATTAATGCTGGTGAAAATACGACAATTTTCCACAATGGAAAATTAGTTGGAAATGAGTTTACTATTGATGAAGAAGTTAATAATGTGATTGCCGTAATAAAAGATAATTTCGCGATTTTTAATAAAGTAATTGATAAGATTAAATTGCCACCAGTTTATAATTATCCTAGTTTTGATAGAATTGATTTAAAAAGAGATAATAATAAATGGATTGTTGATGTTTATTATAGTGATGATGATTTAATGGTCGATGGAATGAGAATAACACACCTTATTTCTGGCGATAAAAAGGTGGCATTATTAAAAACTAAAGGCCATCGTCAAGCGATATTTGAAGATCTTGAAATTAATGATGGTGATGAGTTTATAATCAGTTATGATTTGTCTAATTTTGAGAAAAAAGAATATTCATTTGTTTTTGAAGAAAAAATAGTAAAGAAGACGGGCTGTTTTGCCGGGATTACTGCTAACCCCCTGTTCTTAACTAGCATAAGCATTTTATTAGGAAGTAGTGTCCTTGTAATCTTAAGGAAAAGAAAGAAAATTAATTGATAAGATAATTTAACAGAGAGTTATCGTAAGTTTATTTTCTTTTTTTATTAAAAAATGATTAAAAATGAAGGAGAAATTTGATGAAAGAAGCAATTAATATAGTTAATAGTTATGGTTATGAGATTAAGGAGCCAACGGAGTATATTAAAGGTGAGGAGACTAAGTTAGTTTTAGATACTCTTTATTATAAAAATATTCCTGAAGGGTTGTTATATTTAATTAATGGTGAAGAAGAACTAAAAAATCACTTTAAGAAAACGGCGACGATGATTGATTTATCTCGCAATGCTGTTTTCAAACTAACTTATTTTAAAGAAGTAATTTTAAAGCATGCTTTATTAGGTTTTAATGAGATTTGGCTTTATATGGAAGATGTTTTTGAAATAAAAGAACTGCCTAAGTTTGGTTATTTGAGAGGTAAATATAGTAAAGAAGAGCTAAAAGAGTTAGTTGATTTCAGCAATCAATTAGGTATAACTTTAATTCCTTGTGTGCAGACATTAGGCCATATGGGCCAATTTTTAAGATGGCCAAGCAGTGCTAAATTTAAAGATACTAGTGACGTTTTAAAAGTTGGGAGTGAGGATACTTACCGGTTAATAACTTTAATGTTAAAAACATTGAAAGAAGTTTTCCCTACTACTAAAATTCATGTTGGCATGGATGAGACATTTGGTTTAGGGTTTGGAAGATATTATAAAGAAGAAGGTTATACTCCCCAACCTAAACTATTTATGGAGCATTTAAAGAAAGTTAATGAACTCGCTTTAAAAGAAGGATTTGAAGAAGTTTATATTTGGAGTGATATGTTTTTTAGAATGTACTCTAAGCATGAAAGTTATTATGATTATAATATCGATTTTGAAGAAAGTTATTTAAAAGAGATTCCTAGTAATGTTGGTTTGGTTTATTGGGATTATTATAATTATAAAAAGGAAATTGTTGAAGGAATGGTTAAAAAGCATTTAACTTTAAATAAAAAGATTATCTTCGCTTCTGGGACTTGGATTTGGACAAAACTAACTTACGATAAAACTCAAACAGATAGAACTGCTTTAATGCATATTGATGTTAGTAAAGAATATGGCTTAGAAGAAATTTGCTTTACTCAATGGCAAGATGATGGCGCTTATGTTGATTATGATTCTATTTATTTAGGCTTATATGACGTTATTAATCATATTTATGATAATAAGGTAAAAGAAGATGTCTTTACGTTTTTAACTAATAAAGATTATCAAGATGCAGTTTTAATAAGCCAACTTAACGATCTTAAAATTTCACCAATTAGATTATTATGGGATGATATCATTTTAGCAATCTATCTTAACAACACCTTTTTATATGAGCCTAATAGTTTTAATGAAGCCATTAAAGAACTAGATGACTATATTAAGAAGTTAAAAGAAAATAAGTTAACTACTAATCCGGTTTATAATATCGCTAATTTACTCAATAATAAATTAAAACTAAGACAACAACTATTAAAACAATATCAAGATAAAGAAAATAAAATAAGCTTAGCTGAGGAGTTAAAAGAATTAGAAAAAAGTGTTAATCTTGTTTTAAATGATTTTAAAGAAAGATGGCTTAGTAATTATAAAGTATATGGCCTTGAAGTCTTAGAGACAAGGTTAATAGCTACTATTAGTAGAATAGACACTTTAAGGCGTATTATTGAAGATTATAACAATAAATTGATAACTCAATTAGACTTTTTAGAAGAAGAGTTAAGTCAAGAAGGATATTTAACAATTAAGTTTGCTGATATTTTTTATTCATCAACTGTGAAATAGTATTTTAAAATTTAACTTGACTATACAACTTTACAATTATATAATATATTTGAAAGCAAATAGGAGGGAAATATATGCAAAAAAG
>Ga0172378_10000102_pt1 | contig 62440 bp, 109 predicted proteins | sample GrowelOW332metaG_FD_119755 | JGI IMG/M metagenome (GOLD analysis project Ga0172378, IMG submission 119755) | Groundwater microbial communities from an aquifer near a municipal landfill in Southern Ontario, Canada - Pumphouse #3_1 metaG | ecosystem: Environmental > Aquatic > Deep subsurface >... | reverse complement strand
AGAGTTTTTGAGAAAATAAAAACTACAATAGACCAATTATATAATATGAGAGAAGGGGTTAGAGAATACCATTTAGAAAGCGATGAAGAATTTGCAGAGAATTTTTATAAAGACATGAGTAAAGTTATTACAGAACTAGAAGAAGCAATTAAAGAAGCCGAAAGGCAAGGACTTTGGAAATGAAAATACTTAATTTATATGCTGGAATAGGTGGAAATAGAAAACTGTGGGGAGATGAACACGAGGTTACTGCTATTGAAAACAACCCAGAAATAGCTAAGATATATCAAGATTTTTTTCCAAAAGATAAAGTAATAGTTACAGATGCACACCGATATTTATTAGAACATTATAAAGAATTTGATTTTATTTGGAGTAGTCCACCTTGCCCAACACATTCACGTATGAATACCTTATTAATAAATGGTCGTGGATTAAATGCAAAATATCCAGATATGAAACTTTATGAAGAAATATTATTATTAAAACATTATTTTAAAGGAAAATGGGTTATTGAAAATGTAATAAGTTTTTATGAACCATTAATAAAACCTCAAAAAATAGGAAGACATTTTTATTGGGCTAATTTTAAAATAGAAATTAATGGAAAAATAACACAAATAGTTGAAAACAGAAAAGGGGGTAATTGGAAATCAAATGAGAAGGAATTTATTGAAAAAAGCAAACTACCTACTTCCACAAGTGAAAGTTATATCTGAAACCGATTATTCAATTAGGTGTGAGGTGACAAGTAGTTCTCCGCATGAAGTAATTTTAAAGTACGAAAATTTCAGTTTAATTTTAATATGTAATTGCATCCATAATGCTAATAAGCCAAATGATTTATGCTCTCACAAAATCGCTGCATTAACTTATTTAACAAATAATCCAAATATGCAAATAGAGTCTTCAATCGAAACAATTATCCCAACTAAACCAATGGAAGATATTTATGGAAAAGATTAAAATTAAAAACACTAAAAAATATTCCTCAAAACTAATCGAAGAGGGAATAAATTTTAATATTGTAGGCAAAGAGGCTTCTTATGCTTTTATTGCTGGAAACAAAGATAGTGGGTGGAAGTATGAAATATTTTAATGGATTTGAATTAACTGCCTTCTGGCTGGGAATAACAATTTGTCTAATAGGAAAACTTATCTTTACTGGTCAGCAATTTTTATTATTTGAATTAAATTTAGGGCTTTTAACTTGGATAATTATGATACTAATTAGAAGAGAAGAAGAGGATTTTTTAATAAATCTGCGTTCGAGGTTAAGAAAATGAGTCAGCAAGATATATATGAATTTTTAGCAAAAAAAAGAAAGTGGGTGACAACATCAGAATTAAGAGAGGCGATGCAAATTTCTCGTGGGAATATAAGTGGCGCTTGTGTGAAACTTCAAAGACAAGGTCAGATAGATGTGAAAGTCGCACCAGGATGGCATAGAGAATATTGTTATAGAATTAAAATGAGAGTGAAAAAGAAAAGCAAAGTCGATAAATTTTGTAATAGGATGGAAAAATGAAATTAACATACGAACAAATAATGCAAATGAACAATAATGTGAAACAATTTTGCCCTTATTTAAGAAGTCCTGGGTCAGATACGGAAGGAAACATAACAGGACTATGTGCAGTAATTGAACATAAAGAATTTGGTAAATTTAAACAATGCATAGGAAATCCATATCAAGATATAAATCACAATAACTATATTGACTTTAATTGTGAAACAGCTAGGAATGTATAATAAATCTTAAATTAATATAGGAGACAATATGAAAAAGAAAAAAGAGAAGATGTTTGATTTGGATAGTGTTGATATATCTGTGGATTGTTTTATAGATAGAATGATACTTTCTGGATTAGCTTATAAAATAGATAGAGGAAAATAAACATGACAAATGGTATAAAGGGAAAGAAAATGTGTGTTATTTGGTTAGATGAAATGGATGTAAAGTTTATATTAAAAACACAACTAGATAGTAGTAATATAGAAGATAACCTAAAACAAATAGGGGATATAATACTAAGTGCTAGGTCTGGTGGAAGGCTAAGGTGTCCACCATGTTAGATGATTACTTCAAGATATTTAGAGAATATATAAGGATTATAGTCAAGTCAGAGGGGTATTTGCAGTCTATGTTCTGTTTAAGTCAAGGGGGACTTGGAAAGGGATTACCACTTAGTGCAAAGATTTATACACCAGATGGGTATAATCTTAATGGAGATATGAAAGTAGGTGATAGTGTATTAACACCTAATAATAGTATAGCAAAGGTAGTTGGAGTATATCCACAGGGACTACAAAAAATGTATAAGATACACTTTAAAAATGGAGAAACCGTTAAATGTGATGAAAATCATCTATGGAAGGTTGGATTTTATAAGTGGAAAGAAGATAGAATACTTAACATAAAAGAACTTAAGAGTATTGTTGATAAAGAACGAGACTGCTTATATATAAATGCAACAAAAACGCTTGATTTTAATAAGCAAGAAACCACAATTGACCCATATTTTTTAGGTTATTTTATAGGAAACGGAAGATTAGATAAAAGCATTGTAATTTCTACAAAAGATAAGGAAATTATATCATATATAGAGAATACATTAGGAGAGAAATATTGTATACATAAAAAAACAAAATATGATTATGGTATTATTAAATTATATAAAGAAAGAGCAAGTGATTTAATTTCTAAATTTAGAGAATTAGGATACTCTAACTCTAATTCATATACTAAGTTTATACCAAAAAATTATATATATAATACAAAAGAGGTTAGGTGGTCGTTATTACAGGGGCTAATGGATAGCGATGGAACTTGTGAAAAGACGCAAGATTGTTATTATACAACTAGCTCAAAACAGCTTGCAACAGACTTTAAGGAGTTGGCACAATCTCTTGGGTGTATTTGTTATATAAAAGAGAAAATACCATATTATACATATAGTGGTAAGAGACTTCGTGGGCATGTTTCCTATACTTGCAAAATAAGATGTGTAGATGAAACCATGTTATTTAGACTAAAAAGAAAAAAGGTAAGAGCTAGAAGTAAAAGAATTAAGTATCATCTTAGAAATTATATATATAAGATAGAGGAACTGAAAGATAAAGAAGAGACATCTTGTATAAAACTAGACAAGGAGTTCCTATATTTAACAGATAATTTTATAGTAACACACAATACTACAGCAGTAATGAAAACACTAGAGGAAATGAAGGTAAACAACTTCGTATATGTTAATTCCTATTCTACACCTGTTGAATTAGTCAATATTCTATATGAGAATAGAGATAAGTTGATAATATTTGATGATGTAGAAACAATATTCCAAATGGGACTTAAGATAATTAACATTTTCAAGGGTGTTCTGTGGGGAATTGGAACTACTGGGAAAAGACAAGTGTCTTATAATACTACAAGTAAGCTGTTAAAAGCACCAACAAGCTTTGAATTTAATGGTAAGCTTATCTTTTTAGTTAATAAACTACCAAACAAGAATGACCCAGTTATAAGTGCAATGATGAGCAGAAGCCTTGTATATGAGATGAAATTCACAAAACAAGAGGTTTTAGAGATGCTTAGGGAGTATTCTTTAATACCCTATGGAATATTAACACAAGATGAAAGAACTATGCTGTATGAGCATCTAAAGGACAATACAGACAGCACAAGCGAAGACTTATCATTTAGAACATTAATTAAAATATATGATATTTATACGAATAATAAGACAGATTGGAAATCTTTAATTGCACCAATAATTACAAAGAATGAAAAGTTGGTATTAATTAAGAGACTTATAGAAGAACATAATAACAATAAAAAGGTCGCACAAGGAGAGTTTGTAGAACGAACTGGTATGTCTAGGGCATCATTCTATAGATTAGCCAGTAAAATATGATAGACATGGCACTCATATCTGATATTGTTACCATATTAATACTTACACTTATTTTTTTTATTACAAATATTGTAATAAACAGGATAATATTAAATAGAAAATTTAGAAAAAGATTAGAATATGGAGAAAATTTAATAATTCCAAATAATATAATAACAACTAGTGGTCCAATCGGAGAAGTCTTTATTCGTGGAACAACTCAAGAACAAATGCAACAGTTAAGAGAATTGGCTTATAGTAATAGATACGTATCGCATACTTCAACATTAACTACGGCGTCAGATGACATGCCAATCACATTTTTAGGTGAAGATAATAATGAAGGTGTAAGAATTTCTATGTATGATAGACTAAAAACACTAAAGTCTTTTAATTACCCTCCTAAAAAAATAGAATTTGATGAATATAAAAATGGAGAGGAGTATGTATAATGGAAGATAAAACTTGTATAAAAGAGAACATGGTATTTAACTTTAGTGGTCAATTTATAGGAAATATAGCTATAGATGAGTTTTATACTACTAGAAAACCCATGCATTTTATGAGAAAGTTTAGTGGATTTGGTGTATCTCTTAATGTATTAAACCTTCTAAAAGAACATGGTGTTAGATACGTAATAATTAATTATATAGGTGCATTAAAATCAGTACAATATATGGCAACTGTTCAAAAATTCATACTTAGTGATAAAGAATATACATTTATATCAAAAGATATTATGGATAAGCAAAAGTTTCTAAGCGTAAAAGATATGGCGGAAATATAATGACGGTAACAAATAAAGAATACATAAATAAGACAATAAAACAAAGGGCTAAGATATTTGCAAAGCAATCAGAAGATGTTATTTTGCACAATAGAAAGCACTTTATTCTTCTATATGAAGAAAATAAAAATCCTAAAAAATCCTTTTGGTCATTTGACTGTACGAAGATGTCAGCTAGAGAAATAGTTGATATATTTAAACAGATTATTATGAGTGTCCTTAGGGGCAAAAAGATATCAATGGACTAAAAAGGTTTATAAAGGATACAAAACTAAATTGAATATAAAACAAATGGTACAAACAATAAGTGGTAAAGTAAAGAATGTTCGAAAGGATAGAAAGGGTTTAGAGTTAGATAATGGCTCTTGGTATTCTTATCGTGCAGATACTATACGAGATGGTATTAATCGTGGAGACACGGTAACTATTACGTATAATGTCAATGGAACCTATAATAATATAGAAACCATTGATAAAACAAGTTCTAGCCCTAGTGGTAGTTCACCTAGTGGATATCAATCCAGAGCAGAACAAAATCCAGCATTACAACTGATGAACGGTGTTTTTGCATTAACTTGCAAATACATAGAACTTCAGGGTAAATTGGCAGAAATAAATAAGGAACTTCCAGAATCAGATATAAGTGCCTTCGTTACAATGGCAACAGGACTAACGGCAGACGCATATTTGAATATGAAAAGACATATCGACAACGATGGTCTTGTTCCAACTACAGCGGGTGAGGGGGAACTTCACCCAGCTGCTTAAAATGGAATATAAAATAAATTTAAAACCAGTTATCATTGAGGCAGATGATATTAATGATGCAGAAAACATCTTTAATAAACTAAAATGGAATCCGACAATAGATAACATAGAAGAAAATGGTTAAAAAACTACTAAAAACAGATTATACAGCAGAGGAACTGAAAAAGTTTCCAGACGCACCATATTGGGACGAAGATGAAGATACTGTAATAGTAGATGAAATTGAAAAGGGGGATGGAATAAACTACATAGAATAATGAGAGAAATAGATGGAAATTTAAAAACAATAATGGAAAAGATGTGCTTTTATGCAGAAGTAGACTATGAAAAGGTAGACTTTTCTGCAAAAGACTGGATGCTAAAATATACTTGGACACAAGAACAGAGTGATAACTTTGAAAAATGGTTATCTAAGTTTTTGCGTGATAATATAAATGCACAAAGAGAGTTATTTGAAATGACAATAAAAACAAAGAGATTATTGCAACTAGCAGTAAATCAATTTGTAGCGTTTTATACGTTCAAAATAAAATAAAGGAGGAAACATGAACAGTACAGAAATTAAAGCTAGGCTTTGGGAATGTGATAACGAAATAGCTAGAATAAACAACGTTAAAGGTGGTTTATTTAATCTATTAAAGGAAGAAGTTCAAAAGGAACAAGATATAAAAGACAAAGTTAGTGAAGAAAACAAGGCTAATTCGAAACCAGTAAAGACTAAATAATAACATTTATAAAGGAAGTAATGTATTATTTATTATGAGTAAAATATTAATGAAGTATCCATCACGTGCAAGACCAGACTTATTCAAGAAAAGAGTATTGGAGTGGAGGGACATGTCAAGTGGAACTAATGATTTAATTTTTATTTGTACAGCAGATAAGGACGATAAGTCTATGAATAATGATGACATTAAGCAATTTTGTGTTGAAAATGATGTTAATATAAATTATCACGACGATAATACAAAGATATCTGCGTGCAATAAAGACATACCAACTACTGGTTGGGATTATTTGTTACTTATTAGTGATGACATGGAATGTATAATGCGGGATTGGGACTTAGTTGTTTGTGATGGATTTAAGAACTATGGCTCTGGTGTTATTTGGTTTGACGATGGGCTTAATCATTCAATAGATACGTTTATAGTAATAACAAAAGAATATTATGATAGATTTGGATACTTATATAATCCAGAATATAAAAGTGTATATTGTGATAATGAGTTTACAATAGTTGCAATCAAATTAGGACAAATAGTTAAGGCAACACAATCAATAGTAAAACATAATTGGGTTGGATTAGAACTAAAAGATGAACTGCATATACAAAATGAGAATAGAGAAAATTATGATAGAGATAGTGAAGTATTTAAAAGGAGGAAAGAAATAAACTTTGGAATATGAAACAAAAACAACTAGAATTTCAATTTATGAAAGAGATACCAGTTCAATCTGAGTGTTTATATAGATTTATAGGACAATGTAAGGGTTGTGAATATGATTTTAACCCAGAACACCATCCAAATAATCTAGATTGCACAAGATATAGACCAATAGGTATCGCATATGTAAAGAGGATAGAACAAAATGACACTACAAGACGATAGGGACTATTTGTCTCAACAATGTACTGGGCTAGAGGCAGAACTAGAAGAGTATATATTCAGAGAAAACGTTAAACACGTAAGAGAATTTGCATTTGAATGGGCATATCAAGAGAGTAGAAAAAAGAATGTTCCAGATAAGTTTGGCGATTTATTCATTGTTAGAAAATATGAAGTATATGGCATAGCATTAAAGAACCTTAAAAAACAACCAAATCCAAAGTGTAATATGTTAAAAATAAGAATGGATATTGAAAAATTTAGGGATAATTATGATAGGGAGAAAAGATGATAAATAAGTATAACGTAATGAGGAGAATGTATACGTTGGCATTTGAAAGGGGATGGGGACATCTTGCTAGTAGTTCTAGTGCATTGCCCATTATGTTAAAAATATATAAAGAGATGTTGCCAGAAGATACATTTGTATTATCAAAGGGACATTCATGTATGGCGCTATATGCCATATTACAGGAACTTGGATATAATCCAGACACAACTGCACCATATGGTGGATATCAACCAAAAGAAGGAATTAGTTATAGCTGTGGAAGTCTTGGACATGGATTACCATTTTCAGCAGGAATAGCTTTCGCAGAAAAATTAAAGTCTAAAACTGGAATGGCAATTCCAAAAGTGTATTGCTTGGTTGGAGATGGTGAACTACAAGAAGGAACAACTTGGGAAACATACTTATTAATATATAGATTTCACCTAAAGAACCTATTTGTTACAATAGATGCAAATGATTGGCAGGCATGTAAACCATGTTATGACAATCCAGCATCAGATATGATGAATAAGCTTGGTTTTCAAAAGATTAATTCAGAGAAGGGACAATTTTGTGAACTAACTAGGGGAAAACCATATATGCATACATTCTATATGACAAAGGAAAATTATGATACTGTAATTAATGGTATAAATGAAGATGAAAGCAAGGCAATAAAGCGTATAGAAAGAAAGAAAAATATAAATCAAAACTATGTAGAATATAGAAAAAGAAGATTAGAAACATTAAGACTAGGGAGGGAGAAGTTAAAAAATGCTAGAAAGATTCGCAAAAGTAATTGAAGAATTAATTTGTAAAGACGATAAGGTTATCTTGTTATATGCAGATATATCGTTTAAACAATTAAGAGAATTACAAGACAAGTATCCAAAAAGTATATATAACCTTGGAATATCTGAACAATCAATGGTATCATTTGCTGCTGGAATGGCACATGCTGGATTTAAAGTATATGTTTATACGCTAACGCCATTCTTGATAGAACGTGCATTTGAGCAGATAAAGATAGATGTTAATTGTACTAACCTAAATGTGAACCTAGTTGGATTTACTAATTATAATGGGCAGGGAGAAACACATGAAGAAACAGATTGTAATAAGATTATGTCACTATTTAGTAACATAAAATCATTCTATCCTGACTCGGCAGATGCAGTTGAACACGCAGTCTTACAGTCTTATGAGACTACAACTCCAACATTTATTAAATTATATAAGGTGAAAGATGGAACTTAGAGAATTTACAATAGATATGAGTAAAAAGAATGATTATATTGGTAAGATTAGATATAAAAGTACTAAGCGTAAAACGCCAGTAATAATGATAGCAACAGATAAAGACGCACCATCTGACCTAATAGTTAGAGCTACAATGATTTCAACTTGGGGATTTGATTTGGTTGTACATACAGAACAGAATAAATTAATTAAAATAAGAGTAATGATAAAATGAACAAAAAAGAAAAATTATGTGAAGAATGGATTATGAAACACGGATGTTGTGGTTTTGACCTAAAAAACAAGTGTATACACCTATATGATGGTGGACTTTACTCTCTAGAAGAATTTAAAGTTAAGAGGTCAAGAATACATCATTTTAAGAAATTGCCAGATGGAATGGTTGAAATAGTCTGCACAAAGAAAAAATATCCATATATTGATAGACGTGCAGTAATATGCTATGATGATTTAGATAGTACAATAAGATACTTTAGAAACCTAAGGAGATTTGTTAAAACTAAACTTAAAGAAGATACAGACTTCTGGAAGAAGAAAAAACGTGGTAAATAAAATATTTGTAATAAGTGACACTCATTTTAATCATAAGACAATGATTACTGAAAAGTGGAGAGATTTCGAAACAGTTAGAGAGATGAACGAACATATAATATATCAATGGAACAATACGGTTGGGGCAGATGATTACGTGTTTATATTGGGTGATTTATGTATTGGAGGAAAGACTAATACTATAAACGAGATTATGCCAAGGCTAAGGGGTAAACATGTGTTTATTTCTGGTAATCACGACAAAGGACTTTCAATAATTAAAGTACACTCTATGGTAATAAAATACAATGGAATTGATATAGAATTAATACATGACCCCAAAAATGCTAGTGGAAAGTATAAATATGTAATTCATGGACACGTACATAAACACAATAGAGAATTTACTAAAAATCCCAAACTAAGATACTATAATTGTAATTTAGAATTTCATAAATATAAACCACAGTTATTAAGTCAAGCAATGGGAGACATGAAAAGATGAATAAATATTCTAAATATAAAATAGTATGGTTTCCATGGAAACTAGAAAGCATTAGGGACAAGAAGATAACTCCACCTATTTACATAAGATATAAACCAATAAATAGTTGTAATAATAATTGCAGCTTTTGTTCTTATCGTAAAGAAATATCTGGAATGCATGGAGATATGAGATATGCAGACTGTATGCCAGAAAAGAAAATGATTGAGTTTATGGGGGACTGTAAACGTATGGAAGTTAAGGCAATGACACTTAGTGTACGTGGTAATGAAAATATATTGATAAATAATTGTGGTAAAATAGAATTAGCTCCCATAAAAGAGGTTGTAAAAAGAAAACTTAGGAGATTTAGTATTGGAGAATCTAATGGCTTTGTTAAAACCGGTAAAATTATAAAGTGGTATAGGCATAAAGCTAATTGTGGGTTATTAAAAATAAAAACAGCTTGTGGATATTCATTAACCATGACTCCTAATCATAGTGCTTATGTATACAGAGAGAATAGGCTTATAAACATAAACACAAGCGAATTAAAAATAGGTGATTTAATAGCTACTCCAAGAGAAATAAAAACAGAAGAAAACGAAACCATATACTCTAATGATTTCTTTAGGTTGATGGGATATTTTGTATCTGAAGGTAGTTATGGAGATTGCGCTATAAACTTTGATTTGGGATTTAACAAGTTTGAACAAATATTAATTAAGGATATAACAAATATTGCAAAAAAAATGGGATATAATTGTAGTATATATAAAAAACAAACAAATAAGACGCAGGTGGTTATCTTTTCCAAAAAACTAATGGATGAATTTAAACTATATTTAAATGATAAATGTAGAAATAAAAATATTCCCTCAATTGTGTTGAATGCTTCAAGAGAAAAGAAACTTGAATTTATGTATGGTTTATATGCTGGAGATGGATGTGTTAGATACAATAAAAAAAGTGGTAGATGTATACTTAATTTAAAAACAAGTAGTAAATTACTTTCTGATGGATTAATAACACTATGGAGAACGTTTGGAGAATTTGTGAACGTTTACGAAGGAATTAATAAGATTAGATATATAGATGATAGAAAGTTAGAAGAATCTAATTATTTTTCAATAGATTTTAACGGATTTAGAATCTTAAAGTATAAATTTATAGCAAAATTATTTAAGCAGAAAGGGATTAAACCAAGGCAACTAGATACAAAATACTCATTTATACAAAGAGATAATAGGAACATAATAAAGTATTATAATGACCTCGCCTTATTAAAAGTAACAAAAATAGAGGAACTAGATAATGATTTTGATGAAAGAGTATATGATATAAGCGTAGATGGAACACATAATTTCTTTGCTGGGAATGGTTTAATCCTAACACATAATACCGGTGGAGGTGAACCATTGATATATCCGCACATAGTGTTACTACTTAAGTTAATGAGAAAATATAATATAGATATGTCTATTATAACAAATGGATTATCACTTGATGGAGAAAGGGCAGAATTGCTTAAATATGCCAAGTGGGTTAGGGTATCTGTAGACTATTATAATGCTAATGGGTATGCTAAGTCAAGAAGAATACCAAAACGTAACTTCTATAAAGTAGTAAAAAACATTAAGGAATTTGATAAGATTAGAACTGGAGACCTAGAGTTAAACTATATAGTTCATAAAGATAATTATAAGGACGTATATAAAACTGTTAAGTTTTGGAAGAATGTTGGTGTAGATAACATAAGGTTCTGTCCAGCATGGTTTCCAAACTTCTTTGAATATCATAAGAAGATATATCCAGAGTTTAAGAAACAATATGCAAAGGCTAAGAAACTAGAGACAGATAGATTTACCATAGGAGAGTCATTTACTAAAGAATATGATGGCGGTTGTTCTATAGAACGTAAATATACAAAGTGTCCAATGATGCAAATACTTCCAGTAGTTGGTGCAGATTGTAATGTTTATACATGTCATAATAAGGCATATGATAAAACTGGAATAATCGGTTCAATCAAGAAACAGTCTTTTATGGATATGTGGTATTCAAAGAAAACATCAAGGTTCTTTAATAAATTTAATCCTTGTGAACACTGCAAACATCAGTGCACAAATGATGCAAAGAATATAATAATAAATGAGATATTAGAATCGGGTGATAACTTTGTATAGAATTGCCACTATAGCTCAGCGGCAAGAGCATCTGATTTGTAATCAGAGGGTCACAGGTTCAAATCCTGTTAGTGGCTTCGGGGCGTGTCGTATAATGGTATTACATTCGCTTTGCAAGTGAGGTATCTGGGTTCAATTCCCGGCACGTCCATTGTCTGAAGAAAAAACCGAAGAAATGTGTGCAGGTTAGGATAGGGTTTCGCAACACCATGCGGTATGGGTGACAAAGGATAAATTGGTTATCCAAAGTGTGTCTGCCACAAAGGATACTACCTAAACTATCCACTTCAGACACATTAAATAAAAAGGTTTATAAAAGAAGGAGGAATAAGAATAATATGGAAAAAAACAAAACGTATAAGTCTATGTGGCCATGTTTTAATTGTGGGCACAAAGTAGTATTTAATATACCATTTGGAATGACACGGTCTGAATATTTCAGAAACAATCGCACAACGGCAATGTGTAAAAATTGCGGGTGTAAAACATGAACAAATGTCTAGTATATTTAAGGGGTGGACTTGGAGACATGTTCCCATTCTTAAGTCAAAGAGATAGAATAAAGGTTGATTTTAAGATAGATGAGTTTGTCTACTTATTTGATACTGCATATACACAGAAGATAGATGTAGAGGCATTTAGACTTAACTTAATAAGCATGAAAGAGCTACTTAAGTCATATGATATTACTATGGACAATATAGTTCCAAGTGATGTTACGAGTGCTTGGGATTTAGATTTCCATTGTGAGGGATGTCATGTAAACGGTCCAGAATATCATGGAGATGACAAGAATATGTTCTTTGGCAGAAAGAGTTCAACCAAGGACTATATACTTAAAATGGCAGATGCAAAAGAATGTTCTTGTGTTATAGATGTTGCTATACCAGAGAATATATTTATATGGAAAATGGATGAAACTGGGAACTTTATATATTCTAAAATAGAGGGAGATAATAGGATAGTTAATCATCCAAAAATAGATGAAGAAAAACAATCATATCTAGATAATCTTATGAAAGATAAACATATAGTTGTTCAGTTTGGTATGCGTGGATATCATGAAACTAGGGATAGTGCAAATGAGTACATATCTTGGTTAAAGGGACAAGGATATAGGGTATTAGTTATAGGATTTAACTATGGATTTCAGTTTGATAACAACGTAATTGATTTGACAAATGGCATACTTTCGTTTAATGAATATTTATATTTAGTAGAACACGCAGAGAAAGCAATGTTATATTCATCATTCTTCAGTTTTTATAGAATGTATTTAGGAAATAAAAAGACAATAGTATATTGGGCAAGACATCTTGGTAGTTGGGACAATTATTTGTATCCAAGGTGCTTACAAAATGCAAACAATACAATAATTAATTCAGACGTATATGGTATAAATTCTCTAATGGATGTGACAAATGGTTAAGAAAAACAGTTTAATTCAGTTATTTAATACTAAAAAGAATGGATTAGATAATTTCAGGAAGTCAATGGCAGAAGAGCAGCAATGCTGTATAATGGTATCTAAGATATTATATACATATACTCCTGGAATGGATAAAGATTCCTCTGGGTATTTAACAAAGCAGGACGGGAATAATATCTATGAGTATAATAAGAAAGCTAAAACGTGGAATAAAATACAATGAAGAACACACCAGAAGAAGCAAGGTACTATGCAATTAAGTTCTTATTAGACGATATGATAAAATATATAGATGAAGACAAAAAGACCATAGAATTTTATGATGATGGTAATAATTATTTATATAGTAAAGGATATTGCAAAGAAGATAGAGATAGATATGTTAAGGAAAAATTTGAAGAAATGGAGACTAAAAAATGAAAAAAGAATTAGATATATATGGAGATTGTCCATTGTGCAAACAATCGTGGGACGCTGGAGAAATGCCAAAAGCAATTAGAAGATACTATGATAAACCATACAGATTTTCTAAATTAATAGGCATAGAAACACTAGATTATGATGGAGTATCAATTTGGAAATGTCCATTCTGTAAGACTAAGTGGAATAGATTTACTGGGGAGATAACTAAATGACAGAACTAATAAATTCTAGAGTGGCAATAGTAGTAATTAATAACCACAAATATATACCAAATTACTTCTTCACTTCGGTAATAAATCTTCTTGTGTATACAAAAAAATACTTTAAAAACGTAGATATTGTTAATATAAGTGCATATGATGTAGCAATTATGAGGAATATAGCCTGTGATATGGCTGTTAAATCTGGGTTTGACTTTGTATTTATGTGTGATGTGGATATGACGTATCCAAATGATAGCATTCTAAGGCTATATCAGAGACATATATATTTAGAAAATGAAAATTCAATAATAGTTGGAAGTGCAAGGACCAGAACACCACCACATTATCCTACTCAGTTTAAGAAATTTGACCATGTTCCATTTGGAGCAGAAGAAAATAGGGTATTTGCAGACACAAATAGTAATACATTGGTTAAAATAGAGGGGACTGGATTAGTTGGTGCATTGATACCAGTATCTATCCTAAGAAAGATAGATAAACCATATTTCCAAAATATATATAAGGAAGATGGTGGATATGAGGGAGAAGACATTAACTTCGCAAAGAAATGTAAAAAGAATAATATTGATATTTATCTAGACCCGCAGGTTAATTACGGGCATGAACTAATTAAAACAATTGATGCATCGGGTGAGCATCTAGTTGAACCTCAGTAATCTAGATAAAGCTACATAAGTTTATGTTATCAGTTAGACGTAATCCATTCTCAAGGTAGGCGTCAAGGATGTTCGAGTCGTCCAACTCTCGCTGGAAGAGGTGAGGAAAGAGCTATGGTAAGAGGAAGAATAAAAAATCCAGAGGAATGTGAGCGTATTTCTTTATATTTGCCAAAGAAACAAATTATAAGAATAGATGCTATCATTTCTAAGTCTGGTATTAAATCTAGAAATAAGTATTTTGAACAACTCATTAATAATTCTGCATTATCAAATCCTGATGATGAGATTAAAAATCTTGAACGACAGGAGGCAGAGTTAACTGAACGTATATCAAAGATAAAAGATAAGAAGATAAAGCTTATGGATGTTAATGATATATATAAGGAAATTGAGGCTGGACAAAAGATTAACAAGAGAAAGGCTATCGCAATAATTCAAAAGTCTATAGTTGACAAGAACTATGAGGCAGCAAAGACATTTTCAACCACTTGGTCAGTAATGTTAAGCTGTTCACCAGAAGAACTATTGGCAGAAGCGTATGGAGGATTAAAGTATGGACGTTAGCGATTTATTTGGAGGAGAAAATAAGTTTCGTGTTACTATTAATAAGGAACAAAATCTTATTAGAGAAACAAAGGCCGAGAACAAACCAAGGAGCAGTCCTGTTATTAAGTATAAGTCAAAGCAAGAAAGAAGACGTGAAAATTTAGACTATACAAAGAATTTCTTTAAGGATTTAATTGGTAGAGAAATAACACAAACTGAGCTTAATGAGTATTTTGCACTATTTGATGCACAAGAAACCAATATTTGGAAGTTTTCAGATGTATTAATAGAAAGAGACCTGTTAGAAATATCAGATATGGACGATTCTGGATAAAAACATTTATAAAGGTTAGTATATTCTAGTATACTATGGTAGAAACAAAAACAATTGATGGTGTCTTAGAAGATATTAAAATTAAAGAATATTCCAAGATATTAGCAGATGGCACAGAAAAGATAATGAAAATAGGTAGACTGCAGATTGCGGGTACTGGCTTTACTACATTTGATGAAGAAATGATGAAGGCATTCGTTGTTGGTGATGCTGTTTCTATAGACTATACTTCCGTGGTTAAGGGAGATAAGACATTTTATAACATAAAGGGTATTATTCCAACAAGATTAGTAAAGAGAGATGATAGTAATACGCCACAATCTCCAGTAGTAGAATCTCAAGAGAAAATATTTCCAAATCAAGTAGAACATGCTACTTTTAAAAAGTTTGATGATAAGAAATTTAAATTTGATTATGCTAATACAGAACAAAAGATTAGAAATGTTATAGAAAAAGTAGATAAAGACTATGGTGGTTTTAAACTCAATGTTATAGAAATTAAAACAGACATAGAGGGAGACGAAGTAAAACTTTCCCTATTTAGACATGACCCAGAAATTTAGTGAGTATGGTCTAAGAAACAGTAAAAGAGTAAGGTTAGATACAATAAAATTTATTAAAGAGATACTAGAGAGGCATAAGAACATAAAGATAGAAGATATAGTGTCAGTTGGATTTATTGAGACTGGAGAGTTTCAGTATAAGGTCAATAATGAAATAAGGGATAGACAAGTCATTACGCTATTAGCATATCTTTGCTGGTTTTATGATATCAAAAGTAATGAAATATATGGATAAAGCAAACAAGCAACAAATATTAAGAGAGAATGCGAATGAGTTATATGCCATGAAAAAGAGTGGTTTAAACTATATTCAAATGTCAGACAGAATGTCTAAGGACTATGATGTAGAAATTAAGCCAGAAGATATTAGTGCTATGTTTAAAAAAGAAGAAGCTAAGGCATTTATATATGGTTCAAAAAGTAGAAAAGATAATGCTAACTATGAACTAGAACAGTTGTCAAATAGATATAAAAAGGCTAGTGATATGGTAGATTGGCTTGTTGATTCAATAGAGAAGATTAAAGTTGGGTTATCTGAATTGCCACCAGAAGAGTATGCAATTAAGTTTATTAAGCTAACACCAGCAATACTTTCAATATCAAAGGAAATTATAAATCAACTAGAATATGTAAAGAAAGAACAAGAACAGATGGCAATTGAGCAGAAAAGCATGATGTTGTCACCAATAGAAGTTAACATTCAGATGACTAAAAAGCTAAAAGAATGGTCTGACAAAGGATACATTAAGATACTTAAAGTTATATCTGTTAAGGATGAAAATGAAGATGAAAAAGAAAATAAGAAAAACAACAAAGAAATTGGCGAAGAGAAGTACGAAGAAGCTGAAGAAATTCCCGCCTAAGTTTAAAACTAAACTAGACATAACTGTTACGTTTGTTTTATTAGAGCGATTTTATTAAACGCTCTTATAATTTAATTATTGAAAAGGAGGAAAAGAATGGTAGAATTTAAAGAAACAAAGCTGAATGAAAATGATTTAAGAAGAAAGAAGTTAGAACTATGTTCATATAAACTAGGAATTTTAACTAAAAAGATTGACCTTAAAAAGGCACAACTTGATAGACAATTAGAAGACTATGCTAAAGAACTTGAGTTTGATAAACTTGTACTTGAACATAAACAATTAGCTTTAGAACAAGAAGAAGTAATTGCTGGTGGTAACATTAAGGTAGTCGAAAGACAAATCGCTAGTGGTATTGAAAAGCAAGCTGAATAATAACATGGTAAATAATGTATTAAAATTTTTAAGCAATGTACTATCACTAATTTGGTTTTTTGTGGTAGTACTTTGTATTTCTTTATTGCCAATTACAATTCTTGTTGCAATGATAAAATTCCTATTTAATATATTATAATGACATTTTTAAACGATAGACCAACTAAATTATTAATAAGAGTCTCAAAGAAGACATTAAGAGATATTCCATTAACTAAACTTGGAATGGGTATTTATAACAGTAAGATATGTACAACCAAAGTAATCTCCAGATTTATGGAGTGTGGATTAGTATATATAGAAAAGAAGGGTAATATGTCTCTAGTAAAGATAACAAAGAAAGGTAAGGATTTATGTAAAGACTTATTTGACTTAAGGGAAAAGTATGGAGACGGGATAGTAAACTTATGATTAAGGAAATAGAAGAAGTACACGATAGAGATGGTAACAAGAAAATATATTTTGTTATCACAAACAAGTCAGAAACTGGATTCAACGATTGTTGGATTAAGTATATAGGTAATACACCACAAATAGATGAGGTAATCTGTACATGTAAATATGGTACAATTCAGGCAGCACTAGGTGAGAAGTATATAATATGTAGACATACAAAGGAAATGCTTGCATATTTAGAGGAACAAAAGGATGAATGCACAACAGAAACAAATACAAACTAAACGACTAACCGATTTAATTTCGTTTGTCGGAAAGGTTGGAAACTATAAGGGTTATTGTAAAGTAAAACCCAATACGTATGAGCATGAGCTAGCTAAATTTAATATAGTATACTTCTTAGTTAAGAATGGCTATCATGTATTGACAGAGGCACAGTTGGTTTCTGGTGGGATACCAGATATAGTTGCTATAAAGGATGGTTCTGGAATGATTATTGAGGTATTGAATACGGAAAAAGAGAAAATAAAGAACCTAGAACATAATCCCAAAATAGATAAATATCCGGAGGAATTCACATTTGTAGAGGTAGACTGTATGGACTATCAAACTGAATGTACAAAATTCTAGTGGGACAAGAAGAAATATTAACATTCTTAGAAAAACATCCAGACGAATGGTTCTGTGCATTAGATATAAAAAGAGAACTAGATGATGAATATAACATAAGTTCTGTAATGTTGGCACTAAAAAAGCTACTTACACTAAGAGATATAACCTCTAAAGAAGAGTTAAAATATAAAACGAATAAAAAAACAAAATATTATAGGTTAGCTTAACTACTATTTAGTAGCTACAACTTCCTTGCCTTTCTTCACTGCACTTAATATAAAATCAAGTACTAATGCAGAACCAGCTGCTCCAATTGCAGTAACATCTAATCCTAATCCACCTAATCCAAAGAATGTACCGAAACCAATCATACCTACTCTTAATACGGTAGATGCTAATTGTGTCCATTCAAATGTGGTAATCTTGCTGTCTTCTAATGCGTTGCTTGCCCATCCAGCCAAAGAACGTCCAACGGGGACTAAAACTAATGTTGCTATTTGTGTAAAATCCATTTTCCCTCCTTGTAATTTAGTCCTTATCGGGGACTAGGCGGTTTTTATCGTGAACACGTTATGGGAATTAACTGCCCCATAATACAATTGACTAATTAGTAATTAACTTTAATTAATTCTACTTCGTCTAAATCTGCCTCAGCGTCTTCAAAGTCATTGTCTTTGTCTAAGTCTGATACATCGTAAGTAACAGTAAATCTAGCTTTCACTAAATCATCATCGTCACTATCGCCATCATTATAGAAATAAACCTTAACTTCAAAACTCACAGTAGCATCTTCGCCGTTTACATCAACATCAGTGTCTTGAACAAAGATATTTGAGATATCTCTATATTCTTCAACATTTTGATTTTCGATGTCATTGGAGTTCAATTTAGCCATTAAAGCCTTTTTGAAATCTTTTGAATCAAGCTCAGATAGTGCTAATTCAATTGCTTTATCTTCAGAATCTAAGTCCTTAATTTCTTTAAGTTCAGAGAATTTTGAGTCTAATGCAACGATTTGAGCACTTAAGTTGGAAACATCTACGTTTCCAGCTACTACTTCTGGTACAGATACATTAACTTGTGCAGCGATACTAGCGATATCTTTATCAGATAACTCTAACCCGCCATCCTTAAGAGCGATACCACCAAGGATACCAATCAAAAGTGCCATTGCAGCTATTAAAGCTCCAACGTAATACACATTTCCGTTTGTATTTGTCATTTTATATTAACCTCCTTTTCAGTCATAAAATTGTGCGTATATGGTCTCATATATCATATATATTGTTCATTTTATCTTTTATAAATGTTATTATATTCCACTATACCCTAAAAAAGGGCTGTAAACTGGCTAGAATAGAACAAATGCATTGGCATTAGCCTATCAAAATCCTTTTCAAATTCCTTTTGGAGGTCTATCTGTTTCTTACTTGCATCATATAGAACTCTTAAAACAAACTCTGAGCACATCTGAGACTCTGGTCCTTTCATGCGTTCGAAGAATGGTATCTTTTTTTTTGTTAATATTAAACTTCCTATTGCTAATATTGACTTCCAGTCATATGGTATTCCTTCATATTGTTCACAATACTTATCAATTGTATAAATCTGTAGCTTTGGTCTTAGTATAACTATATTACCGTCGCTGACCTTATTATCTAACCACCAAAGTGGATATGGAGAATGAACAACTCCATTATCTAATGCCTCATAAACAGTAGCACACTTATCTCCATTTTCATCAGTTTCAAATCCAGATACTATTCCCACGTGATTTATACTATCAATCCAACCATCTCTACCAAATTCCATATAGTTAGCAAATCTTATAAGTTTAAAAAATACAGCATCCCAACCATCAGTTATCTTGCTGTCATTAAATCTAAAGCATATTACGTCCCCTTCTTTTATTGCGTTTTTCATTTGTAATAAACACCCATAGTTTTTAATTCTGTTAATTCTGAATCAAATACAACCTTAATTCTACATGTATTTATATCCGTAGAAACCTGTGTGCTAATATAATTGTCTAAATATGTATATGTAGAACCATTATCGAAGGATACGAATACAGCAGTTCCAGCCAAATTATTACCGCTTATCCTAGATTCCATATATGATGGGATAATAGATAGTTGTATAGTATCACTTATCCATATAGCAGGTAATGATGTCGGTAGTAGTGAACCAGATTCTATTTTTGTTTCGCTATGCGTTCCACTATCTGTATCAAATGTGTTTAAATATGAATGTTTCATTTCATTAGCATTATCAATATCACTAACAGTATATTCAAACTTAATACGTTTTTTAAGTATTTGAGGAATGCTGCTTCGTTCCTTTTGTACAGTTACCTCTGTTTGTGTTGGTTCATCATTACTAAATATATGAGTAAACTTCTGTATGGTATATCCATCTTCCGAAGGGCTTAATCCATTATATGAGTCAGATATTCTAAGCTTCTCTCCTGGCCTTAGGGTTGGTAACATTAATGATTTGACCGTACCAACTATTGGTGGAACTAGGTTTTTACTTAATTCGAAGTCTGCTCTTGCCTGTGCCTCATCAATTGTGGTTAAACTAGTATCTGTAATAATTGTTTCTTTAATGTCATATTTGGCCTGTGATTCTGTGTCTTCTGCTGTAGCTATAATTCTAATATCATCAGATTCTGCACCATATATCTTAACTCTATTTGTTACAGATTGTAAGTCTGGAGAAAAATCGCTTGTTTCTATTAGATTTATTGTGCTAACTATTGCCTCTGTTTCATTGGTAATAGTACCGCTTGGCACATAATGTAATATAAAATAAGCATCTACATATGCATCATATGAACCAGCAGAACATAATTCTTCTACTATTTCCCAGAATGGTTTTTCACTATAATTAACAGTAGCAGTTGTGAGGTCGTCTTGTATTTCTGCGGTAGATATAATTCCACTAAAGTATTTATCAACTATCTCTTTTAAAATAGTAGACCTTGCAATGTCAGTAGCAGAATATGTTACTAATTTACCTATTGTTCTAACCGCACTAGACCTTCCAACCAACTGCATTCTTCCGTCTGTACTAGCTGGTCTTTCTATTAATCCAGTAAACACAAGGGTTGTTGGAGTCCCATAATCTAAATATATTTTCAACTTATCATACATACTAATCCTGCCAGAATATTGTTGATATGAATTATCTATATTAATTGCAAAGTTACCTATTGTTTCTGTTATCCCATCGGTATAGCTTCCCTCTATCGTGTCTCTAGTAATATCAATAGTTTCTGTATCTGTCTCTACGATAATCTTATATTGTACGTTAAATACGGGTGGAACGAATACGTGTATTGGGAAACCGCCTATCTTCTCTAAGTTTCTTACTGGAAATCCCATTATATTAAATCCTCCGAACACACATCTGTATTATCCTTGCAGAATCGTACATAAAGTGTTGGTTGGAAGTATCTCCAAGTAGAATAACTACAGTTATAGTCTGCATACATCCATAGTGGAATATTCTCATCCATTACCGTATTCTCTTTGAATAATGTCCATGTGTTATATGGTATATAACTTGGTGATTTGGTTGATGTATAGTTCGCAGTCATGTTAACACAAGTTAGGTTGTTTGTATTATCAATATATACATACATATTTGACCTTCCAAGCGTTATATCTTCCTCGTTACCAGTGCCACTATTATAAATATAGCTTATTTCATCTGTAGTTAAACTTCTATTGTAAATACGAACATCGTCGATTTTAGCATCTAAATTTTTACTTGTACCATCTGATTCAGACGCTATTGCCAAGTTACTCATACCAGTTATTATTTTACCAGAAACCGCTTTGTCTATACTAATTTGCTCCCCATCTACATACGTTTTTACAGTAGAACCATTATAGGTCATTAAAAAATGATGCCAAACGCCAATCTCAAATATATAATATACATCATTTGTACTAACCCATCCAGTTACATCGTCTGTTTTTACGATACTCCTAATTTTATTAGACGATGGTACAAATCCCAATGCCCATTGTTTGTTTTTTCTAACAACAGCCAAATCTGTTGTTCCAGATTGTATCGAATTTAAATTAACCCAAGCCGATAAAGTAATGGTATCTGTAAAGTTTAATGATTTTGAATTACTTATATTAATATAATCATTCACCCCATCAAATCCAATTCCTTGATTTATTTTCCCTTCGGTTAAATGATTAGTATCAAATATTACTTGCGGTTCTTCTGATGTTCCATTATAATCTCTTCCAGAATATTGAGCAACTAAACCATTATTATTCAAAGCATAATGTCCTATTCCTAAATTATATTGTGCTGTAATTTCTGATTGAGATAATGCTCTTGAATATATTTGAACGTCGTCTAAGGAGCCGTTAAATATATCTCCCGAACCTCTCATTCCAAAAGTGAAATCACCAACATCTTTTATAGAATCAAGAATAGTTGTAGGAGTGATAGATGAAATTAATCCATTACTATATAGAAGTCTATGAGTTCCGTTATTGACTGCTGTTATGAGTGTGTAATCGTTAAAAGAAATACCATTTATCTTAGCATAGTTAGAAACAGAACCATTGTAATATTGCCAAACCAATGTTGAACCTTCAACATAAATTCTGTCATAATAATTTTTGCCTATAAAATGCTGTTTAGTTAGAGAATTTGTTTTTACCCAAAAAGAATATGTATAAGTATCATTTTTTTCAAAATTCATATTAGAAGAATTTAAACTTATTTTCCCATCAACTCCATCAAACTTCATAGCCCCATCTTCAATAGTAACGCCACCACTAACTGTTCCATGATTAAATGTTCTACCATAGCCAGTTCCGTTATTAACTCCAGTAGAATCAATAACGTTCCCTGTATTATTATAGTATTGGTCGTTAAGTTTGTAATGGGCGACTAAACCTTCTTCCAACTCCGCATAGTATCCTTTGTTTGTAAAGTTTAATATTGGAGAATTTTTAGTCTGTCCATAAACACTTACGTTCTTTGCAGTAGGACTATTTGGTGAAAACTGTATATAATCAACAGCAGAACCCCAAGCATATTTCCATTTAGAGTAAAAGAACTCAATCCATCTTGTAATATTTATAGAATAGTCATCATTGTGTGCTTTAATATAATACTCCTTACTTCCACCAATATAATCATAATTAATACTAGTTATATTAACAGAGCCAGAGCTTAAATTCATTGGTATGGTTACATTTACATTTCCAGTTGGACTATTGTCTAAGTAGTTCTGTATACTAGTAACATTTAAAAATATTCTTCCAATTGTTGATAATAGATTGAAATTGTTAAACTGTATTATTCCATCTGTTTCCGAATATATATTTAGTGGTATTAAATAGGATTCTCCTATAAATTTAGTTCCATTAAAGTTAATTATACTATCTGTTATGCTTATGTTTGTAGTGCTATTTATAGCTCCAGATATATTTCCGTCAATTATTCCATCTCCACCGAAGTCAAATGTAAGATTACTTGGCTCACTATCTGGGATAACTATCTCTACTGTATCTACATATGGTATTATAACCTCTTTCCCAGTTAGTCCATTAAATGCAATTTTGTATAATAGGCTTAGTCCTGGATTTAAGAATGTGTGCTCTATTCCGGGTTCTACACTGTCCCAATTAGCTCCACCATTAGAACTCATTGAGAAATTAACAGATGCGTTATTTTCATAACCACCAACAGTATTATTATAATCTGCGGTTAATGTAGCAACTGTTATTGGTGCTTTAGATGAATATATAGGATATGATTGTAAACTAGAATTTGTAAACTTACTACTTGTAAAGTTAATTTCGTTTATATATAAGTTGTTAGATACGCTTCCGCATCCCTCCGAATCTTCTTCATCATATGTTTGATATGTATATTGTTTAAATTGTAGTGCTGCAGCCTGTTCATCTGATATATATGCAATAAACGTAGATGGTAGACCTATATCTGCCATATAACCATTATAGTCAGTCCACCTGGACGTTTGATACTGATATTTAACTGAATATATTCCAGACGTATAATCATAGGTTATGGTCCTAGTTCCACCATCGCATCCGCTAGAACTACATGGCTCCCACCTATCTACCGTAGTTTTCTCAATTCCAGTTTTTACGATAGTCCAACTGCTATCTGCATTTTTATATGCACTAATCTTTATTGGTTCAATAGTTTCTCCATATTCATAACATACACTATCATCATCTTCATCGCAATAATCAAACTTAGTAGTATGTATAGCTTCGTCTGCCAATAATACATAATTAACATAATTGCATGCATTGGTATCATATTGCTCTTCACCAGAACCACTATATGATAATGATATGTTTATTGCTGATGTAGATAGAATATTTGTGTTATTTAGATATGCATATACTATGTTATCCTTACCAATAGATTCCCTAACGTCAATATCTTCTGGACCAGACACTGTTTTCATATTTAAATATCCATCATGTTCAGAATTTGTAACAGTTAAACTTGTATATTCATGGTCACAGTCTGGACATCCAGCATATGAATAATAACTACCGTCTGCTGTTTTATTCCATATTGACATATTTATTGATGAATCCTCAAAACTGTCTAAATATTTGCTTGATGTTGATGTCTTTTTTGGAATTAAATATCCACCGGCAACAGTGTATTCTGTGGGTGATGTATATATATCTGATGCGTTATTAAAGTAATTAAGATAATCTAGTCCAAATGGTAATCCAGTAATGTTTACTAAGAATGATATAAAACTAGATGACTTATCTAATAAAAAGTATATTGTGGAAACTCCATTATTGGAAACTGCAACCGTACTATTAATGTTATTTTGATAGTCTGTAGTCGTTGATAGGTTTTCTCCAATCATTGTTCCCTGGAAATACTTATCTATATCTGTTGAATTTATTTTATAAATAGTTAAATTTGTTGCATTACCAGATAATTCTATTGACACGTTATCAACATCATCATATGCATTAGCAGTAAATATGCTACCAATAAGGTTATTTGTTTTTCTGAAAAACTTAACAACTATGTTTGCAGTAAAGTCATATAGTCCACACACAAAATCTACTCCAAGTTCTGGACTATCTGAACTTAAGCATATATTACCAAAGTTAGAATGAGCAGTTGCTGTTACGTTAGAACCTATTTCTACAGATATGTCCCTAGTTAGGTTTTCTACTGTAAATGAATAGTTAAGTGTTTCTAATCCATAATATCTTTCAGTAGAGGTAACGCAATTACCTGCAAAATCACATGCAATAACATCATAGAAATACATATCTTCATCTAAGTTTGTCCAGTTAATATTATATACTATAGGCGCAGTATATGATGGCACATCCCAAACCATTGCCTCCTCATAAAAATTAGAATTAGAAACAACAAAACTTCCCAATTGAGTTATATCACTATATGGGTATGGGGAGTTTGCCTCATTTAAACAATAATATTTCATGTAATTAGATGGCCAATCTGAATAATAGAATGATGTTAGATGAATATAACTATTATTGGCAATAAAACATGAAGATGGTATTGTTAAATTATGTGTTCCAGCACCATCTTTAACCATCCAAATAGAAGTATCTGGAGAACTTGCGTCGATGGGTTTAGCATACACTATTGTTGATAAAACAGTTGCTCCCACTGGTAATGAGTCTAATTGCACACCCGAAAAATCATCATAACTATCCAAATCTCCATCTCTAAAATTAGAAAAATAATGGTCAATACTCCAATTGGGGAAAAAAGAGGCGAGTGGTATATATCCCGTGCCACTTTCCCATGCATAATTTTCATTATAATATCCACTATAATTTAAAGTACAATATCCATCTGTAATGTGGCTAACATTTGTTTGTTCTTGATAACAATAATCTGCAGAGGCTAGGGATATAAAAAATACACATAATATAATTAATAAAAAATTAAGCTTCATATGTAGTTTGATTAATGGTTCCACTAGATGTTCTAAGTGTAAATGTTATATTCTTTAAGTTTAGTTCATCTAATTGTACATTGCCATATATCCAATCCATTACTCCAAAATCAGCAGTTCTTGTAAGTGCAGTTGTATCTGGCGTCCAATTTATTATCGGAGATACCGTATCAATCAAGAAGTTTATAAGATTTGATGTTGAATATGTAATGGAATTACCAGTTCCAAATGGTATACCACCTCCAGAATTATAGATAGTTAATATTTCTGCACTGGTAAGCGTTCTATTATAAAGACTTATTTCATCAATTCTAGATGATGCATATTCACCATTCATTAGTCCATATTTAATTGAGTTTATTACTGGAGTTATTCCAGTATCTACTCCAATTAATGTGCCATTAATATATATTTCTCTAGTTGTTGTATTCCAGTTAAGTGTAATAAAATACCAATTATTTATTGTCATTCCATGATTAAAACATGAAGAAGTATCTGCACCAAGTTCTATACATATCTGAGCCGCATTAGTTCCGCTTATATATATTCTAGTTGCCCCTGCATTATTCGGATATGTATCAAAATATCCATCTAGTACATTTATACTTGTTGGATATAACCAAAACGATGTGCTCCCAGTAGTTCCAATACCAGTTGTTGCTCTAGTCAAATATGCATTATTATTGAAAAAATATGACTTTCCAATTTTACCATCTTGATTTACTTGTGCGTTAGTATTTATGGCATTAACATAATTTTTTGAATCAACAGCAGTAGTTCCACTTGTCTCATCTAATTTATAATAAGAAACTAAACCATTTTGATATATTGGATTCATAACTGGTGTATGACCACATAGTGGACAACTTGTTATGTTTGCCGATAGGCTATAATTTCCATCAGACAAATTATAAAATGCTATAGAACCAGAATCATTTACAATAGTATTGTTTACTATGTCTCCACTTTCTCTTAGTGTATAATTTATTGAGTATGTGTCTACTCCACTAACGTCCAATTCTTCAGATATGTTATTCATATTATACCATGAATTATTTTCAATCCTACCAATAAATTCAGATGATATACTATAATTATCTAAATAAAACGTTCTTGGTATAGATTCTGTTGATTTTAAAACGTCGTATGAATAGTTATAGTCAACTAGACCATAGTTTATTCCCCACTCAATACCCTCTTCTGCCAAGAAACTTGGTCCACAAGATGGTTCTATTGTGTAGATATATGTTAAATCAGTTAAATTAACCCACTTTGTCCCATTGTAGCAAGTAAATCTTATATATTGTTCATTAAACCCAAAATCGCTATTATAGACACTATAGTTTTCATATCTAATTTTCACATCTGTTCCAGAGTATGACATACATGATGTTGGTAATATTTGTTTTTTTGTAGTAACATAATTATATGTTATATATTCATCTTCCATAGGAATTGGCATATAACATGACATGTCTTTTGCAACTATATACGTAGAAACGCTTACGTTTAAGTTGGCTGGTTTCTTATAAGTAGTAGTTATATTAACTCCAAATGCTGGGTCTATTCCCCATCCCTGTAGTCCAGTAGTTAAGTCTCCATCATATAGTGTTCCATTTGAAGAATCTTTTACCTTAGAATATGAACCGGTTGCTATTGCGCCACACTGATATGACTTATTCGCCTGCTCTTGATAACAACTATTACTATATAAATCTAATGGCTTTGAATATGCAGAGCATTTCCAATTTAATATACCAGATTCATTTAAAAATATATCGTAGAAAGTATGAGTAAAATATTGTTTATCGGTTTCTAGACTTGTATTATATATTTCTGATGCTATTTCGTTTCCTGAATTATATACAGAATATCCATAATTATAAAATGGATTATCATTAGATAAATAACTACATGATATGTTTATTTTGGAGGCATTTGTATATGTTCCATTTGCTGGCGCTACCGGACTAATATCAAGTCCAGATAAAGAAACGGTATATGCACCATTAACACCAGAATTAACAGTAAGTGAACTTGCAGTATAATCATCATAATAAAATACCTTAGCATTACCACCACTACCAGTTCCACCAGTAGATGTTCCGCTACCGCCAGACCCACCAACTGTATTAATTGTAGCACCGTTTAGGTTAATGTGGTCTCCAACAATAACAATATCACCAGCAGAACCACCTCCGCCACCACCAGATTTACAATAATATGTATTACATGGTCCATTCGCTCCATTCGCTCCATTTGCAGATATGGTACTAGAAACAGTTATGTATGATGCATTTAAGTATATCCATCCACCACCAGAACCGCCAGCTGCATTCCATTTCTTTTCAGATGGACAAGTACTAGAACAATATTTAGCGTTTCCAAAACCACCAGAGCCACCAGACGAACCAAAATATACAGATGTATCATAATTAGATGCATATGTTTTTGTTGCCCCAGAACCACCGGTAGCAGTTGAACAAGAACCACAATATGTACATGCATAACCTGTTCCCCCAGAACCATTCCCTGGACCATTGCCAGTTGTTCCCTGTATTGCTCCACCACCACAACTATTAGATGTAGCGCCAGGAGTATATCCAACACCATTTGCACTAACTGGACCCAAGATTGTAATATTATTTGCAGTTATGTTAAGATATCCAGTACTGTTTACAGTTAATGAACCCAAACTAGTTATATAAACTTGGTCATATGTAAAATTACCACCCATGCTAGTTGGATTTATAATTGTTAAATTAGGTAAAACTGGGTCAAATAATCTAAGAGAATATTCTTCATAGTCAGAATCAACTCTATACTTTATTGTTAATTTGCCAGTATCTGAACCAGTATACTTAAATATTTTAGAGTAATAGTTTCCCTCTCCCCATTCTACTATCATGTTCTTTCCGAATGATTGAGGTGATGTAACATCTTTTATTGTCTCGCCAGTATATTCTAATTTTGAAACTTCATATTGATATATAAGTCCAGAACCATTTTGTATAATAATTGTATGTGATACCGGGAATAATTCAACAGCATCTGTGCCACCATCAAATTTATAAATATCTGTTATCGTCGGTGTAGATTGTGTTTTATATGTACTTATACGTTTTATTTCTGTATAGTTTGTTGATTGATTAATTGTGTATGTAATATCATAAACTGAAGCATTACGTATAACAGACTTAGTGCCATTAAATAAAGCATTTCTTTCTTCTCCAGAAGTTACCCAGTGTCCGTCTATATATGACTGAAACGTAGTAACGGTTGGCTCTACCTTAATTCTTAAAGAATCATTCAATGTCATCATTACGTAGGAACCCATCAGCACTGTCAGTAATAGAAATCCAACTGCGATGCTATATTTGTTCGTAGCCATTATATATATTTATTTACCATCCTTTATAAACCTTCTTATACCTTTAATCCAATGATTATTGACATGTCAATATCAAACCATACTGTATCATCTGCGTATGTTTTATCGCTATGCAAATCTCTTGAATTTTCAGTAATTGTTAACTTTTCTATATATCCAGATATTGTGCTTTTGCTATATTCACAAGCTGGAACATTATTGTTTTCTGGTTCAACCGTTGCAGTTACTTCGCCACCCTGAACATCTGCTCCTTCACATATTTTAACCAGTGTGTTTTTAATTGTATATGCATTCGCTCTGGTTGTTGTAACTATGTGTCCCTGTATTCTATATGTTGTGGTAATTCTTAATAGGTCAACAATTTTTGGTGTAGCAACGCCTTCATCTTGTCTGCCTTCTGATTTTGGTGGTGTAATTACAAATAATTTATTGTCTAGTTGTGTATTAGTACTAGTTGGATAAATTTCTACACTATACTCTCCCTTGCTTATTGTTATTGCTTGTACCATTTTATGCTGAAACTAATCTTCTTACGTCCTCCGTTAATTTTTGATTGTTATCTCTAAGTATTTTTTCTAGCTCTCTCTTATCTTGCACAACTACATTATATGTTACATTCATAGATACATTTGCATTTCCACCCAAACTAGATGGGTCTTTTGTAGCTATAATGTAATCATCTGGAGATGTGTTTACGGTTCCGCTTGGTGTTATTATGGCATCCTGAACATCTTTAGACGTATCACTATCATTTGAAAATAAAGACGATATTAACGAAAATGGATTAAATCCAGCAGCACTTAATAATGGCATGGAAGAATGATTGTTATTATCTTTTGACGAAGTATCGTCATCCTCAGACACGTGCTTTGTAATTATTATATGTGTTGATGTCCATGTCTTTTCTAGTGAATCTAGATAGTCTTCTGTTGTTACCACATAGTCTGAAACTCTTTGTTCTGCTTCATTTAACTCGTTTCTTGTGCTATCTTTATATCCTGCAATCGCTTCCACCCATGTATTCAATGCCTCAACCTGTTTTGGATATTTTGCGTGTATTTCGTCTAATTGAGTCTTGTATTCTTCAGAAGATTTATCATCTTCAAACTCTGCATTTAGCAAGTCTATTTCTTTTCTTAATTCTTCAGTCGTTATTTCTGGGAACATTATACCACTTTCAATTCCAAAAAATGAACCAGTTAGTCCTTTCCCGCCAGTTTCTATATTTACCTGTTCAACTGCTTTCTGATATGCATCAACAAGGCCTCCTATCCCCAAATCGTCTATATCTGGTTTATATAGCCCCATTGTTAATCCCGATTTTATAGCTGCCGATAATATATTACTTACTGCGTTTCCTGTCTTAATCATAATCTTAAATAATCCTGTAGCAAAATCCTCGTCTCCTATTAACTTTGCAACAATACCAATCCCAAGGGTAATACCACCATCTGCCCCCATTGTCCACATACCAACACCTATTAATGCATCTCCTATTGCCGCAAGTCCTTTACCATCATTTAAATCGTCATATGCCTCTTTTGCCATAAAAAGAGATACGCCAATCTTTATACCAAGACCAGCTGCCTTAGCAAGATTGCCACTTTTAAATACCCAATCTTCTAGTGCTTTACCAAAACTAGGAAATGCTAAACTTGTCATGGCCAAACCAGATATTACCTGACCTGCGGTCCATGCAAATAATGAGACTGCTCCAATTGCAGTTTGTATCCCCTCTGGTAATTCCATAAATGCTCCAAGTAAATCATATACTATTGGAGATAATGTTTCCATTATTGGAATCATTGTTACATCCATAGCGGCTGCCGTTAATTCTGTCACTCCCCATAAATCTAAAGATGAACGAACCATTCCATCAAATACCCTAGTAAGCGCCATACCTGCAAACATTGTAGATAACATTTCTCCCTGGAATCTTCTTGTCTGTCTTGCAGAATTAACTATAGTTCTGTTGTAGTCTTCGTTCTTTATTTTTAATTGGACAAGGGTTCTTCCTGCCTTGTCAACAATCTGGTTTTGTTTATTATATTCAAATCCAGCCTGTCTCATACCACGCAAATAACTATTTACATCAATACCAGAACTTTGAGCATCTTTAGCTATTGTTTGGTTCCTAGCATTTATTTTTGCATCACGTTCTTGTTCTGCCTGAATTTTATTATTTTCTCTTTCGCCTTTTCTTTTAGATTTTATTTCATCATTTATGCTTTCTATGGAAAGTTTACTCTGTATTTTTGAGCTTAATCTTGCAGCATCAGAATCTATTCTAGTTTGCGTTTTTGATAATGCCAACCTATTTGAAAGTTCTTGTCTTGCTAATTTAGAACGTTGAACATTAGCCTGTTTATGTGTTATTATACCCTTTTTCTCGTTTTTGTCAATCTGTTTTGACATGTCTTTGGTAGATGCCGTAAGCTTCGCTAGTTTCTTTTGAGTACTCTCAAATCCACTATCTGTTGCGGTTACATGTACGCCTACCTTTTTATTTATTGCCATTATCTTCTATGCTTTGTTTGTTTTGATTTTTGTTCAAATTCCCACTCAATATGCTCTTTTAACATATTATAAGCCGGGAGGGGCATAGCTAACAACTCGCTATACCCACCAACTACTTCCATCATCCTAGTTAGTAGGAGCATCTGAGCTCTTTCCTTCTTCAGTTTGCCGCTTAGCAATCTGTTCTTTAATCCTTCCAAGTGCTCGCTCATTTGTTTTTGCAGATTCTTCACTAACATCAATGACTTTAGCTAATATAGCCAAGAATATATCTTGTCTAAATTTTTTAACATCATCTAAAGTTAAGCTTTCGTCCCTTAGGCAATTAAGAATTAACTTACATCTTTTGTTCATTATGGAATCTTTAGACTCCCCATCCTCAACTGACAGCAATATTGAATCACTGATTGACATTGGATAAACATTAAGTTCAACTCCTTCTATATTAAGTGCACTACTAGCTCCAAAAAACTTTTCAAATCTATTCATCTTTTCCTCCTAAATATTTTAGTTGTTTACCATTTATTAATCTTACTATCTTTTCGTGACCACTATCCTGTGGTAACTCTTCTTCCTCGTCGGTATCTTTTTCTTGTACGTTATCTGCTATGTAATTAATCTTATCTATCATGTCGGTAAATAAAATACTTTTCATTTTCTGGTATTCCATAGCTTGGTCAAATACCCACTTGAAACAAAGTCCAAAGTCGTCGCAGAATTGGTCTCCGGCAAGATTTACAAATAATTCTTTTATGTCCCTAGGTACACGTGACATTACAAGCCCACTTTCCCTTATTTTTTTATAAATAATATCCCCTTCGTTAGCCATTCTTAATCACCTCTACTTCTGTTGCATTTTCTGGGCCATATGCAATAGCAAATTTAAAATTATCTTTATTAAGCGAGTCTACATCTGCCCATGTTTGGTTTCTGTGTTCTGCCCTAACGTCAGTATCGCACCAGAATTCAAAGTGTTTATCGTTGGCTTCTGCAAAATACCATATATCTTCTCCCATTAAAAATGTTGGATGTGTTCTTATTGGAACTTCCTCTACAACTCTTCTATTAACAAGTAGACAACCCATGTTTACTCCATAGATATTAATTAATTGTGGGTTTTTTGTATCTTTGATAATAAAAGGAACTAACTTCTTTTGCTCCTCGGATAACCTATTTGCCCTTAGGTCTCCAACAAATTCTTTGTATGCATTTATCTCATCAAATGAAAAGAACTCCATACCCTTACCCATTACTATGTCTCCAGACTTTAACAAGCATGGTACCTGTTTTCCTTCTGGGAATATATGAACGTAGAATCCGACATTGTCTTTATTATATGACAATAGTTTCTCTATCCCGTTAGTTGGAATAAATATATCTGTATCTATCCAGAATAAATAATCATAATCGCTCTTTAAAAAGTATTGTCTTATTCCCTCTCGTACCCTTGCAATCATACGAAGTGAATGCTCATCGTCTGGTTTCCATGGTGACCTCCATGATATTATCTTCTTATTCTTTACTGTTAAATCTTTAATAGAATTATAAAAGTCTTCATCATCTGGTGTGTTATCCACTACACAAACGTCAAAAACTGGATAAGACATTCTATTTAAATGGCCTATCCAGTCAATAAAAACTTCCTTATGGCGCTTGCTAACTGGAGCACATATTAGTACTCTTGGTAGCATACCATTTTTGATTTCCATACTAAGATTAGAACTTAGTCGAAGCTGTGAATGTAGCCAAAGTTGCTAGTGTTGCAGTTGTTGAACCGTCAATGCTTTCAAATTTGATATTCGCAGATGCGTCCTTGTCGAAAGGTGGTGCTTTGAATTTTACTGAGAACTTAAGTACTCCATCTGTGAAAGATGGTTTTACAGAAGTAAAGTATCCGTTAGCTGCTACAACTCTTAAAGCTGCTGCTGCTGGTGAAGCTATTAAGCTTCCTGGATTCTTTGTTTCATCAGTACACCAAAGTAAAGCCATTCTATACTTATCTCTTGTATGGTCTGAAAACACTGAAAAGGGTGTAGTCGTACTTGCTGTATGTATTAAGTCAAAAAAACCTGTACCAGCTGTTCCTGTTGGTGTACCTACTGCTAGCGGGTATGCCTCCAAAGTAATTTCTGTTGGTTCTTCTGGCGTAAACTTTACAAGTCTACCTCCTCTTACTGTAGCTATAGCATCGAATTCTTTGTCGCCTATACTGATATCAACTGTTTCTGTTATAGAAGCAAATTGTACATCAGTTTTGCCAACTCCTGCGATTGCCACTCTACATGTTTCACTCCATGTGTCTGGGACTGTTGCCATTTAATTTATCCTCCTTTTTGAATTTAATTTTCCTCTATTCATCTTTTCGACCATGATTATCTAGCTCCTGCTAGGTGTTGTTCTAGCTCTACTGCAATATCTGCATCTATTTTTTCTACCTGCTCTTTATATACTGGTGTAAAAAAATCATCTGATTGTTTATGTTTTACTGTAGTAAATCCATATCTCTTTATATCTGCTGTTGATGCTGATTTTTTAGACTGAGGTACAGATGGGTTAGAATTGTGTCTTTCTAGGTATACCCCAGGAACTACGTGTTCTCTAAATCCAGCAATAAGATATTCAGCATAATATGCATCTATGTCTAATAGTACGCCAGCTTTAGTTACACTAAGTTTTATGCTATTTGCTAAATGCCCAGTAGAACGTCTACTCTGTGCCCTAAGTTTCATTTTCTTTTGCATAATAGACATATTGTTTTTAATGGCTTTTGTTACTGCTTTCTCTACTCTTTTGTTATCTAACTTATAAGTTAATGTTATTATATCATTAATTCCATTTACTCTAATAGATACTACCATTAGTAAGAAACCGTCCTATCAAGTGTAAACATAAATTCATATTTAATTCTTTTAACATGTAGTCTAAAATTATCTGTTTCAACCATATCTCCACTTTTAACTGGTTTTATATATTTAAATCCAGCTGCTCTTAGTACGTGTCTATTTGTTTCAATGGTATTAAATACTTGGTCTATAAACTTAATAGCGGCAACCTTTTGACATGCATAGATTTCTATTTCTATAGAACCATTGTATTCTGTTCTTGTTTGTGTAATTTGTTTATTCTCATCTAACTCAACCTCTCCAATAACCATCACTGGATAATCATCCTTTTTTGTAAAGTTTTTATCTGAATAAGAATTTGTATAAGAAATAGTTGCGGTACCAACGTCATTCAATCCAGTGTACGCAGTCTTAACAGTATCTCTTAATAGTTCATTAAAATTTTTCCAAATAGTAGTTTCTACCTCTGATTTGCTGATGCTCGTTGCACTAAAAGTCATACCTGTTTACCCTCGATGAGTTATTTTGTCCACAAGGACAATCATTAGAAATATCTTATGTTTATAAATGTTACTATATTATTTTATATCCTTCTTCCGTATACTTCTATGGCATAAACGGTGTCTTCTAATTCATGAGCAACCGGTTCTCCATCTATTTTATAATTAATTTCTTTATGCGTGATAATGTTATCGTGTGAAATGGCTTCGGTTGACTTAAAGAAAAATCTCTTGTCTTTCGTTGTAAATACTCCCGCCTTAACAACATCATCCTCATTACTGAGTGCGTTAACCACTGCGACAGTACTAACAACAGTAGCAGTCCCAACATTAAGGTCTCCGTAGTCATTGTATGTGCTATTTGCATATGATGTTATTGTGACTGTGCTTCCAAGCGCATCTATCTTATCGTTAACGATACATTCATCTACAAACATATTGATAAAATAAAAAGAGATACGAGTGGGGTGAATATTGCAGATAATCTAAGATTAAATAAGTACGCAAGACCGGCAGCCAATATTGCAGAAATTGTGGTATTGACCCTATACCAATACTTATATCCCTCAACTAATCTTTTGGTTTCCTCCTGATTTTTAAATACCAATAATAATTGTTGCTTACTTGGAAGTGCCAAAAATTCATCTTCACTAATTATTAATCCACATCCCATATTATATCTTAACGGTTCCCTCTTTGAACCCGCCCATGCTTCTATTTAATGTACCTAGTGAACTCTCATACATTTCATAAAAAAACTTAAAGTTGTCAGATAGTTTTTTGTTGATTGTAATATTTCCGAATTTATAACTTCCAGATGAGCCTATGTCTTTTTTAGCATAACAATACGAAGCTGCTAAATATGTTGTCATTTCTTCTAGTGCTGGTGATATCTCAGATGCTTTTTGATTAAACTTAGAATACTCATATGTAACATACATCGCCTGAACAGTTGCGCTTGGAGCAGAGGATAGTGTAAAATTACCAGTAGATGAATTGATTGTAGCAACCGTTGCGATTGTCTCTACATCTCCAGACAATAAAGAAACAGATATATCGGTAGTTGTTACGTCACCATCTCTATTTCTATCTGCTATAAACTGTTTCCAGTTTTGAACATAAAAAGAATTATTAGACCCATCTATAATATTTGTTCTAAATGAATCTATGTACTGTAACCTTTCTCGGTCTACAGTTACGTTTACTCTATCGCAAACGTTTTTCTGAGCTTTTAAAATAAATAAAGAAATAAAAGTATCGCTAATAACACTAGAAGTAAGATTAGTAATAGCCCTTACCTTATCCATACTGGTAAATGCCATGGGGTGCTACTAGGCAGCCATACAATAAATCGCAATTACATCAGCAGACGTTTCACCTTCAGTATAGTACACTACCTTTGTTGCGGTAATGTTCTTTGTTGAAAGAGAACCTAATACTTCAGCGGCAGAGCCAGATGCTCTAATCCATGTAGTACTTCCTCTTGCAGTAACGATTTCTTCACTAACAGCCATATTTTACCTCCTTATTACTTTTTCTTTTTACGTGATTTATATACTTTTTTAGCCTTAACAGTAATATTTTTAACTTCATTTACAGAATCAGCAAAGTTTTGAATAAGCTTTAAAATATTATCCGCTTCCTTTGATTTTCCTTGTAAAACTAAGTTTTTATACTCTTGCTTTAGCTCGAACTTACTTGCCATTTATTATACTCCCTTAATTTAATTAAGAAGAATGTTAATAATCTATCAGTATATATCCGACAGTCAATGTACCAGATGTTACACTAGACCCATCTACAATAACTGTAGCGGATTGTGTTGTAACACTATCAAAGCTAACAGTGCCAGTTATATCTTGTTCTTGAGCTGCGCCAGTTAATACTGGTGTACTCTTCAAGACAGCTGGAAAAGTTATACTAGCAGTACCATCTCCGTTTGCGTCAGTAGTAATATCTACAGACCCGCCCTGAATGTTCTGCGCTCGTACATATCCTGAATGCCATCCAAATTTTCCCATTTCTTCTCCTTGTTTGTTTAATTATTTTAGTTTAGAGATGCTACTTTGTTTATCGTGGTTTTACACGAAGGTGGGTAACTCTAATCGTACCACCTTTAAATTTTATTAATTAACCTGCCCTCTTATAACCCCGAGGTTGCTATGGTTAATTCTTTTCGGTTATAATCTTTCGATTATTAGTGTTTTGCCGTGACTAATTAAAAGTCTGCGACATCAGCGAATGCTATTGCATCGTCCTGAACAACTTTAGCTTGGTATGCAGATTGTAACAACAAGATTGTTTGTGCCCTAGAAACTTCCCTACCTACTTCCATAGATGGTTCCATTCCATAGACGAATGTGCATGCCTTTTTAGGCTTGCATAAAATACATCTTGTCATAACTACTCCACTTGCGACATCTGTTCCATCTGGTCCTGCTGCACTACCTGTTCCGGTAATACTTTCAAGATTTGGTGTAACAACTATCTTAACTCCGATATATTGACCTATTTCACCGTTTTGAACGATGGTATTTCCGCCATATTCAGCTGCATTTACGAATGCACTATCCTTCAAGAAAGTTTCTTCTTGAGATGGACCTATGAATAAAACGAATGGGTCATCACCAGAGTTTGACCATGGGTTCTTAGTAGCACTAGATACTGTCCATGTAGACGAATTCCACGCCATACATTTTGTATCTTTCAATAGTCTAGCTAACTTAGGGACCATCTCTGTTGTTAATACATCTCCTTCCGCTAAAGTAGCGTCAGAATAAGCATCTCCACCATAAATGATTTGAGCGCCGACTGTTGTAGTAGATGATACTGTTGCATCACCGATAACTGTTGCAATATACTTGTCGATTTTTTCACCGACAGAGTAGGAAAGTTCTTCCTTTGCAGCTTCTAGTAAATTAATTAAATTAATTCTAGCAGCCCAGTCTGTGATAGCGAATCTAGCTTGCTGTAAAGCAGGCGTAGCCGTAACACTACTATAACTATTAAGAGTAGTAGCACTTATATCTGCGTTAGTTGCTTCTGTTGTTTGATAAGAAACACCAGTAGAACCAAGATATTTTGTGTGTTTTGGTATAACTACATCCTTGACGCCTTGTGGTGCATACATCACTCTTACAAAATTCAAAAAGTATAATTGTGCTTTTGCTGCATCAACTACTTCTTTTGTAAATTCTGCTGGATTTAATCCATAAGATGTGAAGCTTGCTCCTGTCATCGAAGATGAAGTTGTTTCTGCTAAAGTAGCAGTTTTTTCCTCGTACTCCATTATTGACTCTGAAGAGACATAACTTGTTGGGCCATAGCTAAAACTCCGCTAGTGTGTCGTCCTCCCTTGATGCTTGAAAGTTCATGTACTGTCATTGGCTTAGATATTTTAAAGGATGTTCCTTCTACTTTCGCAGAAAGTTCTTTAGCTTTTAATCCATCATTCTCCATTTTCGCAATTCTATCAGACAAAAGTTTGATATCATTTGAAAGTGCAGAAAGTTGTGCTAAAAGTTTATCGCTTAAAGTTTCTTCTACCTTTGGCTCTTCAGTAACTTCTACCTTAGATTCTTCTACTGCTTCTTCAGTCTTAACAACTTCTTCAGCCTTAGCTTCTTCTACTGGTGCCTCTACTTCGGACTCCTTAACTTCATTTAAATTTGACTCCATTTTTTGCTCTTCTTTTAATCCTCCTTTCAGTAAATTTGATTGTAAATCTTCACTTCCTACTTCTTCTTCAACTATTTCTTCTTTAAAATCATCTTCTGATATTTCGTCTTCATCAGACATTTTCTTTTCTTGAGACTTTGTTATTGCCCATGCTGCAGAATCTATTTTTTTATCAGACCATTTTGGATGTTTCTTTTTAAGCGAATCCTTAATTGCAGATACTTTATCGTCTACTTCTTTTCCAAGTTCTTTATTTTTTTCTTCGTCTTCAGATAGGTTAACATAAGCATTTTTACATGCAGGATTATCAACCACCGAAAAGTTACCATAACTTGAGATTAAAAATGAGCCATCAGAAAGTTCTCTACCCTTTACTTTTGCGGATATTCCAAACTTAGCTTTTGCCATTCCAAGTTTTATAACCATTTCACTATCCCATAGTTCTAAATCTCCAATAAGAGAACCAGCTGGAATAAGTTTTCCATTACTATCTATATCTCCAGTTTTGGATAAATGCATATTTTTTACATAACCAACAAAAGCATCAACAGATAATGGTTTGTCTGCGTGGTCTTTTATTAATTCGCTATTCTTTTTATCTGCCCAGTCTGTCATTTCAAATCCATTTTTTATAGATTCTTTAGAAAAATATAGGCCGTTCCAAACACCCTCTGTTAATAGGATTTTGTTTTGTAAAAGTACTGGCAATTCTGTCTTTGTTATCGTCGGAAGAGACTCTGCTAATTGAAATTCTGTTTTATTAGTTAAAGAGAGTTCTGTTAGTTCTTCCATAGTAGTTACAGTATGTAATCATTTATAAATGTTAGTATAATTTATTATACTAAATAGTAGTGACACAAAACATTCCGTTTCTTATTTATTTGTACCTCTTTTTCTCCATTAATGCTTCCATCTCAATTGCGTGTTCTAAGCATTTATGTCTATCTCTTTCATCGTGTTCTGCCAAACTCATTATTTTATAGAAACTACAAAAATTATAAAATCCATTACATTTAATTCCTTTCTCGTAATCTAGGCACATTTCTTTATATGGGCAACTTATACTTAACATAAAACTCTCCTATTGGTTTGTATCTTGGACAATCATAATTATTTGGGTGATGGTCTGGATTAAAATCATATTCACAATTTTTACACTGTCCTATCCATCTATAAAGGCACTCTCCCTCTGGTTTGTATTTCTGTTCCTCGTGTGGATAGAAATCAAATTCTATATGTTCATTCTCCATTATTGTCTAAATCTTCCAAATTTAAATCACTAACCTTTATTAATATTTTTTTACCAAATACCTCTACTTCCACATACTCTATATCTTCTATTTTTATTATTTCCATTAGTATTCTGTTATTGAAACACCAGCTCCTCCAATAGCCTCTCCATCTACTGCGTAAATATTTACGCAATTCGTAACGGTTCCTTGCCAATCATAAATGGGTGTTGTGGTTTCTGACGCATCTATATTTGTAATAATGCAACCATAAATCTTTCTGTCTGCATAAGTTCCTGTGCAGTATAAATATCCAGTTCCACTTGAAGAAATAGCAGCTGAAGTAAATTCGTTTTCTGCAACAAAAATTTCTTTAGCAATTAACTTTTTTCCAGTTGTTAAAACGATAGTTGTTGCTGTTCCAGACAACATATATTCAGGAGATAAATATAAAGCATTACATTTAAGATTTTCAACAACATTTAATTGAGAAGTTAATGCGTTTGTTCTGTTTGATATAATAAAATTATCCCAAGTTATATTTTCTCCTACAGAAGAATTACAAGTACCTGAAAAACTAATTAATGCGCCAGTAGTAGTAACTGTTCCAGAATTATAATACAAATTACAATTCCTGAAACGCATTGTCACACTCGTACCAAAACTACAATCTCCATCAAAAGTTATATTACCCAACAAGTGACCAGTAACACTACTTATTACTCCACCTTGAATCCATAATCCAGCACCGCTAAAAGTAATATATGCAGCAGCAGCAGTAACACCACCTTTGGCATAAATTTTTCTTGTTGCGTGTCCAATAGTTTGGTCATTTGAACCGACTGTAAATAATCCATTGATTGTCATATCCGAGCCGAGAGTAAAGGCGTTCGAGGTATGTGTAAAGTTATTAAACTCCATCTTCGTTGCTCCCAAATCAGTAGTGTAAAGTCCAGAAGAAGTTGAAATAAAAGTGTTATTATTTGTAGTCATATCAACAGTTCCACTAACGTAAGTAAAATTACCATAACATCTAAAATAAGCACCGAATGTAACGGTTCCAGCACCTGCCGTTATTGTTTTAGGATTACCACAAGAACCCACAGTAGCAGAAGTGCTAGAAATAGTACCGCCAGCAAAATGAAAAGTTGTTGTGCCTTTAACGATTGAAGCAAAAGCCACGCCACCTTGAGCAGTTATGCTTGAACCAGAACCGCTAATAGTTTGATTAGATGAAGTTGGAATTGTAAGTAAATTAACAACTGTCATAGCTCCGCTTACGGTCTTTGTACCAGTTCCTCTAATAGTTACTTTAGAATTGATAGTTATTCCATTAAGTGTCCAAGAACCTGTTTGAGTTAAGTAACCAAGAAAGACGTTACCATTCGTTCCATAAAATGGAGAGTAAGCATTACCGACAAAGTTCTGTCTAACATTAAAATTATAGTTTGCATTAGTAATTACTTTCCCATCTGGAAAGTTAGATAAATCACAAGCAAAAACCTCAAAAGTATATCTAAGAGTAGGACTTCCAGAGTTAGCGTCAAAGATAGCAACATCTGTTGTTGAGTTTGGCACAGTTGCTCCACCAGCGCCACCAGACGTTTCAGACCAGTTTGAAGCTAAATCTGGATAACTTCCGTCTATTCCCACATAATATCTATTTGCCATTAGCTTATCGTATATTCAATTTTAATTGTCCACATGGTATTTACATCTGTTGGATTATTATCTAATAATAAATAAAGTTCTTTTCCTGTTGAGATTGAGTCTGTAATCGCACCAGAAGAATAATTACCGCTGGCGGTGTCTATTGCCCTTACAAGAGTTGGATTTGCTCCGGGAAATGCTCCTGTTCCCTGTGCATCACAATACATTATATTAGCATCAAGTTCTGTTGTTGGGTCGTCTGATGAACATTGAACTATAATACTTGTTATAGTTATGCCAGAACCATTATCTTTAAACGGAATTTTCTTCGTATGAGATACTGCAAAAAGTCCTCTTAAATCTCCATCTATTACTATTGTATGGTTTTTAAGAACAAGATTAAATGTTCCAATAGTTGTTTGTGGATTGGTTTGGTCTAATTTCATATATCCGCTTAAATCTTGGTCGCCTGTGTTCTCTCCACTAAGGTTACTTAAATTTGTTATATCTGTTTCTGTTATATTTGAAGCTTGGCTTGATGTAAAGACTGGGTCCGTTTCTGAAGATAGTTTATTGTTAAAAGTGTTCCAGTCGGTATTTGATAAATAACCATCAGATATAGTGTTCGCTTCCCCTAAAACATACTTCATTTCATCTGTATTCATCTTAGTTATGGTTCCACTTGTCTTATCAGTTTCAAAAACAAAAGAAGAATTGACAGATAAATAACCAGTTCCAGTATTAATTAAAGATTTTCTTCCAGTATCCAATGCGTTCATTGTTAATTTCCCAGAAAATATATTGGCATTTCCAACTCCAGATGTTTTAATTCCCTCAGTTGTAGTAAGCCACATTCCACCATTTGTTCCAGTAATATTAAAAATTGTGTCGTAATAGTTCCAAGTTCCTTTCATAATATTAGACGCGGACAACTCACAAATAAAATCAGAGTCATAAATATTAAATGTTCCTTCCATCTGACAAGCGATAACATCCCAAGCACTATATTCAGAAGTTATATTTTTCATAGTAACATCCGCATTACCTGTTTGGTCTATGAAATATAAACAATCATAAGTTCCTGTTCCATAATAGAAATGAATATCCTTTATAATTGAATTTTCTATTGTTCTACCACTACCTTTCCAACCCAATAATAATGGGAAGAAATTAGCATCACCGGTCGGGTAAATTGCTAAATTTGAAACTTCAGAATTACTTGCAACAGATATAACACATTTAGCTGGTGAAAAGGCATTTGCAGAACTCTTAATAATCGTTTTATACTTTCCACTACCAATTAAACTAAAAGTATTCCCTGCGCTTATTTGACAATCAATAACCCCTACTCCAATATCAAAAGTTGCTTGGGATAAATAATAAATATCTCCATTTACTGCACTGCTAACTGCTGTTAATAAAACACTTCCACGACTGACATCTGTATCTAAAATTTGTTTATATTGGGTTATTGTTCCATCTTTATGTTTTACAACAACCAATGCTTCGGATTTATTAAAATACCCACTTAAATCTACATCAGAACCCTTATCTGTGTTTGTAACTACTAATTTATTTTCGTCAGTTCCAGTTCCTTCACTCACGATTATTCCATCTCCAGCGATTACTTTACTGCTTAAATATCCAGCCGTTGGGTCCTCGGAGTCATATTTTACTTTATCATTAGTGTCAGTTGGTAATGTGGCAACAAATGGGTCTGATATAGTTCCAGCTCCTGTTATTGTTGAGCCGTCTCCAACTTGGTCACCGGTGTTTGTTCCAGATAGGTTAGAACCAGTAATCGCTCCGGCTGCAACAAAATCATCATCTGTTTTTAATTGATTTACCCCACCACGATAAATATTTGTATCTTTTCCGGTACCAAATATTATTCCGCCAGACAATTGGTCTTGCAATCCTTTTATACCTATCATATTAGCAGTATCAATATCTAGAATACAAGAATCGTCACCAATTTTTATATTATAATCAGAATAAACACTTCCGTTCGCTGTAATGTCTATTTTATTAACAGTTAATTTTCTATCACCTAAACTTACATCACTAGTTGCTCCACTATATGGAACCAATAAATTTAATGCGGTTTGTGTTGCTGTACTAATTGGTTTATTCAGGTCAGAAGTATTGTTTACATCGCTTAACCCAACCTGTGTCTGTGTTACTTCGTGTGGATTTGTTAAATCTGCAATATGAGACGCAATACCCATATCGTCTGTAAAACCAGATAGATTAATATATTCTTGGTCGCCTACGATAGCATCCCAGTTAATTGTATTATATTGAATAACTCTTGTAGTTCCAAGATTTACTGTTATTGGATTTCTTTTAGAAAGAGTTACATTTATTGGATTTGCCTTAGTTATTGTAGCAGTAATGTCCTGACATGTCATGCCGTCCCCCTAGTTACATCGTCCTTTACCACGAGTACTCCGGTTAGTGGTGTGAATACTGTACCGTCTGAGAATTTTACCTGAATATCATATACGTAACATCCATCTAAATCATCCATTGTAGTTGCTGGTATTGTTATTGCGACTAATCCAGTTGTTGTAGAAGAGAATTCTGTTGTAGTCTCGTATGATATAACTGCATCTGCATCTGTATCATTTATCTCTTTTTTTGCAGTAAAATAAACTGTGCTTCCATCTAAATCAAATCCTGTACCATCTTCATTATTAACTTGAAGGTCGATACCGAGAGTATCACCCTTATAAGTAGATATTTCTGTCATTTTCTCTATTTTGCAACCCCTCCGAATATGTTGCGTAAGTTGATACTGATTCTGGTTTTATTACTCCAGAGCTTATCCATCCTTGTATTCTAGTTGCTTTCTCGTTCTTTTCTTCTGCACCTATTTCCTCGGACCTTAATTCTGCAGCTTCCTGTAATCCATATGCTTGTGATATTTTTCTCATTATAAATTTATTCCAAGTTGATAATACCTTCTTCATTATATCTCTAAGTGTTAACTGCATTATTTCTTGTTGATTTGTAAGTGTTGCTCTATTTGTAGCCTCTCCTGCGCCCGTAGCGAATGCTAATGGCATTCCTAATGCAGCAGACTGTTCTTGTCTTAAGAAGTCTAGTGTCTTGTCTATTACGTCTGATTGCTTTACTTCTAATGGCTCTACCTTCGTCCAGTATGGGAAAGCGAAATATCTATCGTGTTTCATCTCTTTGATAAGATTAAGTGTTTTATCAATATCATCTGGTGTTGGTTCGTGGTCTGGATTACCAGTATATGCAATAACCGGATATGTTCCACGTGTATAAATAGAATTTGTCTGGGCTTCTGTAATTGCCATTTTCCTCATAACAGATTGATAAGATGGTTCAATTAATCCTAAAGAAGAAAATCCATCCTGTATGTTATATAAACTAAATCTAACAATTCTTTCTGGTTTTAAGAATATTTTATTATTAAGTTCTATTTTTCCTCTAAATTCTTTTGGCACTTCGTCTCCGGTAGCAACCATACCAGCTGGTAATGACATCGTATACCCTGCACAGGAACCATACATATCCGTAACAGCATAACCAGTTACGTCTCTAGCAACATCCATTCTTTTAGAATCTACTCTAGCTAGGTCAAGTGGTTTTGTTTGTGTTTCTTCATCATATATAATTTCTACATACGCATCACCAAATTTACAAATATCTGAGAAAATGTTTTCAAGCAATTCTGTGGTTGTCATCTTCTCGCCAACATTTCCTATATTATTAAAAAATGATTCAAAGAAAGTTACTGTTCTTTTCTGTGCAGCATGAATATAAAATTGAGAAGACATTAACATCTGAACTGTTTTGTTTACCGAGTTAAATGTAATGGCGTCTTTTGCATAAACTAATTCAAGTTCATCTTTAGCAACTCTGTTCATATTTTTATTTTTCTTATCTACTTTAATAGTAACCCTTCTACCCTCGTTTGCTCCAGCTAAACTAACCGTACTCTCCATTGGTTGGTTACTAAATAAATCTACAATTATTCCCATTATCTTTTATAAATTATTCCCTTTATTAATTTTAGTATATCATTCTTTATGTATGTGTATAACATTCCATATGCTATAAAGGTGAAGATTGTGAATGGAAATGCGAATAGAAAGTAACAAACATAGTTAATACATAATCCATTAAATACTGTGGAAATTACTGGTTTTTTAGCAAAATCTACGTCTTTTTTATCAAATTTAACCTTTTTTAGTATGTTTTCCATGAATTATTATACTCTTTTCTATTTATAAATGTTAGTATACTAACGTATTAACTTGACGAACCACCATGAACCGTTGTTGTTTTTACAGATATTACATCATGTACTGCCATTGCTACGGATATTGCTACATCATCATGAGCAGACCTAGACTTTATTTGTGGTAATCCCGTTATACTAGATGTCTCTTCTTTAAATCCAAGTAGTTGTTGGAATAGTGTTGTTGCGTGCTTTTGTGCAAGAGCATCTTCACTTGAATATGGAATAGATAATCTGTTTGACTCCAATACGTTCTTAAGTGAAATCAATAACATTCTTCTAGCATTTTGATGGAACGCTTGTGGCCTAACCGTAATTCCTTCTGCCCTCATCTGGTTTACAATAACTGCACCGATATTAGACTCATCTGCTATAATCCTAGTTACGTGGAATTGTTGATATAGCTCCTTTACTCTAGCAATCTTTGATGGAACTGGAAACCCCCTATGTGTTTCGATGTGTTTAATAACATACCAACCATCTTCTGTTTTTTCCAAAACCACAAATGCATCATAGTCAGCACGGTCTCCCTTTGAGATGGCAAAGTCACACGCTAGAACTACCAGTCCCTTTTCGTCTATCTTCTCTGCAGAAAATCCACGGGTTACATCATATGCATCATATATATTCTTTGATGGAAATAATACTGAATCTCCGGACTCTGCAAATGTATTCAACATAAAGTTTTTCTGGAAGAACTGTTCACCCTGAGTTCTACGCAATGTCATCAGGTCTTCCATTGGAAATCTTTCCGGCCATATAGATTCTCCGGTTTCTAATCTATCTTCCTTAAAATTAACAATGGCCTCATATGACTTAAGGATATAATCTCCAGCTGAGTTTTTAGCTGCTATTAATCCCATAAGGTCGCTTGGTCCCTCTGGTGTTGAAATTCCTAGAATCTTACCGCTTGGATTCATACGTGAAATAAGGTGGTCAAAGAAAATATCTGGTTCATCATAGGAACATATTTCATCTAAAATCATTAGGTCTACTCTTTCTCCTTTAATATTAACAGAATATGGTCTACAATAAATACGGCACTTGTTTGAACATGCAAGCTCTAGTTTGTTCCATGATTCTAAATCGTCTGGCTTTAAGTCTAATAGTAATTCATTGTCTTCGATATATGCTCTTATAATAGATAGAAGCCTTTTTGACTGCGGAAGCGATTTGGAAATAATTAATATCTGTTGTCTCGGATAGTTGAATGCCACCCACAGCGGATATGCTACACCGAGAATTGTTGTCTTTGAAAATCCTGATGGTGCCTGAATCATAACCTTAGAATTATTCTGTGCTAAATAAAACCACTCAAGTTGAAATGGATGTATTCCACCAAACTCTGTCATTCCAAGAACTCGTTCGCAGAATAGTTTAAAGTCGGTCTTCTGTCTCATCATGAAGTCCATCATCTCCATTCCGCCCAATATTTCTTTTGTTGTTCTCATTTATATATTTCTCTGTTTACTTCCGAATCTGTGAATTTATATTCTTTTCTAAGTTTATTAAATCTCAATACCGCTCCATTTGAGAATTCGATTGTTTTAGCATCCCTTATCTCATTGTAAATTTTACCAAGCATCACTAATGCGTCTGAACGTTCCATTATATTTCACTTATCCTGACTATAGCAAATTCTCGTTCGTCTTGGACTTTTTTCATAGTGTGCTCAAAGATTAGTTTGTCATCTAGTCCTATCGCCTCAAATACACTGTCTATTAAAAACTTCTCTCGATTTGATAAGTCAGCTCGTTTAATTTCTTTTTTTTGAGTATACCAGTTCTCGTGAATCTCTACCTCTACCCTTAACATAACATCATTTATGTGTTCGAATGAACTACCTAGACTAGATAATAATATATCCTCTATTTGTTTTCTAAGCTTCTTTGCTTCTGGTTTAATATACATAGACCCAAATCTGGTATGACCATAAAGATGATTAATGCTTGGTGTTTTAAATGGTATTTCTAATTCTATCATTTTCTTCTCCGACTCCCTATAATTGATATTGTTAATATTACTATCAGCAAGCAGAAAAATGAAATTCTTAATTGGTCCACTATTTAATCCTCTTTACGTTTATGTCTTTGAAAAAATCATTAATATCATCTGCTGAATATTGCATTTGTTTCATTAGTTTAATTGCATACTTTTGGTACTCTGCTTCTGTGAGTGCGTCTATAGCCATTTCCCTGCCATTGGGGGTTAATCTATCTTCTACTATACCTTCCTTACCTACCATCTCAGTAATGAGTCCAAATTCCCTTAATCTATTTGTCATAATCTTACCTCATCGTCATTTATTTCCATCTTAGTTGGTCGCTTGTCAAAGTCTGAAAAAATCCCAGTCTTAAACTTATCGAAGTATTCATCTTTAACTGCGCCATCATAAAATTGATTCCAATCAACACGTTCTCCACGTTCGAATATTTTAGTATTAAGTTCCTTGGGTATCATTATTACTGTATATGTCTTTCCGGCCATTCCGGGTGGTAGTTTCATAAATCCATATTGGGTCTTTCCGGTTCCATTATTTGCTAACTTAACCTTACGGTCAAAAACAAAGCCAAAGAATTTTCCCAAGAAGCTTACACTAATATTCTTTACAGCCATATCTTCTTTAGTTAGTCTCTTTTGCCTCTTAAGTGCGGCATTCTTATTAGTAATAGTAACTCCATTTTCTATATTCTGTCTAAATCCCATATACACACTATCGTATTATCCTTTATAAACCTTTTTATCTTTTTGATATAAAAAAATATAATAACATTTATAAAAGAATGATGATTATATTAATCATGGCACTTGATAAATTAATTAAGGATTCTAAATTAACCGAAGCTGAGTTAAAAGCTTTGTTAAAATCTCGTGCGGGTGGAGACCCATCGGTTCGACATAAATATGAACCAGCTAAGTCTCATTATAGATTTGGAGTTCTATCAGATACTCATATTGGTTCTAATAAATTCTCAGAAAGTCTATTTGAATTTGCTGGAGATACGTTCAGAAAGCAGAAGATTAAAGATGTCTATCACGTAGGAGATATACTGGAGGGAATGTCTGGTCGTCCTGGACACGTTTATGAGCTTAATAGAATTGGGTTTACGGCTCAGATGGATTACGCAGAACAATTATGGAGAGATTATATGAAGGGGATTAATACTCATGGGATTATAGGTAATCACGATGGATGGTTCATGAAGAAAGGCGATATGGGGGCTAATCCAGGAGTTGAACTAGAGAGGCGTTTAGAGGGTAGTAATTCTCCGTTCGAGTATCTTGGAGACTCTGAGGCAGATGTTCATTTGGGTAAAATAAGAATGAAGCTATTCCATCCAGCAGATGGTACAGCATATGCTACTTCTTATAAGCTTCAGAAATTAATCGAATCTTTCGATGGCGGAGATAAGCCAAATATAGTATTAGAGGGTCATTATCACAAATCTCTTTATATGAATTGCAGAAATGTCCATGGTCTTGAGTGCGGAACTGTTTGTGGTCAAACTGGTTGGATGAGAGGAAAGAAGATACCTGCTCATATGGGATTCTGGATTGTTGATGTTGGAGCTGATAGTCATGGTGTGAATTCATTTAATCCAACGTTCTATCCTGGTTATACGGATTCGAAAATCGGCGCAGATTTTTCAAAACCCAAAAGGAGGTCTAAGTAATGGAACGAACTAAATGCGAAGTCTATTCTAGGGTCTGCGGATATATCAGGCCAGTTCAACAATGGAATGAGGGAAAGGCTCAGGAATTCTCAGATAGGATTCCATTCAAGGCCTAATGGATTTAGAATTAATCAAAAGGATAATTGAGAAGGACCTATCAAACGGAGATGAGAAATCTTATAAAGACCTTCAAAAGCTATATTTCTATTTCTATAGGAATCTAAATAGAGACCAAATTAGAATGCATCAATCTACTTATAATAAGAAAAGGCGGGGAATACTTTCTGATAACCCAGCCAGACCGGTCGATATTGAATCGGATTAATAAAAAAGATGACGATAGTATCGTCAAGGGTATAAAATTTTTTTAGTAATTATCTATCGAAATTGGTCTTGCGGCAGCAATTGAGCCGTGAAATTGTAAAATTGTTACGATAGTATCGTCAAACCCCCTTTACTTCTTATCGAAAATGTGACGTGACTAGTATACAAAACCAATAAATCTCCACGTGAAACACACCCCACAAAACCTTCATTTCCTGTGCAGTCTTATAATCTCATAAGACTGATATTCTAACACACACACACTTTTTGTGACAGCGTCGCTGTTTGTTACTCATACCAATAACAATAGACACAACAAAAAACCTATTCTCCACAGGAAACATACCCCAAAATACCTACTTCGAAATGGAACTATTTTTCCCTGTGTCACTACTACAAAATGCACACCACCCTTTTTATATCGTCGCTGTTATGTCGTTTGTCACTATACTACTATAAAATTACTACACTTTCCACGTGCAAAGTAGTAAAAAAATGAGAAAAAACATCACTCATATATAAATATTTCTATACTTCGCTTATATTGTGTAACTGATGATAAGTTTATAATACCCTAATTCTATAGTATATTATAAAAAAATGGTGACTAAAAAAGAGGACACGCAAAAGAACACGAGCATTATTTGTTTTTGTTCCGTTGTGGGTGGCGTGGTTTTATATCGTGCCGTTGTCCTTTTGTTTGGCGTTCCTATTTCATATAATAATATGGATTAGGTAACTGTCTTATTATCGTAATCGTATAGCGTTAGTATGCGAGTATATCGTAAGCGAAAAGCGAAGGCTTAATTTAAGGCGTTTGGCTTATATAAATATCGAAATTAGGTTTATATATGTTGTGGGCGTTTGGTTTTAAAACCACCCTTATTTTATGTTTGGCGTCAGTAGTAAGCGGTATATGGCTTTAAATGAAGTTGTTGGGTATGTATAGGCACAAATAAGGCATAAAAACCTTATAGTGTCAATATAGTATAAAACCAATATATTCTTATTGAATAGATAAGGTATAAAGTGTTTATAGTATAGTATATATTCTGCTGGAATAAAAAGTTTAAAGTTGTTGGTATATCGTAGTTGCTCAATTAGTGGGCGTATTGAAATAGAAGATTTAAAAGATATGCGATACATCAAGAGATATTAAAAAATGCTATAAATTAGCTTATAAAATAAATTCTCGAAGTTGCAAGAAATGTTTTTATTTAGTTGTAACTCTAAAGGTTATGACGTTTTATTTAAAATGAGGTATTTTCTGTATATAATTAAGATATTCATATATAGAGTAGTATTTAAGGGAAATGTTTTTTATCTGGATAGTTGCGTATAAAGGGCTATTATAATATATGCAATAATTGAAGGGTTTTAAATTGATTTTTTAAGTATTAAAAGATAAGTAGTTTTAAGTATTGAACAATTTAAACGAAAATCGCTTTGGATAGTTAATACTATTATATAATTAGAGTGCATTTGCTTGATTATGTGAGGTATTAATGAGTTCCTAAAAGGTAAAAATAAACTATTATTAAAGGGGTAACCCTGTAAGGAGATTTCTCGAAAACTTAAAGGCTTGTTCTACTTGGAAAAGCATTCTTTAATCTGTTTAGAGGTTTAGATAAAGGGGTTACTTATACGAACAATAGTTTAAAATGACTTGTTAAGAGTTTTTTATTGGGGGGGAGCTTCGTGTTCCCCCTTATTTATTTAAATTAAAGGGTTTGTCGTTTAAGTAGACAGGACTAAATGGTTATATGTTACCAACTTGCACTTTAAAAGGTTCAAAAATGGGTTTAAGCTGTTTTTATAGCTTAAATCGATTATTGTTGGGTTTAAGCCTTCGGCTGAATGTATAAGCATTTAATGGTGGTTTAACTCCACCCAATCCCAAACTAAATTAAAGGAGTATAATAAATATGGTTTCGAAAGAAGTTAAAGCAGATAGGTTAAGGAAACAACTTGCAAAACTTGAACAAAGCCCAGCAGATATTAAAGCTGGAACTGAGAAAAGGTTTTTAAAGTTTTTTGCTGACCACAAAATGAACGTAACAGTTGTTAATAGAAACCTTAAAGTATCCTTGCCAACCTCAAAGGGTTTAAAGGAATACGAAGGGATTAAGCTGTCCAATGGTAAGACTTATGTCTATACTAAAGGCAATCAAGTGTTACAGAATACTTGGGCATAAGTAGTTGCCTAAAACGAATAACTTGTTTTTAAAGGCATTAATTTTTATGCCTTTGGTGGAAAATCCACTAATCAGTAATTAAATGAGGTGTTAAAGATGTTAAATCCAAAGCAGTATTTTTTAGCGAGTTGCACTCTTTGTAGTCGTCTTGTTGAAGGCAAGATTACAAAGCGGGCATACCACAAGTTAAAAGGTCAATTAGATAAGCTCTATTATCGCAAATGAACACATTGGTTTTTAAGGGAATTGGTTATCAATTTCGTAGTAAAGCTAAAATGTGTAAGTTTATGGCTGATAGAGGACTGGGATTTGGTAGTTTAAGGGAAGATAGCAAGATGTATGGTGCTGTCAAACTTGATATAACCCATATATCTGTTAAACCAATTAAGCAGAGAGATAATAAAAACCTGTTTAAAGTGGCTAAAAACAAAGGATATAAGGTTATTAAACTATATAAGGTTAAAAACAGGTTAAGATAAGGATAGCTTAAAGGGTTGGACTACATAATTAATCTACTTTTTAGTAGTTTTTGTTCTTCAACCCCTTAGGGTATTTTAAGGCACTTCGAATTTTTGATTAATTTAATCAAATTTTGATTTAATTAATAATTAATTACGATATATAGATATATATATAATATATTAATATAATATATATAATATATAGTTCCATAGGAAATAGAGGTTAAGGGAAAAATGAAATATAAAATAAAAATAAATTTTACGGCTGAAATAGAGAGTGATGAAGAAGATGAAGTAGTTAATACTTTTTTTGAGAATTTAGAGGAAAACAATGAAACAGCTGAAAGCTTTTTATGTAATATAATTGAGGTTAAAAAAAGGAGATAAAATGAGTATGATTGATATAAATAAGATTAATAGATTAAAGCAAATATTAGATAGGTATGAGAAATTAGACAATGAATTAGAAGAATTAAGGACTACTGGTAGCCTATTTGATAGAAACTATGAATTAAAAGGAAATGGGAAAGGTATGTTTTTTAAAGATAAGACAGAATATCAAAAAAGAAAGATTGATATTGAGAAAGAGAAAAATTTAATAGAATTAGAGATATCTGGAATGGGAATTGAATTTGATTGTGAGGATTGTGGTGGTGGATATTGTTTAAACCTTAGTGGTTTAATGCAGTTATTTAGAGATTTGGAGATTAATGATTAAAATGAAGACAATATTAAGAGAAAAGGATTTAATGGTATTAATTAAAGACAAGTTTCCAAACGGAAAGATAACATTTTTTCAATATGGTAATAATGAAGATGGTAGTTTATGCGTAGAAATAGAAGAAGAAATAAAGACAGGAGAGATAAAATGAAAAAACAAAAGAAACTAACAAGAAAAGAGCTTAATATATACTGTCAAGAAGATATACGTATTATAATTAGTTTGTTACGTAATGGGTTAATTATTACTGCATATGAACGATTAAAAGAACTATGGGATAAGCTTGGAAAGGAGAATACTGATTAACATGGTAGGAATAGACTATGAGTTTACAGAAGAAGATGTTAAAGCATTAAAAGAATTTGGACTTGGTCGTAATAGTATTGATTTTGGTGATGTAACAGAGGAAAATGCTAGAAAGCTATTAGACTTTATTAAGATTATATTATGGGGTAATAAATGGTAAATGAATATGGATTAGTGCCAACTATTAAGAATATAAGCGTTTTAGAGGAGTGTATATGCGATAATAAGAGCATATTAATAGATGGTAGAGAGTTAAAGGAGTTTGAAATTATGGTTTTATTGATTAAAATGAGAGATGAGAATAGAAGATTATTAGATAAAAAGTTAAATATTAGTATGATTGGGAGAAAACTATGTTATTAAAAGATATGGATAAGTTTGTGGTATTGGTTAAAACAGAAGAAGAGTTTGAAAAAGCCATAATCAAAATGAGCAAAGTGTTTAATCGAAAGTTTAATATGAAAGGAAATTATAAAGAAGCTGCTCATAGTCTTTGGTGTATGTATAAAGAGAATACTTGTATCCATTGTTCAATTAACGAAAGGCATTTAACATATGCAAGTCTTGAATTTTTTCAAAATAATAGTGTATATGGAAAAATACTTGAATTTAACGAGTTTTATGATGGTGGAAAGAAGATAAGTTTTGAGGATTATAAAAATGGAAATCAATACGTTTAAAATTGGAGATAGGGTTAAAGTCATTGATAAAGATGGGTTTTCTTATGACAGAGATTTGTGTAATAAGGTTGGAACAATAATTAACATTTTTAACGGAACATCGGTTGGAGTTAGGTTTGATAAGAAGTTTTTTAGTGGGCATTCTTGTGATGGTAGGTGTCCTAATGGATATGGAAGAAATGGAAGTATTTCTTCTCTTAAATTATTAAAAAAAAACAAAAGAAAATTACATTTAGTAAATATAAAAAGGGTGAAGAATATGTTTGATAAAAAAAACGTTAAGGCAGTTATTCAGTTAAGAACAGAAGAAGAATATAGTTCGCTTATATTGTTTTTAGATAAACATGGTATAAAGTGGGGCTCTGGGGCAATACCATCTAAGGTATATGTATGGAATGCATATAAACAAGAAACGGCAATGGTTATTGAGAGAGAACATATTGGATATGCTAACTATCGTTATTTTTATAGTCGTAGAAAAGGAGAGTATAGTGGTTATGAATTTTTCACATTTAAACAATTTATGGATAAATATAAAGAAAGTATTAGTTTTGAAGATTATGCAAAGGAGTGTGGTTATATATGATAAATAATTGTATTAGATGCGGCAACTTAATTGAAGAAATTAAGAAGTATGCAAATGTAAAATATTGTAGGTCTTGTGCGTTTGTTGTAACAAGAGAGAAAACTAAAGAATATAACGCCAAAAGGAGAGCTAATTATGTTCCAAGAAACGTATTTTATAGCAATCCAGAAAATATGGCTAAATTAAAGGAGTTAAAAGATGGTAAAATGCAAAAAGATAATTAGAACACATACTTGTAGAAAATGTAAATTAGACTATGAAGATGATATGAAATATGGTAAAACTTGTCCAGATTGTAAAAAGAAAAGAATAGAAGAACTTAAACATGATAGATTATTAATAATTGATAAGGGTTTAATGCGTAAAAAGGAAGTTAAAGACACATTGCAGCTTTTAAGAGATGCTTGGGGTATAAATAATGGTCAAAATTAAAAATGGAGAACAAAATGGAAGAAATATATATGGGCAGTTGTTATGCTAATCATGGAAATAGTATTATTGATGTAAGTATTACATTTAATGATACAGATGCCAAGATAGTTAAACGAGTAACTCATGCAAAATGGAAGAAATAAAAGAAATAGCAGTTGGAGATGGTGTTATTATAGGAAGACAAGAAACATTGTCAAAATTCAGATGGGTTGTCCCAGAAATGTTAAAATATGCTAATAAAAAGGCTAAAATAACACATATTCTTGGCAATGTATTTAGAATTGATTTAGATAAGGGGTATTGTTTTTGGCAGGTTGAGGGTTTTAGTCGCGTGTTTTCTCTTAACAATACCATAGATATTGATGAATATAAAAAAGGAGATGGTTATGTCTAAAATTAAAAGAACAATATTAAAAGTAGGAGATAGGGTTAAGATTAAGGAAATAAACTATGAAGTATTTCTCGGTTCTGGATATTTTAATGATGAACAAAAGGACTTTTTTAAACTAAATCGAACTTATGTGGTTACTAGTATTGAAGATAGTTGTACTTATAGTGGATTGCATATAAAAGGAATTTATTTAAATAAAGATGAATTTACATTTTATGAAAAAGAACTAGAATTGGTTTCACAATCAATTAAATTTGAGGACTACAAAAAATGCGAACAATTTGCTTAGAAGAAAAAAGAATAGAAGAATGGAGAGCACTTCTTAGAAAACAAGAGAAAAGCATAGACATATCTAAATTGCTAGAATTAAAATCTAAAATAAAGGAATAATGGAAAAATTAAGAATTGGAGATGTGGTTAAGATTAGAAAAGACCTAGATACACACAAAAAGTATGGAGAAGAATTTGCCGCTAGAGAAATGGTTGATTATGCTGGTATGACAGCAAAGATAATAGACATTGTTTTGAGTTATGGATATCTTGAATATAAGCTAGATATAACAAAACAAGATAATTGGAATTGGACAAAAGAGATGTTTCAAGAAAAAATATTAAATAATATATCGTTTGATAAATATAGTAAGGGTGATGGTTATGTTTAAAATTGGAGATAGGATTAGGCGTATTATAGATGTTGATAGATTAAACAACTATATGCATGAGCATAATTATATTGAAGAAAGCAAGGAAATAGACGAACTTTCTATTTTTGTGGTTAAATCTACTGAAATGGGCTTACATATCTCATATAATTCGGTAAATATTGGTGGAGTTTGGGACGAAGAAAACTTTGAAAAGTGTCCAAAATTAATAAGATTAAAGAAAATAACGTTTAGTAAATATAAAAAAGGAGAAGGTTATGTATAAATCACAAATCATACTCAAACTAAATATAGGGCAAGAAATTGCTCATTAAAAAAGGAGGAAAAAATGGAATATTTTGAGTTAAGCATTAAAAGTAACAGTTCAGGTCATGATGTGACTTTGAACGTGAAGCCTAACTTACGAACAGCTATAAAGAAATTCGTTGTGGTTAAATCTACAGGAGTTGATTTCGCTGTTTCGTTAGGACAGGGTGTAGAGAAATCTTTACACAGAAAACTTGTTAAAAGACAAGTTAAAGATGCTCTTTCAAATGGTGCAGATGTTTTATTCAGCGACGAAGTTGTTAAAACAGGAAAATTAAAGCTATTCTTCGTAGGAAGAAAGGCTTTAAGCTCGTTTGTTAAAAGAACAGCTAAGGCAGCTAAAGGAATTGAGAGAATTTATTTAGCTAAATAAGTGTAAAAACTTATAGAATTGGGGGAGTTTTTCTCCCCCTTATTAAAGGGATATTGCGTGAGGACTAAAATCTCACTATATTATTAAATACGCTAATATATGACAACCTGTTATATATTGTGTTTAATGGTATAATATGCTGTCCGAATATTCGTCTAACATATGAAATTATTTCTGTATTTTGTCTTTATGGTCTTAAACGGCACATAATCCATATACACGAAGCAGTAATAAGTTACTCAAACGGATATTACGGCATATCATAGGTGTAAATCCTATATATCCCATAGGGCGAAAGCCCAAACTAAACAAAAAACAAAACAAAAAATGACAAAACAAACAAAAACAGAGAAGAATTATTCCTTCAAATTGGGAACAATTGCATCTGAAAATGAGAATTTGTGGCTTAATTTAGAAGTTGAAGTAACACCAGATTTAAAAAATCTGTTGAGAAGTGTGGCTGTGTGTTCGCAAGAACCAGTTAAAGCTGCTTTCAACTTGGGAAATGCTGACGACGGAAGTCAAGTTACCCAGAGCCTACAAAGATATAAAGTAAAAAAGATAGTGTATGCATCACTAAAAGACGAAAACAGAGACTTACTCTTTGTTAAAGAGCTTTTAGACACAGGGAAAATGCAGATACCTATTACAGATATACACAAAGTGGAAGAAGTATATAACTGTTTTAGAAATATGATTGCAGAAATCATAAAGGTAACAACAAAATACCTATCCTTTACCACAAAGGTAGATTATGTCTTGAACATAAAGGAAGAATAAATGACAAAATTCGGATTAGAGGTGGAATGCTGTGCGAATACGGAGATAGTTAAGCTTGGAAAAGATGGCTATCATGGACATGACGCAGTAACCTTCGCCGATGGATTTTGGAAGTCTGAAAGAGATGGCTCTTTAAGATATGGAGACTTTACGCATAGTGATGCTTATGAATTTATAAGCAAGAAATGTGAAGACGAAGAAGAATTTAGACAAGCTGTTAAGAAATTTGTAGAGTTTTTCTCAAATAATGGCAAACACGAACTAAATGAGGTATTAAATTTTAATGACTCTACTGGTTGCCATGTACATTTTAGCCTAGATAATGATAAGTTTAAGTTTAAAAAACTTATAACGTTTACATCATTTATGGCTTTGAGAAACTTTTTCTTTACAAGACTAAGTGCGTCATCTTTAAATAGTGATGCTAAAAGAAAAATAAAGGAAAGGTATTTTAGAAGTTATTCTAGAAAGCTAACAAAGGGAAATTTTAACAACACAGGAGAACGATATAGTGAGTTTAATTTCTGTTCAGAAGATGCTGGACTTGGTATGGAATGGAGAAGTCCAAACTTAACTGGAATTAATACTTGGAAGGAATTTGAAGAAATGATGTCTATAATATTAGATAGCGTTGTTTTCTTTATAAAAAATAGGTCTAAATTTGTAGATAAAAAGAAGTCTAAAATAGATTTAAGCTTATTATCTACTCCAATGGAAACAAGTGGAGAAAAAATGGAACTAAACATAAGTGTAACTAAAAGGTTCTCTATGAACAATGTTGTTGTTAATAGAAAAGATGGGCTTGTTGGTAAAAACGAAATAATTAATGTAATGGGGTTAGAATTTGTATAATGGGAACAAAAGAATATAATAGGGCATACTATCTTAAGCACAAAGAACAATTTAGGATATATGGTCGTAAATATAGGGCTAAAAATCCAAAGGTGGTAAAGGAACGGGTAAAAAACTGGAGAAAAACAAATAGAATTTTAACCTTGATTAGAGGAAAAAAATATTCTAAGACATATAGAACAAAATATCCAGAAAAGATAAAAGCACATAGCATTACATATAGTATAGTTATTCCAAGTGGAACAATTTGTGAAAAATGTCATAAGGAAGTAGCAACCGAAAAACATCACACAAACTATAAACAACCAACTAAATTAGAATTTTTATGTGAAAAATGTCATAGGGAAATAACCCCAAAGCCATTTAAACATATAAAAGGAGACAAAAATTTGTAATCTCAACGTATTTATGAAGACAGAAGAATTAATGGGCGAAAACCTACTTAATTATGTTGGGTTTATCGTTGCGTCTACAAGTAATTCATATGTTGGTAATGATGATGGAGATGGAATGTATTTTACGGGAACCAATAAGCTTGTAAGGTCAAAGAATAAAATAAATCCATTATTATATATAGATGATATTGGGGCATCTGATATAACATTAACACACCAAAGAATATCTACATCTGGTAAAACAGAGGAATATACACAACCATTTCAAGACGACGAATTTGTGTTAGCACACAATGGGGTTTTGAGTCAGTTTGTTGATTATGAACTAAAACATTCTGATACATATAATCTATTTGAGAAGTTTAAAACGTATTTCAAAGAGATGAATGGAAGGGATAGAGAAGAAAGAATAAAGAGAACAATTCAAGTTATATTTGATGAGCAATTTGGCTCTTACTCTATATTTATATATGATAAGATAGGTGATAAGCTTTATTATTTTAAGAATAAAAGCACGTCTATATATTTAACCATGAATAAAAAGAGAAATATAGCCTATATGACAACAGATGATGACAACAACAAAATGTTGACACTAATAAGTGACGACTTTAAAGAATATGAGATAGAAGATTTAAGGATTTATTCTATTGAAACTATAAAAAATAAGAACAATAGTATTATAAGTATTAAAAAGATTGGTAAAATCAAAGAATATGAATACAGGGCACCAACAAAAATTATAGATAAGTCAAATTGGGACAATGAATTTGATGAATATAACCGTGGTTATAAGTCTTATGTTGATACAAGTAAAAATAGTAATGATGCAAACAATCAAGCGGCATTAGAGAAAATGCTAGATGAGTGTAGAAATTCAGACGATTTCTATGATAATCTGGAAAAAAAGAAGGCTCAGGGATTTATTAAAGATGTAGAAAACAAGCAAACAACAGATGAAATGTCTATCTTATTAGTAGATAAGACTATTTCCGAGAAACTATCTAAGGTTGTTCCTCTTGCATATGATGGGAGTAGGGATATATGTCATATATGTGGTTGGTCTGGAAACCTATTTGATGTAGATACAGATGTCTGTATATGTAATAAGTGTGTTAGAGACAAGTGGACTACTGTAATAGATGTAATATACATTATACATAAGGCACTTAATCCCAAAAAAGATATTGAAGAACTATATAAGAAACGCAAAGAAGAAGTAGACGACACAAATAAGAAAATATCGGAGGTATTTAATGAGTGTTCAGAAATATAAATTTGATAATAGGAACGCATATTGGTTTAACTATAATGTTACAAAGGTGGAATTGCAACAAATAGCTAAAAAATACAAGTTAAGGCTAAACTCATCAGCGAATACATCTAGTAGTAGATTTTGGTATATAATTGATGGTGCAATAGATAGCATAACAGAGGATAGTATTACCTTATTTAAGAAAAGAATAAGTGACTATGTATCTAGTGCAAACTCATATGCTGCAGAATCAGAAAAGATTAAAATGATAGAAATAAAAAGAGGAGACCTAAGTCAAACAATAGACTTTGAAGAATACAAGAAGGGGGCAGATACAATATGAACGAATTAGAAGAAAGCCAACTGTTGAATAGAAAAATAATAACTCTAATTAGCCAGATAAACTCTATTAAGAGGAATAAATTAATCAAAAATAGGAAAGAATTGATTAAAAATATGAACATAAGATATAACCTGCTAATAAATCGTAGAGAGGAAAGGTTTCGTTCTTTTGAAAGGGAAAATAATAATATATTTAGTATAAATGAAATAATGTGGCAAGAAGCTGAATATGATGAAAAACTTATGGAAACTGAGTCTATGCAGGAAATATTTTCACGAATTGAAAGCACAACAGAACAAATGGATATACTTTCAGTAGATTTAAAAGAAGAATACAATAGGGAGTATAATCGTGTTATGTCTAAAACAATAGCAAATTCAAAATGGTAAATAAATTTAAGGTTGGATAGGGTTATAAGAACAAGAGAACCAGAGGATTTTATAAGATATGTTGGTTACAATACAAACAAAAACTCTATATATACGGTAAAAAGAATAATTAGAAGTAATATTCTTATAGAATTTAAGGGAAAACATGTCGGTATTTGGGATGCTGATAACTTTGAGTTGGCAAAAATAAAAAAGATTTCATTTAGTAAATATAAAGAATACGAAGAATATGTATAAAAGAATAACATTTATAAGTAAAGATATATTAATTAGAATATGGTAAAACAAACAAATAAAAGAAATAGTGTAGAGGCTATTGCCTCAAGAAAGATGGAAAGATTTGCTATAATTATAGCAAAGATTGACAAGCTAGTAAAAGAAGCAAAGGGAGTGTTTAAGAAATAAAATGAAGAAGAACTTTAAGGTAATAGATGCAATAAGAAAAATAAGTGAACGCATTATTACTTGGAAGTGTCTTAAATGCAATAGCATTTTTGTCTCAGATAGTAGAGAAAAGATGAAAACATATTGTTTGTGTCATAAATCAAGTGTTAAGTTGAAAACAAATAGTATGGTTCAAACTGGGAAGGTTTTGGTGCTAGATACGTTGTATCTACTATCTGATGACAATCTTAAAAGACTGGAGTATGTATGAATAAAGGACAGGTAATTAAGAGGGCAGCATACGATTGGGTAAAGTGCTCAAACCCAAACTGCCATAAGATATTTCCAAGGGCAAAAAAGGAAAGTAGTGGTGGTCATCATGGGAATGGTGTTAGGGGCAGAAATGCATTAACCTGCTCTCCCAATTGCTCAAAAGTATATACAGAGATAGTTAAAAGAAGATGGAAATTAAACAAAAGAAATAAGGCAAACAATGAAAAAAAGTAAGCAAGAAATCATCAAAGACCAAGAAAGTATAGGTAATATTCAGATAACTAGAGATGAATACGGAAGTTTAAACGTAGAAGGAGAATTTATGATATGGACAAAAACGGGTTGTCTTTATTTCAAACCCAAACCAGAAGATAAAAGAGTTTTT